>Ga0066388_100000018_pt1 | contig 43527 bp, 42 predicted proteins | sample PanSoiMetaGPlot6_FD_64539 | JGI IMG/M metagenome (GOLD analysis project Ga0066388, IMG submission 64539) | Tropical forest soil microbial communities from Panama analyzed to predict greenhouse gas emissions - Panama Soil - Plot 6 (Hybrid Assembly) | ecosystem: Environmental > Terrestrial >...
TCGGGACGCGTGGTTGCAACCGTCAAGGAGCCCGAGCCGTCAGCCAGCGGGTATTTGATCAGATAGAGGTGCCCCTTTGTCTCTTCGTGCTCGACCTCGAGATCGGAAAGACTGGTCAAGCAGCGCGGACACCAGTTGGTCACCCGGCTGCCTCTGTAAATGAACCCTTCTTTAAAGAGAATAACGAAGGCGCGCATGATAGCCTTCACGTATCCTTCATCCATCGTGAAGGCGATGCGATCCCAGTTGAAGCTGACACCGAGCCGTTTGTACTGGTTGAGAATGCGGTCGCCGTATTCTTTGCGCCACTCCCAGACTCGCTCGACGAATTGTTCGCGGCCCAAATCGTGACGGCTCTTGCCCTGCTTCTTGAGTTGACGCTCAACCACCATTTGCGTGGAAATCCCGGCATGGTCAGTGCCGGGCTGCCAGAGAACATTGAAGCCCTGCATGCGATGCCAGCGGATGAGGACATCTTGCAAAGTGCCGTTCAGGGCATGCCCCATGTGCAAGTCACCGGTAATGTTAGGCGGGGGCAGCGCAATGGAAAATGAGGGCCGGTCCGGAATCACTTCCAGCGCAAACATGTCGCCGTCGAACCAGTGGCGAGTCCACTTTTCTTCGACTTCCTTCGGGTTATATGCGGTCTTCGCTTCGGACAACTTCGCCTCAGTCATTTCTCTTGCTTTCCAAGCAGTATCCGTGGAACCATGGCGACAAGGTCGCATGGCCCGCCCCTGTAATTCTTTCAGGCCGGCTCGATCACCGAACAGACGTCAAGATTCGTGATTATAGCCGGGGCGTCGGCACTCGGCAACTGAGCGGCTTGCCGGCGGTTTGTAACATGCAATGCGCTTCATCTATTGTTTGCGAGAAGCACAGGCAGCACCAATGATAGAATCTTCGATTGGCCAGGGGAGCCAAGAATATTTCTTGACTACCAGGCTCAAAGGAGCGGGAGCCGCCCGCATGTGACGGCAGTCTGTCGGCCACAAGCGGTGCAAGCGGGGACACGAGATGATCTCAACCAACGATTTCAGGCCGGGCGTAACAATTGAACTGAATAACGGCGTCTGGCAGGTTGTCGAAGCCATGCACGTAAAACCCGGCAAAGGCTCGGCCTTCGTCCGCTCGAAGTTGAAGAACGTCGAGACCGGAAACGTCATGGAAATGACTTTCCGTGCCGGCGAAAAGCATCCGGCTGCCATCGTTGAGAAGTCGGAAATGCAGTACTTGTACAGAAGCGCCGACAAGTACACGATGATGGATGCCGTCAGCTATGAGCAGATAGAGCTTGGCGACAACGAAATCGGCTCGACTGTAGAATTCTTGAAAGAAGGGTTGGAAGGCATCACGGTCTTGCGCTATCAAGGGCGCGTGATCGGTGTCGAATTGCCTAACACCGTAGAGCTTGAAGTGACCGAAACAGCGCCCGATGAGCGCGGTGACACCAGCTCTGGTGGCGGCAAACCGGCCGTGCTCGAGACGGGCGCCACAATCAGCGTGCCGTTTCACGTTAAGGTTGGAGACAGAATCAGGGTCGATACTCGCACGAGAAAGTACATAACCAGGGTCTAGAATAGTAACAAGGACGCCCGGCAATGCGTCCAGACAGGCGGGATATTCTAGAATTGAGCGATGCGCCCGCCATCGAGCACGCGACGGCGGCATGCCGGTTGGAGTGAAAGAGAGTCCGGTGAAGATAGACTTTGACCAGATTCGAGAACTGTTGGCAGTCGTCAGCACGACGGACATTACGGAGTTGACCATCGAGTCCGGTGATGAAAAGGTCACGGTCAAGAAGGCGCCCGTGGCACCAGCATCTTCCGCCATCGACGTACCTTTGTCCTCGACCGGCGTGGTAATCCAGCCTCCGGTTGCCGTCCCGGCGCCGCCGCCGGAAGTCCAAGAACCGGCGCCCGAAACCAAGGATGCCGGCAGGTCCAATGGCTGGGTTCCGATTGCTTCACCCATGGTTGGCACCTTCTACCGAGCGCCGTCGCCAAGCGCGCCGCCGTTTGTGGATGTCGGTGACTTCGTGGACATCGGCCAGACGGTCTGCATCATCGAGGCCATGAAGCTGATGAACGACCTTCCCTCGGAAGTGTCGGGCCGCATTGTTCGGATTTGCGTGGAGAACGGGACAACCGTCGAGTACGGGCAAGCCCTTTTCATGGTTGATCCAAAGGGTTAGACTGGCAGTTGCTTGGGCGGGCGCGGCGTCACAGATGCTTGAAAAGGTTCTCATTGCAAATCGAGGAGAAATCGCCCTCAGAGTGATCCGGGCCTGCCGGGAGCTGGGCATTCGGACCATCGCCGTCTACTCGCAGGCCGACGCCGACTCCCTGCACGTCAAGCTGGCCGATGAGGCCTTTTGCATCGGTCCGCCGGTATCTACGCGCAGCTACCTGCACATACCGGCGCTGATCAGCACCGCCGTCGTAACCGGCGCCGACGCCATCCACCCAGGATACGGATTTCTGGCGGAAAACGCCAACTTCGCGCAGATATGCGCTGATCACCGCATCAAGTTCATCGGTCCCAGCCCCGAAGCCATCAGTGGAATGGGTGACAAGTCGCGGGCGAGAGAATCGATGGCCAAAGCCGGCGTGCCCATAGTTCCGGGATCGTCAGGTCTCGTCCACGATGATGCAGTAGCGTTCAAAGTAGCCGATGACATCGGATATCCGGTAATCATAAAAGCCACCGCCGGCGGTGGCGGCAAGGGCATGCGCATCGCGCAGGATGAGGCCCAGCTCGGCCGAGCGCTCGCCTCGGCTCGCAGCGAAGCGGCCGCGGCCTTCGGCGACGCCGGCGTGTATATCGAAAAATATTTGAAGCCGATTCGCCATGTAGAGATCCAGGTTCTGGCGGACAGTCACGGGAACTGCATTCACCTGGGTGAGCGCGATTGCTCCGTGCAGAGGCGTCACCAGAAGCTGATCGAAGAGGCGCCGAGCCCGGCGCTCTCCCCCGAGCTTCGCCAGAAAATGGGTGATGCGGCAGTGCGCGCGGCCAGCAACATCGGCTACGAAGGGGCCGGCACGGTCGAGTTCATTCTCAGCGGCAACCAGTTCTTCTTCATGGAGATGAACACCCGCGTCCAGGTCGAGCATCCCGTAACAGAGATGATCACCGGCATAGACATAGTCAAGGAGCAGTTGCGTGTCGCCGCCGGTATGCCGCTGTCCACTAGCCAGCAAGATGTATCCCTACTGGGGCATTCAATCGAGTGCCGCATCAATGCCGAGGACCCGGACCGCAATTTCCTGCCCAGCCCCGGCCGCATTGAAGCCTACGTAGCACCAGGCGGGCCGGGAGTTCGCGTGGACAGCCACAGCTACCCCGGCTACACTATCCCCCCCTATTACGACTCGTTGCTCGGCAAGCTAATCGTCTGGGGACGCGACCGGCAGGAAGCCATTCAGCGCATGCAACGAGCACTCGACGAGTATGCGATAACCGGCATCAAGACCACGATACCCTTCCATCAAAGAGTGCTGGCCAATCCGGCCTTTCAGCGCGGTGACGTGTCCACCGACTTCATAGAGAAGCACATGACGCCTCACGAAGTGAAGACCTGATAAAATCTGTCCAGACAATACTGGTGCGGCTCCGTAGCTCAATGGTGGAGCAAGCGACTCATAATCGCCAGGCTACAGGTTCGAATCCTGTCGGAGCCAATTTTTCACGCCAGCCTCTGAGGCTTTCGAGGTTTTTCTTGTCAAGGAGATCGGGTTGGGGTCGGTTAGTCCTCAAATCGTCGAGCGATCAGCATACCGCTACGCGGCCAATTCCTTTCTGGCCGGATTTTCAATTCGAGCTGAAGCCAGAGGCACTAGCAGGGACGGGGCTGCCCATAAGCGATGCCTCCTGCAAAAGTCTTAGCACATGAGCAGGATAAACAGCCGCTGTGCAGCGATTCATTAGCTGTACGCAGGGTACGTAATCCTCGCCCTGCCAAATACTTCGTTCGTAAGCTACAGGGCCATGAAGATCAAGAGACCTCTGAAATTGCAGGTCTACATCGTCGGCTGTTTGCAAGCATTCGGGGCGACAACGGTCGCCTGCCAAAATATAGCTGTGTGGATACTTGCGAAACCAAATTGATGTTAGCTGGTTGAATATACAGACGGTCGCTTTCTTTTGATGAACAGACAGATGCATCAAGCCCGTGTCGGAGCTGATCACAAGCTTGCAACTGCTAATTATGTTAATTGCTTCCCGCAGTCGGGGGGTTGCCACAAATTGGACCCCGCCGTCGGCGATCGCCGCGACATCGGGGCAAAGTTCAGGCTGTCCAACTACTATAGGACTCAGACTTGAAGATGCCAGCATGTCTGCCAGGCCGAGCCAGTGCTCGACTGGCCAACGCTTCGAACTCCCCGTTGCTCCCGGAATGAAGATTACCTTGTTGCGATACTCAGGTAGATAATCAAAGCTCAACGAGTGCAAGCCAAGGAGCTCATAATCGTCGAGCGCGAGTCCGAATTCATGACAGGCCAGGTTCAACCGTTGACCAATAGTCGTCTTTTCGTACTCGGAAATCGGAATCGAGCCACGCTTGCCATAATTGCGTTGGTTGACGTCTTCGAAGAAATTGCACAAGCGACCCGGTTCCCGACCGGTAGCATTCTCGAGCTCATGCTCCTTTATCACTCCGGCCAATCCAGTTAGAAAGCCGGCAAATTCCATTTGAAGCGGCGAGCGGACGACGAGGATAACTCTATCGCCGCGTGAAATTAGCCCATCAATGATCGGAAGCATGACGACAAGATCGCCAAGCCTGGAGCCCAGTGAGCTGACATACAGTGTCATGCCGGTATCCTACCACCCGGTCGTTGTCAGGCAGCAGGCCGCGTAGCAGGCATAACATTCACCCGGAAGGGCGATGGCTGCCGGTCTCTAGCAAAAGCCAAACGATTCTGTTTCAATAAGACATGTGGTGTGTCTCGATTTGCCTGCGCAGAGAGAAGGAGAGCTATGTTCCAACCTGATGAGGCCTCTTTCTCTAGAGAGGATCCAGGACCGGTGCTGCTGGTCGACGACAATGCAACCAACAGGAAAGTAGGGCTCATCCTTCTGGAGAGATTAGGACTGCAGTGCGAGATGGCCACGAACGGCAAGGAGGCAGTGGCTGAAGTAAGCCAGCGGAAGTTCTCGGTCATTCTGATGGATTGCCACATGCCGGAAATGGACGGCTTCGAAGCCACGGTAGCCATAAGGAAGCTGGAGGAACTGTCCGGGCATTACACCCCGATTATTGCGGTGACGGCCCTGGCTATGGGAGGCGACCGCGAACGCTGCATTGCCGCCGGTATGGATGACTATATTTCCAAGCCGATCGACAAGGACCTACTGCGCATCAAGCTCAATCACTGGATGCGCACCGATGTCGTATTTAAGAGTCTTAAGCTGGCCCGCAAGCTTCGGTCTCATTCTGAGCTGACGTTGTTGGAGCCGGCCCCTATTCAAATAGACGAATTGGAAGAGTTCTACGGACATGAAGCACTGGCGGAGATTTTTTCCGTGTTCTACGGCAATACGGAAGACATGCTGGGGCGCATCGCCTTTTACCTGAAGGAGCGGAACAGCCGGGCCGTTGCCGGACTAGCGCACGAGGTGAAGGCATCATCAGCATCTCTGGGAGCCAAGCAAGTCGCTCGCTACTGCTTGTACTTGGAGCAGGCCGTCGGGCAACAAGATTGGGTTGAAGCAGACGAGACTTTCGCCATGTTGCAGAAGTCTTTCGCCTACCTCAAACACTTTGTCGATCCAATTCTCAATACAGAAGAGCCAGCGTTGGAGCACTGACTGCCTATGCGCAAGTCGGGCGTCGCAAACGGGACTGCATCTTGGTCTTGGCGCGAGCTATCCGTGACTTGACGGTACCGATTTCGGTGTGCGTGCGCGCGGCGATTTCTTCATAAGAGAGACCATGGAATTCTCTCAAGACGATCACATTCTTGAATTGCTTGGGAAGCAGCTCCAGCGCTGCTTGAATTGCATCGAGAGTTTCTTGCCGTTCAAAGTGTTCGTCAGGCTGATGTCTTGTATCAGGTATGTCGCGAGACGAAGATTCCACGTCGGAGTCGTTCCACAGCGGCTCGTCTATGGACACGATCGGGCACTTTGGACGCCGGCGCATGTGGTCGTACACGAGGTTAGAGACCATCTGATCGAGCCATCTCTTAAAAGCGCGGGGATTCTTGATCGTGTGGCTGTGTTTCCACACACGCAAAAAACACTCTTGCACAAGATCATCATGAATATTGAACCAGTCCGGAGCAACACGGTTCAGGCTGCTGCGAACGTGGCGCACGTATCGTTTGTACAGTTCATTGAAAGCGGATTCATCTTGATGCTGGCAGGCCAGCACAAGATCATAGTCATCGAGATCCTTATACGTAGTGGGCGAAGCCAAGACTCGTAGGGAAGGAAGAGCTGAGGATTGCACACGTGTGGACATATAACCTCCTGGGTGCCTGAAGGAGACCTGGCGCACTGGGAGACTGCGTTGCTATACGTTTCTGATCTTGACTCCCACAGCCGGTTTCCGCCATTCGGAGCAGCCCCTAATACGCCAAAACGCCAAAAGCCTCAGCCTGTGCGGCTGTTTCGGCTCGGATCTATGGTAAACCCGTAAAAAACGCAAGAATTAATGTTGACAATAGAGTTCATTAAACCGGCTACGTGAGCCAGGTTCAGACATATGCTGCAGATATCCTTCCGGCAGCAGTCAGACGCCAGCGCGACTCACGGCTGTCGGGCCACTATGTGAAAGATGTGCCAGTGTTTGGTCTGGCCGCTCGTAAGCTCGAGATCTAGCTCGTCCTCTTGCAGCAGCTCAATGTGCAACCCACTGAGCAATGTCTCGATCTGCGCCCTGTTGTGGTGGTTGAAACCGGCTTTCTGCGCCCAATCATCACGCTGTCCCAGAAGATGACCGGAGAATCGGCCGCCCGGCAACAACGACGCGCGCATCCTCCGCCACAGTGCCGGAAATCTCTGCGGTTGACAGAAAGGCAATGACAGTCCGGCATTGACGAGCAATGCCGGCGGCCATGTCGCAGCTTCCAGGTTTGCACAACGGGTCGTCAGCCGATCGCTGAAGGCAGGTGGTGCCTGCTCACGAAGGATCTGCAGTGCAGCTGGTTCGCGGTCAATTGCCAGCACGCGCCAGCCCTGTCGCAACAACTCCAACGTCTCGCGACCATCCCCGCAACCGAGATCCACTGCCGCCCCGGGCTCAACACCATCCTGCACAAAGCGAGTCAGAGCCGTTGTCAAAGTGGCATGTGCTTTGTGCCCTCTGGTCATCGAGTAATAAGAGCGCCACGCATCGGACAACGTGCCTGTGTCGGCATCAGTCCTCATCACCGGATCGGATAAATCCATTACGGCGCCCCAATTCAAGCTGTCGCGGAGATTGTACGCCCGATCGGCTCTGACCCGACAAGCACCCCCAGTTGACGGAGAGTATCGAGTAGTTCCAGCATAACCAGGAATGGATTCCCATCGGCAGCACCTAACTTCTCTCCTGCAGACTCGAGCAGCTCCATATAAGAGCTCGTGCCCTGCTGCGCACGAGTAATCAAGCTGGCTCCCACCGGGCTCAACTGACAAACTCTCGTTTGCAGGCCGGGCAGTTCACGGTAGATAGCCAGTATTGTCTCCTCAGGCACAACCTGCGGAACCTGACAACAACTGTTGCCGAGCTGTCGGGCGATCTCATGAACCGGGTAATCGAAGTGCCGGAGCAAAAGTATTGGATTAACAAGCGGCCGAAAAGAACTCAGCTGCTCGCGGCTCGTAAAGGCAATGGTCTCTGTCAGTGCTGATTCCACCGGCGAGTCGTTAACCAGCACTTTCGCCCACTCAAACTGGGCCAGTGCTGGCAGGAAGGGATATGTCTTCGTCCATTGCCGGCCCGCGCTTACAAAATACTGGGCGAGATTCTCGCCAAAATCACGAAAGTTCAAATTACCGGGAGGGAAGTGCACGAAGTAGTCATCGACCACCCGGTGCCACGACCTGCCCAGTATATTGCGGCACAGCGGGTAGAGATTTCCCACCAGGTTTTCTTGATTGGAGTTCAACAGCCAGATGTACGTGGCCGCGCCCTGCCCGTCGACGAGTGCTCGCAGCCACGCCGGTCGAATCGGCCCCGCCGCTGAGCCCTTTCTTCTGCCAAAGTGTCGAGCTTGCTTCTTCCGGTCGAGCAGAAGGTCACAGAATTCAGACTCCAGCTCCTTCAAAGGTATCTCACGCTTGGTTGCACTGGAAGTTTTTTTCTTCGAGCGCTGCCTCTTGGCTCGCCCCACCGCTATTTCAACCGGTGGGCACGCTTGCGGCAATTCGACACTCTGACCGATCAGGCTTGTTTCGTCTGCAATCTTGCGAATAGTGGCGAGCTCCGCCAGCAGCTCGTCAAACGCCGGAAAATTCTGGTCGCGCTCGAGCAAGATTGCCTTTACCTTGACGCGCTTGAGCACATCAGCCAGCAACTGGTATACCGGTTCGACAATCGAAGCTCCATGCGTGTCAATGATTTGCCGGTCGTGCACCAGGTGGCCGGCGACGTGAATCTGCACCACTCGTTCCAGCGGCAATTGCTTCAGGTACTCAACGGGATCGAAGCCATGATTTACAGAGTTCACGTAGACGTTATTGACGTCCAACAGCATGCCGCAGTCAGCTTTCTCCAGTATTTCGGCAAAAAACTGTGCCTCGGACATTTGCGCACAGGGCATCTCCATGTAGAACGAAATGTTCTCTAGCAAGAATGGTCTGCCGACAAACTCTTGAACCTGCCGCGCCCGCAGCACGATGTGATCTACTGCCTCCTTCGTCCACGGCAACGGCAGCAAATCGTGTGTTGATCTGCCATTAGCACTACTGAAGCAGAGATGATCGCTCCACCACGGCACATCGAATCTATCCAGAAGCTCCTTGAGTGACTTCAGATACGTCATGTCGAGCGGATCAGTGCCACCGACAGATAGACTGACGCCGTGCGATGCCAGGGGAAATGCCGCAGCGGCAGCTTCCAATCTCGATCTCGTCAGTCCACCGAAGCCCAAGTAGTTTTCCGGGGTAAACTCGAGCCAGTCAATAGACTCCGAGTTGGCAAAGGTCTCTCCGGCGATTTCGGAGCGCAGCCCGAGACCGACTCCGAGTACCGGCAGACTGCGTTTGCTAGCTAAGAAGTTGTCTCCCATGCGGAGAGAAACCTTGTGGTCAGGCGCGCCGTCTTCTCACGTCCACATCTATCTTATCCGCGCAGGTGTAATAGTGGCTCGGAACTCGGCTCGCCGGATCCGCAGGGTCGAGCCTGACCGGGTTCGGCCTGTAGGGGACGACACGCATTTGCGGCGGACGGACTCGCGCTCCACAGGCGTGACTCTCTGGAGGTTCCGGCGGTTGCGGCCGGAAGGGAATCGGCTGTCGTGCCGCACATGCGTGATACTGCGGAGGTTGGTGCGGTCGGACGTCATTCGGAAGCCTGGCCACGCACGCGTAATACTGCGGAGGGCGAGCCTGTCCCATGTTGTCCGGCAGCTTCGCCACGCAAGCGTAGTAGTGCGGCGGTTGCGGACGGAAATTATTGGGGAGCCTGGCCACGCATGCGTAATAGTGCGGGGGAAACGGACCAGGATTCGTGTGGTCACCAGGACGCGAGCCGCAGGCGTGATTGTCACCAGGACGCGAGCCGCAAGAATGATTGTCACCAGGACGCGAGCCGCAGGCGTGATTGTCGCCGGGACGCGAGCCGCAGGCGTGATTGTCGCCGGGACGCGAGCCGCAGGCGTGATTGTCGCCGGGACGCGAGCCGCAGGCGTGATTGTCGCCGGGACGCGAGCCGCAGGCGTGATTGTTGCCGGGACGCGAGCCGCAGGCGTGATTGTCGCCGGGACGCGAGCCGCAGGCGTGATTGTCGCCGGGACGCGAGCCGCAGGCGTGATTGTCGCCGGGACGCGAAGCGCATCCGGAGTAGCCACCGCCCGGTCGCGAAGCGCATGCGGAGTAGCCACCGCCCGGTCGCGAAGCGCATGCGGAGTAGCCACCGCCCGGTCTCGACGCGCATCCGTAGTAGCTGCCGCCCGGTCGCGAAGCGCATGCGGAGTAGCTGCCGCCCGGTTGCGAAGCACATCCGTAGTAGCTGCCACCCGGTCGCGAAGCGCATCCGTAGTAGCTGCCGCCCGGTCGCGAAGCGCATGCGGAGTAGCTGCCGCCCGGTTGCGAAGCACATCCGTAGTAGCTGCCGCCCGGTTGCGAAGCACATCCGTAGTAGCTGCCGCCCGGTCGCGAAACGCATGCATAGTAGCTGCCACTGCCAGGCTGGGCACAACCACCATAATAGCCACCGCCTGGACGCGCTGTGCAGGCGTAGTAGTCTCCGCCCGGTCGGGCGGTGCAGGCGTAATATCCCGGCGGCGGATAGCCGGGAACCGGTCTGGACGCACATCGTGAGTAGTCTCCCCAGCAGCCGGGAGTGCCTACTTGACCGCCCCAGTTGACATCAACCGACACGCCCGGCAATTGCCATGCAGGAATGATCTGCGCGCAGAGATTAATTTCCCCGCAGACCCCGGGCACTGGCCACGGAGTTACATTGATGACTTGAGGCGGGCGATGAATTACTCTGGCGCAGGATACGATCTCGACGGACGGATTGTTACAACCTGGCTGAATAACGCGGGCGCACTGATGAATTTCCACGGCGGGCAGGTGCGCTTGTGCCGACACGCGAATATCAGCGCTGGCAGCCTGACAGCGGGAGAATCCTGGCTCCGGCTCAGATCGTCTGGCGTTGAATGTTGCAAGAGCCTCATCGACCATCTGATGGTTTGAGGCTGTTCCGTCAGCTGTGCGAGCCCGTAAGTTCTCGCTGGCGTGTCTTTCTGTCATTAAGTTGAATCCCTGGGCGTAAGGATGCGTGCAGACCAGGCATCAAGCCCCCTCAACCTGTCCGATGAAATGTATACCGTCTCTGCACTTTCTGGACAACCGTATTTTTCCCATGTCAACAGCCGGTCGGGTCTTTCAACATGAAAATCCAGTTTCGTGCTATACGTGTGTAATCGGTCCTGCCAGAGTCAGGATTGCTTTTTAGTCGTCCGCATTTGTCGAGACAAGGCGTGCTCGAAATACGATGAAAAGACCTTCGCTGATGCCGGCCTTAATGGTCTTGCTGTGCCTGGGTGCGAGAGTACCGGCTGGCGCTCAATACGAAGCGCCGGCACAGCGGATCCCTACCTTTGAAGCAACGCAGGCACCCCGTCCTTCCCTGGCGCCGACTCCGCCCCCACAGTTGCGCGGTCTAGCCGAATTCACAACTATTTCAGCACAAGGGCTGGAAGTACGGGCACACCTCTTTCCAAAATGCCGAATGACCGGCTTCGCTTGCATGAAGGTGCAGGTCAAGAATAACGGCAGCGTTACGGTCGTAATCAATGGCGACCAGGCGCAGGCAGCCATTGCCGGGCACTCCGTAAGCGCCGCTTCCGAAATCACCCTCACGAAACGGGCGGGATGTGGCATGACTGCGGCAGAAATCGCCCTCTTGTGGGGCGTGGGCGTCGGGACGCTCGGGCTGGCGGGCCCAATTTTGCAAGAAGTCTTGGCAAACGAAAAGTATCCGCAGGAACCCTTCGGGCAGGACGCGGTCCGGCATCGGATTGAAGGCGAGCGCCTGGGCCGGCGATTTATCCTTCCCGGCGACGAAACTACCGGCTGGCTGTGTTTTCCCGCACCGGCAGGGGCGAGCCTGGGCGAGGTTCTAGTCCCCGTTTTCTCAGCTACGGAAACCGGGCGGGTCGCAATTCGCCTTACGGCCGCCCACGCAGACACACAACAAACCCAATCCCCCAAGTAAGGCATCCGTCGAACGGTCCGCTGGCGCCGCGGGGCAAGTTGGCAGGCCGAGACGAGCGACCTTAGCGCTCTAAAGTCGGCGCCCGCAACCGCGTTGCGTGTCGACATTCATGGTTTCCCTATTTGCGGCACGCCATATCACCTGGTTTTGCAAGCCGGCCACTATCAGTTGTTAGAATGGGACCTGTGTCGACTGAAAAGGAGTTATCAAGCAGATGCGTGCCTTTACACGAAAGTTTCAATTAACCGCCACAATTCTGGTGGCTGCGGTGGTGGCACTGGCAGCGCCTCTGAGCGCAACTGCCAACGAACCACAGTCCGGAAACTCTCACAAAGGCAGACTCCTGGCTGCTAAGAAGGAAAGTAAAATGACAGCAAACCCTGTAGTTGTAATGGATACCAGCAAGGGCACCATCAAGATTGAAGTCTTCAAGAACGAAGCGCCAATCACAGCCGGCAATTTTCTCGATCTTGTGCAGCGCGGCTTCTACAACGGGCTGACCTTCCACCGCTACGAACCCGGATTCGTCATCCAGGGAGGAGATCCCAAAGGCGATGGCACCGGTGGCTTCATCGATCCGACAACCAACCGCGAGCGCACCATCCCTCTTGAAGTAAAGCCTGAACTCAGGCACGATTCGGCCGGCATGGTTGCCATGGCTCGCTCCAGCGATCCCAATTCGGCGAGCTCGCAGTTCTACATCACTCTGGGTGCGGCGTCGTTTCTCAACAATCAGTACGCTGTTTTCGGCAAGGTGATCGACGGTCTCAACGCAGCCCAACAGCTTCGCAAAGGCGACAAGATGAACTCGGTCACCATGCTGGAGACCGCCACCAAATAAGCATCCTGTCCCCGAGAAGGGATAGGACGCCTTAAGTTCTTGAACAGCTCATCTCATTTGTGGCTGCCACCGTCGGCGAGACCACTCCAGATCTGAGTGAGTTCTATGAGCGCACTGCGGTCTACTCGAGCCTGCCGAGATTGAATTCTTGGAAAGACTTGTACTGCATTGCAATATCGAGAGCATCTTTAGCCCTCTTCAAATCGTCACCGTCGAGTAAGGTACCAAGCGCAGAATTCAGGTCCTGTCGATATTCGGGATCGGTCTTGAGGCGCACCCAGTCAGTCTCACTCATATTCGTGTAGGTTAAGAGTATGGCACCGACGACGTCGTCATTATCCTTACTCTGTTTCACGACCTGGGAAATAAGGGTGCCGTCAGTGTATTCGATCTGGTCTTCCCATGCGGCCATTTCTGAGGCGTTGGCAGCGCCACTCAAGGCGTCGTGTATTTCTTGATAGGTTTCGCGGGCACGCGACTTGTGTTCTTCGGAAAGACCGGGAACGTCGGCACCTTGCGAGAGCTTGCGACCAGCGAGGTAGTCCCACCTTTCTTGCACGTCCATCTCACCAATGGCTTGCTCAATTGCCTGTTTGTCGTCCCCATACCAGTGGGTGTTTTCGACGATCTTTGTGACTGTGATGCGCGGACCAAACTCTGCGTAGTCGCGAGCATGAGCCTCTAAGATTCTTCCCTTAAAATCGGCAAGTTGTTTGCCCATTAGTTGTGCGACACTTTCGCCCACTAGCTGCCGCCCAGCGGAGCCCTTCGAATAGTCGTGTTCTCCGCTCGCTCCTCGTGACTCAACCAGTGTGAAGGACGTTTGCTGTTCGCCAGTGAGTCTCGTCGCTTGTCGTGGCTGCTCACGCTGCCCAGCAAAGAAGCTCCTTAGCTCATCCAACGCGGGCGTGAGATGAACGGGTGCGACCTGTGCTGGCCGGTCGGTTAGGTCGGGCTGGTCTGCTGACATATTGGAGACCTCCTGAGCGCCCTGCAACAGGATCGATCGTGGTTCAGATTCGTCGCCTTGCTATCCTCCACCCAGGGGATTGAGGTGTGTGACGAGCTGTTCAATCACATTTTCCGCCGAACTTTAAGCCCTTCTGGCGCTCGCGGTAGCGGCAAACCAGAGCTGTCTTAGATTTTTATGAATCGGCCGGACGTCCAGGCGCTGCCACCGGCGCCTACGGCCATGCCTAACACGACCAGAATCAGGAAGGTTGGCATCATCGTGTGCTCGACGTTGGTCGTCAGTATGGGCATGAAGCTGGCGAACTGGCCTGTGACGTAAGTATCCAAATAAACCTGAACGCCCCAGATGGTCGCTCCGGCCAAGAGTGCCGAGCAGAATCCATAGGCGGCTCCCTGTAAAACCAGCGGACCCTTTATGTACCAGGGGCTGACCCCCATCAGGCTGAGGATTTCAATTTCACGATGCCGCGACTGAATGACAAGTTGTATCGTGTTGCCGATGACCATGAGGGTCGCCGCTGTCAGCGCCGCCGTGACACCAATACCGGCCGCCTCCAGAAAGTGCCGCAACTGAGTGAGATTGCGGGCCACTTTCAACGGGTAGCGCACATGCTCGACACCGGCAATTGCCTTGACCTTGGCCGCTGTATTCTCCACTTTGTCGGTGGCAGTAATTTGAATGTGAAGGGTGTCCGGCAAGGGATTTTTGATGGCCGCAACCTTAAAGGTGGTCTGCATCTCTTCCCAGGCGACGCCTTTGGGGACTATCTCAACGAGCTTGACGTCAGACAGCTGGCTGACTGCGCGTGCCACCGAGCGGGCATCGTGGCCGTCTTTGATGTAGGCGGAGATCTGCAACTGGGAGCCCCAGGACGCAACCACGTCTTTGAGTGCGACTGTCAACTGCAGGACGCCACCGAATATGGTGAGAGCGATGGCCAGAATACTGATGACGAGCCAACTCGACCAACCGCTCTGTTTAAATCCGAGAAAGGTTTCAACTACAACCCTGCCTAGTATGCGGATCTGCCTCATGGACTCTGGACCATCGCCTCCACTTCGTACATGCCGCTGTCTACATCGCCTACAACCTCTCCCTGGCGGAGACTGATGACGCGACGCCTGAGAGCATTGACGATGAAAAGATCGTGCGTTGAGATGAGCACAGTGGTACCACGCTGGCTGATGCGCTCGAGAAGCTGCACAATCTCCAGAGACGTGGAGGGATCCAGGTTGCCGGTGGGCTCATCGGCCAGCAACACCGGCGGGCCGTTGACGATTGCCCTGGCGATGCCGACGCGCTGCTGCTCTCCACCGGACAATTCGTCGGGATAGGCGTGCGCTTTGTTCTCCAGATTGACCACGCAAAGCGCGGAGTTCACACGGCGCGCAACGTCGAGCTTGTCTACCCCGAGGGCACGCAACACATACGCGACGTTATCGAACACCGTCTGCCGGGGAAGAAGCTTGTAATCCTGAAAGACTATGCCAAGCCTGCGCCTGAGCAACGGCACCTGACCAGGTTGCAGTCGTGTGATGTCCACACCGCCAATGAGAACGGTGCCGCTGGTCGGAACTTCCTCCCTGTACAGCAGGCGCATGAGGGTGGACTTGCCGGCTCCCGACGGTCCAACCAGAAAGGCGAATTCACCCAGCCCGATGTGCAGGTTGATATTCGCAACCGCCGGGCGGCCTCCGTAGTCCTTATACACATTCTGAAGGCGAATCAAGGAAATACCCCAATTCAGAAAAGCAGCTCGCTAGTTGGGAATTACTGTCGCTACTTCCGGCGAAGCCTTCCGGAAAGGCAGAAGCAGGGTGATGCAGCAGCCCGCTCGATGAGGGGTCAAATGATAACACAGTAGTCACGAGGAAGCCTTGAAAGAATTCAATGCTGTCAGGCGAGGCTCTGCCCCTTAAAAGCATCGCCGGGCCAGCGTTTTCGAACATGGGGCCACTTCAGGAGCGAGCCTTGCTCACCAGATGCTTACATGGCTCGGTAGAAGCAGGGTGCGCAGAGGTTGTGCTCGCCATGCAGCACCGGCGCCGGCTCCTGGCAGACCGTGCAGGTGGGGTAGCCGTTCAGTTGCCGCCAGCGCCTCAACAGAAGCCGGCGCTCGAAGAGGGCGGCAACACGCTCTGCCTGCCTGCCCCTGTCAGATTGCCCGTCTGCTGAGCTACGCAAGCTCTCGACCTGCCGGCGCTCTTCATCCGTTAAGGAAATCGAGAAAAGATCTTCATCTTTCGGCTGCGGCAGCCGCTTTGGCAGGCCGGTACCGGGAACAACCGGCTCTTCTGCCGGACCATGAAAGTGCTTTAAGTCGAAGCGCACCCCCTGAATGGTCACACCGAGCGACTGCGCAGCCACACGCAATTTTGCCAGTATTGCCGGCTTCATCAAGCTGAGCTCCTGACCGGTAGCAGCATCGGCAAGGGCCACCACCAGGTTATTTTCGGAATCGATGAACAGACAACGAGACTTGCGTGCCCATGGCTCTCCCAGGAGGTGCGGCCAGAGATTCATCAGGGTTTGCTCGCGCAGGCGGCGGTCGAGCCCGAGCTTCCTGACCACCTGCTCCAGCACCGCATCCACGCGCTTGAGGGAGCGGCTGCTCGCCGCTCGCCTGGGTTGATCAGCGGCGGCAGCTGTCTTGCCAGGCTCGCTCTTGTCCGGCACCGATTCAGCAAATTCCTCAGGTATGTCGAAGTTACTATCTGACATAAGTTATTTGGAGGTCCGCTGCTGCGCGGATTCTAACACGTTGGACATTGTCGTCATGTTTGTAGGGACCGAATCAATCCAGCCTCGAAACTCGTCCACAACGTGGACAAACTCAACAAAAATTTCCTCATATTCCAAGCAATCCATTGCTATCGGTTATAATCTGCCTGCCCAGAGGTTTCCATGTATCTGCCGTCTGGATGGCGACGAGGTTCCTGTCAGTGCCTTCTTCAACCACGATTGATGAGCTACGTAAGCGCTTCAAGCCGGAAGCAGCTAAGAATTTTTCCGCCACATATCTGATCGCCGTGCAAGGCGAAGGCGGCGGAACCTGGATCACAAAAATTGATGATGGCACCTGCGAAATCGTCCCGCACGAAGGCGCCTCAATGAGCGTGGAGCCGGACTGCAAGATCGCCGTCAACGCCGACGATCTCGAGATGATTATGTCCGGACGTGTATCGGCCATGACCGCCGCGCTGTCAGGCATGCTGGCCATAGACGGCGAGCTCGGTCTGGCTATGCAGCTGGTGCCGATATTCTTTGATGGACCGGCCTCTATTTTTTGACCGTTTGGCGGACTGGCGTCCAGTCAAGCTTCACCCCGGTACCGCTGGAATAAGAACGCGCACATGACGCAGGCACTCAACGCCTTGCCGGCGCGGGTATAATGCTGACAGCCGCGGGGCTCGCCGAATGATTACGGCAGCACGCGCAAGCCTGGTATTGCCTGCGGCAATACGATTCTAAGGAGCCCGACTGCATCGGGCTCTTCTTTGTTTCCGGTCGCGGTGCTTTCAGATTATGAGATGCCTGCCCCTTTACTTGAGCATGTCCTCAATCTCGCGCCGCATACCCCCTTTGGATTCTTCGTAAGTCGGCGCTTCGGTTTCGACCGGTTTGGGATAGACCGGTTTGAAGCTAGGCTCCTTGTCAGAGACGACAAATTGTCCGGCCAGCGGAAGCAGCGCTTGAGCAACTGCCTTGAAACCCGGTACCAGAATTGAGTTTTCGATACTGGAGCTGGAAGGCAATACCAACCCCGATAAGTCGGGAGGCGGTGGCGGGACCTTGAGCTCCCCAGACACGGCCATCAGCGGCAGAGTGATGATAACTGCTGACTTGAGCAGCCCATAGATGACGCCGCCGGCCCGATCGAAAAAAATCGGGCGTGTCTGCACACCGCCGCGAATCGCCATGGCCAGAACTATCTCGAGCACCGATTCGATAGAAAACCAGAGCATCAGGTAGGCCATCAGAACTGCTGTTTCGGGACTGGTTCGCAAGCGCGAGACGATCCAGGTAGCGAAATCTACGTAAAAGGGCTGCACCGCCAGTGTGGCGAGCACCATCGCGATTGGTCCTCGCCAGGAAGCAATCAGCCCGCGCTTCCAACCGTTAACGGCAAGGACCGTAGCAACGATTAAAAACAAGCCGTCCCAGAGCATGTCGTAATCCTTGTAACTTCCAATGGATTAATTGTAACCTCGCCCAAGTTGATTGGACCGCCGCCCTCAAAATTACGCCCAGGGGCAGGTGAATTTGCATCACCCGCTTGATATTTTCGCCTGATAACCAGGGCTGGGCAAGCCCACCAGTTGGTCGTCGATTTTTGCGTTCCGGCCCTCATCTCATATAGCGAGTGACTTTTAAGTCACCTGCTCCCAGGCACACGCAACTGGGGTATTTGTGGGCGGAAAAACCATATTCGGCAGCAGGCACCGCCGGCGGCATCAGGCTCCGTCACCCTCGGTCAGCGAGTGCTACGTGCCTGTCCCAGAGCCTGCTTCATTATTTCTGTTGGTACCGCGCGCCCGGTCCAGAATTCGAAGGCGATGGAAGCCTGATGAATAAGCATGTCGGTACCGTCGCAACAAATGAGGCGCAGGCGTAGCGCTTCGCGGACAAGCGGGGTAGGTTCGCCGTCCCGAGAGTAAACCATGTCGAAGACAACGCCCTCGGGGTTGACCATGCGCAGAAGATCAACGAACCACTCTGGTACCGGCTCGCCGCCCAATCCTATAGACGTGCAGTTTACGAGCAGATCAGGAATGGTGAGACCGATAGCTCCCGTATCGGCTGACTCGAAACGTGGTATCGAAGCAGGAGGATTAAGTTTTTCGCCGACAGATGCGACGTCGCCAATGAGTTCTAAGATGCGATCGCGATTGCGCGCGACAAGGACGATGCGCGGCCAGCCGCCGGCAATCAGCGACCAGACAGCAGCACGGGCTGCGCCTCCGGCACCAACCACACAGGCGACTTTCGTCCGCAGGTCTTCGGGGAGGATGCCGGAAAGCGCCTTCGAGAATCCGCCCAGGTCCGTATTGTGCCCGATCAGTCTAGAGCCGTTGTCAATCTTGACCGTGTTTACGGCACGAGTCTTTTCGGCATCGGCCGTCAGTTTATCGCACAGCGACAGCAGCGCTTGTTTATGCGGGATGGTGACGTTGAAGCCGGAAAAGCCGCGCGCCTTCAGTTCGGCAATACCAGATGACAGCACGCCAGCATCAAGATCGACAAGTTCGTAATCGCCGCTTAAGCCTGTGTGCTCGAGCGCCGCTTTGTGCATGGGCGGCGACAATGAATGCTCGACCGGGTGCCCGACCAGGCCAAAGAGGTGTGACTGCGAAGGGCTCATGCTTTCGGTCAGTATTGACTGGCCTGAATGGTGGCAACCCTCATTCGCTTGATGCCTGCCTGTGCTGCTGCAGTCATCACGGCAACCACATCACGCTGCTTCGCATCTCCATCCGCGTTGACCGTAACCGGAAGATCTTCCCGGCCGGCGCGCTTCTGGAGATCTTTTATTCGCTGCTGAATATCGTCGGAAGTGGCGCCCTTCTCAACGAACTTTCCGTTGATGGCGATCTGCCCCTCCTTATCGACGTCTATGAAGATTGCCTTGCTTTCGTCGTCCTTCTTAGCGTTTTTGGTCTCAGGAGGTTTGATCTTCAAGTCGGACTTGTCGATGAGGGGCGCGATCAGAATCATAATCACCAGAAGCACAAGGAACACATCCGTAAGTGGAGTCACGTTGATCTCGGTGAACTGTTGACCAGCTGCGCTACCGCCCATTGACATACAATCTTCACCTCCTTTCTCCGGTGGACCAGGCCGGTTAGGTCCAGGCTGGGGCGGACTTCACTCCGCCGGTTTCAGTCAGAACGTCAGCGCGCGTAAGGCGCTGTCTCCGTGCCCACGAAGCTGAGGAACAACAGCTTCAGAAGCAGGAAGTCGTCTTCGAAACGCTTGACCGTGTTGGTATAGGTATTGTTGAAAATAACGGCAAGAATAGCCACGATCAGACCATATCCCGTAGCAATAAGAGCTTTGGCAACACCGACGACGACAACCGGCGTACCACCACCACCAACACCAAGTTGGTCAAGCGTGAAGACCACGCCGACCACAGTTCCGAATAGTCCAATAAACGGAGCAGTAGCACCGATGGTGCCCAGAATTGCCAGGTTCTTCTCGAGCTTGCGGGTAACCAGACCGACGGTGATATCAAAAGCTTTGGAGAAATCTTCCTTTTGTTCGGCCATCAGGCGAACGCCTTCTTCCGCGACTTCGCCTATGACCCCGCCCAATCGGCTGCAGGCGGCCTGCGCTGCTTGAAGCTGATTGCGCTCGAGCGTGCGCTGCAGCTCGTGAATGAACGCCGAGACATCTCTGCGGTTTTTCTGATAGTACAGGTATCGCTCAATAATTACTGCGACTGTGAGAATGGAGCAGATTGTAATGGGAATGGACGCGAACCAGTCCTTGATCATGAACTCCATGAAAAACGTGAAGAATTTGCTTTCCATCTTTTCTCCTGCTCACTCTACAAGCTTCGAAGTCGCCATCGCCGGTCAGGCCTGGAAGCTGGGACGTCCCCAGCACCAGAAGTCTATCAGAATTGCCTGAATGTGCCACGACCTCCGCCACCAAATACGTTGTAATCGAAGGTAAATTGAATATCTACGTCGTCGGGAGCCCCGGCCGGTAGCGGTCTGAACGGTGCCGCGTTCTCAACAGCTTTCAGAGCCGCCTGGTCGGCAATGGCGATTCCGGACGAGCGCTCCAGTCTCAGGTGCGACAGCTCGCCGCCGCGATGCACCTTGAAAACCACCATAACACGCCGCGACTCTGTTCCTTTCGGCGGGAACCAGGCTCGCTTGATACGCCGCTGCAGGTCGGCCATGTATGGACCGAAGTCGACATCGGCTTGAGCGGCCACCGAGGGGCGCCCGTTGGGATTGCTATTGGCATCGGGATTGCCCTGGGCGCCCGATCCACCGCCGCCGCCTGACGGGCGGGCCACACTTGGGGCCACAGCCAGAGCTGGTCCGGAGCTGCCACCACCACCGCCGCCACCACCACTGCGGGCAGAAACGCGAGTCGGGGCCGGGGCGCCGCCTCCGGACGGACCGGCACTACCTCCGCCCCGGTTGGGGTTGCCACCGCCACCGCCGACGACGGGAACCGGCGTCGGTCCTGCCGATGAGCCGCCTCCGGAGCCAAACGAGACGGGCGAGGGGGCAGTGCTAGCAGCACTGGGTGCAAAACTGGAGCCGCCAACCCTGGGCGTCGGCGAAAACGATGTCGGACCGGAGTGCGCGATCGCCACCGGCGAAGGAGACGGCGACGGCGTCGGTGGTCCACCGAAGGGCGATGGCCGCGCAGTGGGCATGGGACTGGCCACGCCCGGCCGGGCAACCGGAGTCGGCGATGGGCTAGGGCTGGGGCTGGGCGTCGGCCGCGCCGTCGGCATCAGCGAGGGCATCGGCGACGGTGATGGTGTCGGCGTCGGAGACGGCGACGGTCTCAAGGTAGGCGTCGGCGTCGGCCGCGCCGTCGGAGTCGGGGTCGGAGCTGGCGACGGGCTCGGGGTCGGACGCAGGGTCGGCGTCGGCGTCGGTGTCGGCGTCGGTGTCGGTGTCGGTCTCGGGCTCGGATGCGCCGGAGTCGGGGTGGGTTTCGCCGGCTGCGGAGTTGGGCGTGCCGGCTGCGGGCTCTGGGCCGCCGGCTTGCTGGCAGCCTGCGGCGCTGCCGACGGCGGGGTTACTTCCTTTTTCGGATCGTGCCTGCCCGAGTCTTCCGATGCTTTCGTCGCTCGGCGTTTGGAGACAACCTTTTTCTCGGTGGGAGGCTGCTCCTGAATAAACTCGATATCCGTCACCTGCGACTTCGGAGGCGGCGGCACAATGAAGAAAAAGGCCAGAATGAAGCAGGAGAACATAAGGGCAAAGTGGAAGAGATACGAACCGCTGGTCGCCTCGGGAATTTCGATTACATATTCGGGATAGATGTGACGACGCTGAATGAGGGCAGCATGATCGTAGGCATCACGTATGGCAAAGGCTACAAACGTGAGCACCATGCCCATGAAAATAATCGACACCGGGCTGCCCAGGTGCGCCTCCATCAGAGTTTGCACAAGCACACGATTAGGTTTCATGTGGAAGCTAATGCCAAAATCTACGAAGGTTTTGAGAATGCTCTCCGTAAACATGAACATCAGAAAGATGATGGAATTAATAGCAGTGACACCCAGGAACAGAAATCCTTTCCGGGTTTCGCCATTGGCTAGCTGACCGAGTCCGGGAATGATCGACAGCATCGCAGCCATATTCGGGTCGCGCGGAGGTTGCTGGTAGCTACCTGGTCTAAGTGATGTGCTCGTCATTTACTCTCTGCTTTGAAAGCGCTGTATCAGCTATTCCACCATGAAGTGGGCACCGTTGCACGAAATGCCACACCGCGCCGGGAGATATCTATTCGGCATACTAACTCAATTCTAGTAAGTATCGTTTGAACCAGCATCGGCATAACTGCTTGCCTGGTGCCTATTCGAACTCCGGCGAGTATAACACGGCCGGTTCTTACGGAACTGTCCAGCACTGCCTATCCGGCGTTCGTGGACTTGTCTGCGGCTATATTGTGGCCTCCTCCTTCCGGATGCTCCCCGGGGTTCACCAACTGACAATTTCAATAATTAGAAAGTTCCCTATACGATCAAGTTTCAGACATGAGCTTAACTTCGATTGTATCAAGGCTGTAACAGTATTCGTTCATTTCCACGCCCAAATTCGCGCCGAATGACAACCGAACCGAAAGCCTGTCCCCAAGAGCCTTTGCATCGAAAGGCCGGCATCGGGAAGGAAGGAAAACTTCCAGCTCCGAAAAAGTTCAGGCTTTTCCCGGGGGCATACTCAGGGTTATACCCAATAAGCGCTCCGTCGCCTTCGTCCCTCGGCTCCTCCGCGCGTAAACACGCTCGGCGGCCGACGGCTCTGTCGCCGCCGTTGCCTCGCTGTATGCCGTTTGCATAGGCTCCGTCGCCTTCGTCCCTCGGCTCCTCCGCGCGTAAACACGCTCGGCGGCCGACGGCGGCTTTGCCGCCTGCTCCGTCGCACTGCGACTCCGTATCTTTATATGCTCCGCAGGCTCATCAACTCGCCTGCTTCGCCATGCCGCCGTTGCCTCGCTGTATGCCGTTTGCATAGGCTCCGTCGCCTTCGTCCCTCGGCTCTCGCAAGCTGGCCACCTGCGCTAAACAAAAGGCGACGCCATGCGCCGCCCTTTCAATAAGCGAACGCTCGAGGAACTTGCCGGCTACATGGGCATGCGTAGATCTTCGGCCAATTCGATCTTCAGCTCATCGCCCGGTCTGACATCGACCTTTTTGCCCTTCTTCGACAGCAAAATAGCCACACCGACTGCGACACCAACGCCGGCACCGATCAGTGCTCCTCCGCCGGCGCCGATGCTGGATTTACCGGCGTTGCCGGCCAGCAGTCCGATGCCCAGTCCGGCTGCAGTAGGCAGGGTAACGACACCGGTGTCTATGGCAATGTCTTTCAAGCCTCTGCGTGCGTGCACCACGCCGCCGCGTGCCACCAGGTTGGCGATAATGGGAATCTGGCGGTTATCGGGCGTCGTCACCGTGTCAAACTTGAGGCCAACAGACCCGGAGCGATTCAAGTGTTTGGGCGCATTGAGCTGCGCTATCCTTCCCTTGATGATCGAGCCGGCCGGCACGGCCGTGCTGCCGTCAATCGTCAAATCTTCTGCAGTTCGAGCTGAAAACTCGTCGCCTTCCTGACTGGTATCGGTGTCAATCGCTGTATCCATGATGATCGGGATCTTGGTGCCCGACGGCACGACCCTGATGTATCCCTGCAGAACTTTGCTGGCCAGCTTCTGCCCGTCAGCCGCTCCGCCTGCCGACTGGGCTGCGCCTGCCGATTCGGCAGCCGCGGGGGCTGCGCCTGCGGCCGGGGCTGCGCCTGCGGCCGGGGCCGCGCCCGACGCCGAGCTGTCTGCCGCCTGAGGCGCCGGCGTTTGCGCGTCGGCAGAAGTTGTACTTTGAGCTTGATCGGAGGCACTGCCGTCACTCGCCGGCGTAGATGCGGCGTCTGCTGCCGAGCCGGAGGCTGGCACAGGGCCAGACGAGTCGGCTGCCGCCGGGTCGTTTGCCGACGGCTGGTTGCCGACCGGCTGTGCGGATGGGCTATATATCTTGAAGTTGACGTCGCCTTCGGCGGCTTGGGCGACGGTCATTACTTGTCCTTGAACAGCCAGGCTCAAGAGGACGGGCAGAATGCGACGGATGATCATGCGACTCTCCCAGGTCAGACGGCGACAGGCAAACAATACTACTGCGATGCTTTCAACAGCGCCCATCGCCTGGCAACCGGTCAGTCTAGCACGGCACATATTGACAAACAAATTAGTCGTGTTTGAGAAAGCAACAGCGATCCTTGTAACGTATAGGGAATAATCAAAGTGGATGCAGCGCGCATCCGTTTTGCGAAACCCGCGACAATGCCCAGCTTCTTGTCCACCTCTGTAAGATTGCCGGATCGCATTATCGGACACGCCGATGCGTCACAACCATCAAGGACGGAGAGTTTGGCTCTGGCGGAAGGAGAACCACGGTGATTGAGTGCCCGATTTGTCGCGTAATGAATGAGGATATGGCACGCTTCTGCGCGGAATGCGGGCAGCGCCTGTCGGGGCCTGCGGCTCCGCCTGCCCAACCTCCAGCCGGACAGCCGCCCGCCGGCGCCGCACCCGAACCAGCGAGCAAACCCGCTAAGGCGCCCGGGCCAAAGCTGCACTCCCCGCTGCTCGGTGGCGACCCAGGCGGTGGTCAGGTGGAGGATCAAAGAGCAGACTTCAGCCGCCTGCGCGGCGGTCCGTCCCGCGCTTCGTCCGGCGGCGACTCCGGCCAGCCGGAACGCTCCGGCAAAGGCTTGCGCTCGCCCCTGCTGGGCGGCGGCGAGCCGGACATGTTTCCCGAGCCTGACCCCGGGGCCGGTCGGCCAAAACGTGGCCTCAAGTCTCCGCTTTTGGGAGGCAACGAGCCCGAATTCGAAGAACCCCACGGTCGCCCCACGCCCGGGCGCGGCGGCGGTTTGCGTTCGCCACTTCTGGGCGGCACAGACGCAGACTTCGATGAGCCTGCCGCGCCAAAGTCAGGACGCGGACTGCGTTCGCCCCTGCTGGGCGGCGAACCGGAATTCGCCGAGCCGGCTCCACAGCGCCCCGCAGGTGGTGGCGCCTCTGCGCGCGGCGGCAGCCTGCGTTCACCGCTTTTGGGTGGCACCGATGCATTCTCAGGCGGCGGTGGCTACGAGCCGGAGCCCGAGCAGCCCGAAAATCCTAACGTTTTGCGGTCACCGCTTTTGGCAGCCAAGGTACCGATGTCCGAGCGCCCGGCCAAACCGGCGTCCCCACCGCCAGCGCCACCGCAAATGCCCGCTCAGGGAGGACCCAGCCCCAGCGTCAATGAAGCAATGATCGACGCCTTCACCGGCGGCCGTCCACAGCAGCCCGGCAATGTGTCCCCGGCCTACACGCCCGGCTATGCACCTGCGCAGCCGGCACCGATGCAAGCGGCACCGCTTCCGCCGGCGCCCCAGCCAGTTGCTTACACCCCTCCCACACCTCAGCCTGTGCAACCCATGCCTTCAGCATTTGCGCCCAGTGCGCAGCCGGCCCCTGCACAGCCGGCACCGGCGCCGCCGGCTCCAGCACCGGCGCCACAGGCCAGCTCACCGTATGCGCCGCCGGTCGCGCCTCAACAGCCACCGCCAGCGCCGTCGCGCTACGCGCCGGAGCCGACCCCGCCTGCTCCCCAACCGGAGCCGGAGAGACCAGCCTCCTTCGTAAGACCCGGACGGGGGCGGTCAACGCTGGACTCCGAACCGCCAGCAGAGACCGAGGCACGCCCGAGAAAACGCACGTCCTCAAAGATGATCTCGGGCGATGAGTCCGAACTCTTCGACTCAGCGGGACCACAGGGACGATTCGCGGCTCCGCCGGCGCCAGCGCCGGGCAGCGGCATCAGCAAGATTCTCATCCTGCCCCTGGTAGGAGCGCTCCTGGAAAAAGGCTGGATCTTCACGCAGGTCGGCGGTAATCAGCTGTACATTATAGATACCGTAGCCAGCATGGTTGTAATTATGTGCCTGATAGTGTTGTGCGCTACTACCGGAGGGCGCCGCTGAGCCCGACGCCAGGCGAATTTCTCAGGTTGACAAAAGGTAACTTTCAAAGGGGTGGCGCTATGGTATATTTGCCTGGAGCCTGGAGCAATCGCAGGGCACGCCAGCAGCGGTCCTGCATGTAAGTCAAGAGCCATCCTGGTTGCTTCACAGTGTGTACCGGCGAACTCGCCAGTTCATCCCAGCTGGAAAGGACCTCTTATGTTCCGCCCGACAGCAACCCTGCTGAGAAGGGGTAGATTCAAAGTCTTTGCAACGGCCGGCTTGATACTTTTGACCGCTGCCTCGACACCGGTCTGGGCAAAGCATAGCGACCTGAAACTACCCGCTTATGACAAGCTGACAAGCGGTGCAGGACCGGAAACCAACGATGTCAGCGCCGGCGGGCGCAAGATCGCAACTGCGCCCCGGCTCACCCCGGTGACACTGGGCGAAGACAACACCGACTCGTCCAGCGACACGTCGGGCGGCGATGCCAAGGCCGGCTATCTGAAGTCCACCGTCTCCATGACCGGTTTTGCGCCCAAAGGTCCGATTGACCCGTCGAGCACCAGCCTCTTTGCCCCCAAAGACAATCTCTCCGACAAGGTGGGCACCGGCAGCGTCCTCAAGCAAGCACGCAGCGTAAATGCCATGCCGCTGCCGCTGATGGAGTCCGAAGGCGAGAGCCAGAAAAAACTCGAGACGATGCTCGATGCCGAAAAGGAGCAGCTGGCCGATCTCTGGGAAGCAGCCCTCACCCGTTCTCCGGACATTCAGTTTGTCGTGCAAAAGTTGATGCCCACATCCAATCCCGGGCATGCTTCTACGGTGATGATGCGCCTGCTGGGCAATGCCATATTCGGCGCCATGGGTGCGGTCAGCATGATGAGCCCGAGCCCGCTCATGTACGGAGGCACCAACATGGGTGCCGGCATGATCATGAATGTTCTTCAGATGCAGGAGAACAAGCAGGCTCAAAAAGCTCACATCAGCCAGACCGAAGCAATCATGCTCTACAACATGGTGCGCGGAACAGCCGACAAGCTCGTCGATCAATACCGCAACTACAAGAAATCGGTGACCACTCTCACCAAATCGCTGACGGATCTGCAGGACTTGCAGGAGATGGTGCGTGAAGCCAGACAGGGGCAGGACTCCGCCAAGCAGGTGGAAATGGACTACACGATCAAGAAGGCTCAGCGCGACGTCGATTCCGTGTCGGAAGACGTCAAGCGTTATCGGCAGGGTCTCGTCGATCTGGCCGGCGTTGAATCGGTAGCCAAACTCGACAAGCAGCTAGACAACGAGCAATCCCGGATCGAACAGGCGAGCCCAGGCAGCACCCCCGGCGATAGCAAAACGGCAGAACGGCCCGGCGGAGCTTCTTCGTAGCTAAGTGAACGTCAGCATCACGAAACTAGACAGAATAGGGATCGGCATTCTGTTGCTTGTTTGCGTGGTCGCGTTTCCGGCGGCAATGCTGACGGGACTCGTGAGCAAGAACGAGACCGACCACCCCTCCGTCTCGCCCTTTGAGGACCGGCTTCTCTCCATCAGGCTGACCGGTATTCTCGTCGAATCGGATGACGGCCTCTTTTCCCCCGTCAATACCGTTGACAGCGTCAAGCGGCGACTGCGCAAAGCGTTGAAAGATAAGCACGTCAAAGGGATTTTGCTGAGAATCGACAGCCCCGGTGGAACGGTGGCTACCAGCCAGGAGCTCACCGGCTACCTCCTGGAGTTGAAGAAAAAGAACATTCCGCTGGTTGCATCAATGGGCGATGTGGCGGCATCGGGCGGGTACTATGTGGCATCGGCCTGTGACAAGATCATCGCGCAACCTGGCTCGATCACCGGCTCCATCGGTGTGATCATGAACAGCTTCAACGTACACGGTCTCGAGGAAAAACTGGGGATAGAGCCGCAAGTGGTGAAGTCCGGAAAATTCAAAGACATTGCTTCGCCGAACCGGCCGATGACGCCGGAAGAAAAGGAGATTCTGCAAAGCGCGGTTATGGATTCGTACGACCAGTTCCTCGATGCCGTGGCTGCCGGCAGGAAGATGAACAAAGAAAAGGTCAGGCAATTGGCCGATGGCCGCTTGTATCTTGGCAGGCAGGCCTTGAAACTCGGACTGATCGACGAGCTGGGGGGCTACGAAGCAGCAATCGCATCTCTGCAAAAACTATCGAAGGACCGCTACGGCCACGAGCAGGACCTGAAGCTGGACGAGGGACGCCGCGCTTCGGCGCTGGGGACGCTGATGGAGCTGTTGGAAGGGCGCATACGCACCCAGTCGATGCCGCTTGGATTGATTCCCGAATCGATGAGCGCTCGTTTTCACAATATGCCCATGTGGATTATGCAATAGGACGCCGGACGTGGCAGCTAGATCGCCGAACGCATGGGTGCAAAGGACAAGCAGTTTCATAGACTTGTCGATCGGAGTGCTTGCTGCTCCCCGCACCACTTTCAGGGCTCTGGCCGCAGAATCATCAAACGACTGGTCTCATATCGGCATGGCCGGCACTGTTGTCGTCATAGCCGCTGCCCTGGACGGCTTGCGCTTCGCAGCCGAGTCTGGCCGGGCGGCGGCCCTGGCTGCTAATGTTGTTCTATCTATTTATATGGGCCTGGTGCTCTGGCTTTCGATTGTGTCCATCCCCGCACTGCTCGCCAGGTTCTTCGCTTTGCCCCGCGCCCGCGTTCATGCCTTTGCCGCCACTTCCGGTTGGTCGTTTTTGCCCTGGCTGCTCATGCCGGCGCTGTCACTCTGGGAATCAGTGCTCGGCACGACCGCCGTTTTGCTGTTTGCCGTGACGCTGTTTGTCTGGATTGTGTACCTGTTCTGGATCGCCGTTGAGGAAAGCTTCTCTGTAAGCGGTAAGCAGACGCTCTGCTTGCTGTTGATACTGCCGCAGCTCGCCATCCTCGTAGTTTTCGTATGGGTCTGGCAAATCGTAAACGAGGTCATGAGCCTGCTTGGTGCCTGAGGTGACGCTTTGACGGTCCGTCCGCTCGTCGTTGCCATCGTCGGTCCGACCGCCAGCGGCAAGACCGCGCTCAGCCTGTCCATATCCGAGCGGTTGCCCGCAGAGATTGTCGCCTGCGATTCTCGGACAATTTATCGCTACATGGACATCGGAACTGCCAAGCCTTCAGCTGCCGAGCGCGCGCATATTCGCCACCACATGTTGGACCTCGTCGACCCTGATGAAGTCTATACGGTTGCCCAGTACAAAGAAGACGGCACGAAGGCAATCGAGGACATACTTTCGCGCGGGCGCTTGCCGATAGTCGTAGGGGGGACAGGCTTCTACGCAAGGGCACTGCTGGAGGGCCTGGAAATTCCGGCCGTCGAGCCTCAACCGGAGCTGCGTACCAGTCTCAGAGAGCTGGCCGACACGGAGGGAAGACCGGCCCTTCACAAAAAGCTCGCGGAGTTAGATCCAGTGTCAGCTGCACGCATCGGTGTCAATGACGTATTTCGGATCATCCGAGCGATCGAGGTTTCGGTCGTCTGCGGCCGGCCGTTCTCGGATTTGGCTCGACGTGTGCCGCCCAGATACGACACCCTGTGGATTGGCTTGACCGCCGCCAATCGATCGATTCTTTATGAAGCAATTCGTCGACGCTACCACGATCAGATGGCGCAGGGAATGTTAGCGGAAGTAGAAGGACTGATCAACAGATTCGGACACTCGCAGTCGGTGATGAATACGGTCAACTACTGCGAGTTGGCCACATACCTCGATGGGGGGATGACTCGCGCCGAAGCCGATCAGTTATGCGTTCGTCACAACTGTCAGCTAGCAAGGCGACAATTGATCTGGTTCAGGGCCAACCCGTTGATCAATTGGTGGTGCGTAGATGAAATTGCATCAGACGAATTGCCGGAAGCAGTCTTGCGTTTAATTGAGAATCGACGCAATTGAGATCGCGAGAAAATCGATCGCTTCCGGAATCGTTGGCGAAAACGGAGTCACCGCCAGGCATACAAGGATCAGCGTCATCGCGCTGCAAGAAAGATGTTGTTGTGTATGCAACCAAAACATGCTTTAAATGCACTGATTGTCTAAATTTTGCTAGACCTGCGCGAATAAAGAGATATACTGAGTGAGGGCTTGTGAAACACGCGACTATCGAATTCCCTTATCCTGACCGTTACGATCCTGTTCAGCTCATGCATTGAGCAACAGAAGAATTAGTTTGATCGTTTAAGGATACAAGTATCAGCAGTTGAGAAAGCATCGAGAGGTGCCATGAAACGCGAAAAGCCAATCAAAATCAGGGAAGTAGCATTGCCCTGGAGTGATGGTTCGCTATCGGCGAGATTATGGCAATCAGGAAAACGGATCGTCGTCGGCGTTCCGGAGTTGGGATTGCATTGTTACGGTTCATCTGAACCAGAAGCTGTCTTCCGGCTATTCACGTCGCTGCTCAAGTATTATCGCCAACTCCGCGCTCACCAGCAGCAACTGGGCGAGAAGGGAGTGGAGCATCTTCGCTTGCTTCGGCACTGGGTCGAATCGGTCGAGCAACGAATGATGGCGCGCGAAGTTGTATCCATCGCATCGCGCAGGCGATCGGGCTGAAGCCGGACCGCACACCGTACACGGGTGACCGCATCCGTGCTCGCGGCCATTTCATTGTTGCCGGCCGCCGGGATCGGACTCGGACCTGGGGGGGCGGGTAAGCAGAGTCGCTCTCACTGTTGTCCAGTTGGCAGGCAGGCAGTACCTGCATGGTTGCATACCTGCATCGACTGCCTGCTTGCGGAAATGAAAGAGCTCGATGTGATCAGGCGCCATTGCCTTTGCAAACAGGCATGACGGCCGGTGGAACTTCAAGGAGAAGTTATTACCCACATACTTGTATGGTAGGTCGATGGAGGCAGCCTGTTTTACATCGGTACATGCGGCAGCCCCTGGGTAAACGATGCCCGGCGCTGACGATTGAGGACCTCGCCCGGCAAGCGCTGGCTGCTCAAAGGCCGGACCGTCCGGCTCGGACCAATCGAGCGCCGGTGGTCCTGGCGCTGCCTCTCCGGCGCAAGCGGGCACGCTCAGTACCGCGACCAGGAGACCGGCCGCCAGCGGCATTCTGAACAGCCAATTTCGACTTGTCATCGCCTCCTGCCCGCCGCCGGCGGTCTGCTGGCTGTAACTGCGCGTGACGGCTGCACCCCACTGCTTCTCTAAATGAGCCGCCATCGTGCCACCCAGAAGCCACACGCACTTGAAGCAGCCCATACTATTAGACGATGCCGGCCCCAAAATAGTTCAATCGTCGCAAGGTTGCTGACCCTAAGTGCGACCGCCAATATGGCTTGGCGCGGTGGTAAGATGCCGGATAGTAAGGGGCCGTGCCGTTACAGTCGCCATCTGACCGATAATCAGGAGATCAGGAATCCATTGCGCTCTGGCTTGGCGTTAAGCACGTAGGGGTCAATCATGTCAAAGATCGGAAGATACTTCTGTCCGCAATGCCACACCGTTAACGTGATGACCGGAAACTGTTTCAAGTGCGGTGCGCTGGTCGAGGATCGCGCCCCCGAAGATGAGGAGCACGGCGACCACGATGACCACGGAAGCTGTCACCAGGAGCCTCCAACCCACCACTACCACATCGACACAGACTCACAATTGCGCGGGGTTCAGTCGGGACCCCTCAGTAAGAAAGCCATGTTTCTGATCGGGGCGGCCGCGCTCACGGGGCTGGCGCTCTTGATGATGATGGGCGGCGGTCAGCAACCACAGTCATCGGCACCACCGCCCAACACCAGCCAGAAGGCTCCGGAAGAAGTAAAAGCATCCGCCGATAAAGCCATTGCTATCGCCGTCAGGTACGGCGGATTCAAAGATACGGCTCCGGATGGCTGGACATGGCAGGATACATCGGCCGAGACCGGCGCCTCGCCCTCGTTCGGCATGGAGAGCACGCGTCATAACCAGAAAGTTCTCTTCGTCATCTGGGACAATGTCACCCCTATTGCGCAACTCGATTTGCTGCTGACCAAAGTTCCTTTCACAGACTATGCACCGCCGGAGTCGCTGGATACTGCAAAGTTTGATCAAGGCGAAGGCATTGTCGGCAGCGGCAAATTCAAATGGTTCGTCGGGCGATATTTCGGGACAAAAGAGCAGAAGATGGAAATGGCCTTCATTGGCGCTTATCCGTCACCGATTGAAGGTAAGGCGGTCGTGGTAATCGCGCGACCTCTCGATCTCGAGCAAGCAGCCACTCAGGAGAGCCCGTCCGGTCAGCCGACGGCTCTCATTGACTACAAGACCACTTCCTGGCTGATAGATACCATGGCTTCAGCCTACACCGCCGAGCACGCCACCAGCCGAGAGGGCGGGACAGACCAGGAAAAGACCGGGCAACCGCCGGCCGAACAAAAGCCCCTGGCTACCGCTGACCAGATTGAAGCCTATCGCAAGCAGATCGAAGCGAAGATCAAGGGCAGCTTCAAACCGCCTGCCGACACAAAGAAAGAAAAGGTGATTGTCCTCATTGGTCTGGACGAAGCCGGCAAGATCTTGAAGATGGAGATAAAAGAGCCCTCGGGAACGGACAGCTTCGACGAAGCCTTTTTGAAGGCTATATCTACCGGCGAGCCCTACCCGGCCGCTCCCCATACAAAGAAAGACTCCCTCGATTTACGCATCACCGCAGAAGGTACCAAGGTCAGCGCCGAGCGCGAGTAAGTGTCGCGATGCGTAAATGCGGTTCGCGTGTGCGCCAGCGGAATCTGATGATGCAACTTCGCAGCCCACCGATGTCAAAGGCCATGTTCGACCTGTGCGCCCGCGTTATCATTGCCGGCGGACTGCCCTGGGCAATGACATTTTTGTTTTTGACTTGCCTGCTCGTCACCGTCAGGGCAGCTCCGAACAGGCCATCTACACGAGCGATCGGTGTGGACACGCCGATTATTTTTACGTCGCGAGCCGGCTCAGCATCCTTCATTCCCGTTCCACCTCCGCCTGATGAGCGCTATCCCGGAGGTCTGTTTCCGCGAAGCCCACCGGGCAAGCTTCGCTTGCGTACCAGCGCAGGAGCGCTTATCGAGTTGACCTGGAAGAAAAGACTGCCGGACGGAAGCACGCTCGTCGACGTCATGTCACCATCGGTCAGCCCGGACGCTGGCAAGGTGATATTTGCCGGAATCAAAAACACCAGCGATCACTTTCGCATCTACGAGGTCAAACTTGACGGCAGCGGGCTGAAGCAGCTAACCGGGCAATCCGGTGACACCGGCTGTGTGGAGCCTCCATATTTGAGGCTGGGACCTTCTGGCCAGCGGATGGCCGACGCCGTTCGCAGGCGAATTGACTACGACGATCTTGACCCCGCCTATCTAGCGGACGGCAGAATAGTGTTCTCTTCCACACGGCTGCCCAGAAAGGCTCTATACGGAAATCATCGAGTCACAAACCTGTGGGTAATGAACTCCGATGGCTCCGGCAAGCATCAGATCACTTACAATTTAGCCGGCGAGCGCTGGCCCTACGTGCTCAAGGACGGGCGCATTCTCTACAGCTATTGGAGCCGGACACTATCAAGAGCGGCGGCCAACGCCGTCCTCTCCGGGCGCGACGAGAGGGATCTCGAAGCTAAGGCGGCGCGGCTGGGAAAGAAACTTCTTACATCGGCATTGCCGAACAGTTGGTGGCCGGCAGTCGTCAATCCGGACGGAACTGACTTTTGCGCACTGTCCAAGCCGCAACATGCGGCGCTGCACACCCGCCCGCTGTTCAATGGAAACCTCGTTTACGCCAGACAGCAACAGAATGCATCGAGCCTCACACCTTTCAACAGCGCACTGGAGCAGGTTCCGGCCGGTTATATTGGTCTGGCATCCGGTGGTCGCATCGGCTCCGACGAAGAATTCCCGAGCATAGAAAACGGCATCGTTGCCGGACCAGGAGCATTTTCCATGCAGGAAGGTCAGGAAGCTGGAAACGGTCTAGCACCACGGGCAGTATCACCATCTCCCCTGCCGGGTGGGCAGGTGATTTTCTCGTATGCGGACGGTCCCCAGCAAACAAAATCAGACAAGCGCTGCTCGTACGACTATGGTCTCTACGCGGCCAGTGACGATTGGTCCTCGGCCCTCGACAATCTAAAAAAGAAAGCGGAAGCTGATCAGTCCAGCGGCAGCGATCGTCTCAAGTGGACGGCCGTACGCTCTGCAGAATTTCAGAGGCTGATCGGGCTGCGCCGAATTTTCGACGAGCCCGGCATGGTCGAAGGCGACGCCCAAGCGGTCTACAGGAGAAAGTGCCTGGTGCGCTCCGACCAGACGCGCAAGCAACTGGCAACCCTGAGGCTCGCCAGCGGCAGGCAATACTGCGGCCCGGTCGGTGGTGTTTCCAGTCCCGATGTTTACGCCAACTCGGTGCTGACGGCACCGGGACAGCGAACGGACAGCGGCGAGAGTCCCGTATTTACAGCTCCTCCAAGGGGTTTGATCAAGGCAATCGAGTTTTATGCCGCTACCATGGGCCGCGACAAAAACGGGCTGGCCACCGGCGAGCTGCGACTCGAGGCGGTCGTTGAAGCCGAAGTCAGTGCCAGCGGAGGATTTGCAGTCACGGTTCCGGCCGGGAAGCCGCTTATGCAATTCGGAAAAGACGCCCAAGGAAATCTCGCCACCTGGTCGGCACAGGCTCGGGACAGTCGAGGAAAAACAGCCAGGCTGTCGGCTTTTGCCGGCGACCATTTCGGCTACGCTCCGGAAGGCGTACCGAGAAGCTTCTGCGTGGGTTGCCATGCCGGTCATACCGTATTGCCCGGCCGAGACCTCGCAGATCTGATTCCGGCGCGCTAGATTGTGAGAAACTATAGCTCGACTTCACAATGACGCCCAGGCAAATGAACCGGAAAGCAGTCCGCCATCCATTCAAGTCCGCCGCTTATCGACAAGCGCTCATTGCGCCGCTTGCTTTGAGCATGTGCAGTCCACCGGCGCCGGCTCAGGGACTGGAGCGCGGCATGAAAATGATGGCCGAGCTGCAGGGCACGGATTCTTCAGGGTTCACGTTGATGGCGGTAAGCATCTTCATCATCATGGGCTGTGCACTGACGCTGATCACAATCACGGCAATGTACACCATGAAGGGCAAACAAAAGAAGCGCTAATTTGCCGATCACACTTTTTCGACAGCGGTGTCCGGGAAATAGTGGCTGAGGATCTCCCGGTAGGTTTTTCCGGCGCGGGCGAACCCTTCGGCTCCCGTCTGTTGCAGCCCGACACCGTGTCCCCAACCGAGACCGAAGATGGTCAATTCGGTAAGCAGCCCGAGCTTGTCGTATCGGTGCTCAAAGAACATGCGCGCGCTTTTGAGACGCGAAAGTTTGACGTCGGGGTTCTTGAAGGCGCTGCGAATCGCTAACTCCTTTGTGATTACCCACTTGCCCCGGGATGTGTGGATCGCCAGAGAGATGGCACAGCCGGAAACACCGCGTTTGAGAATCTCGAACTTCTCTAAGTGCCCGAACTGTGCGGACCGGGGCGCCACTATAAATGGTGCAAATTCAGGATTCTTGCTCAGCTCGTCCACTACATGGTGCATGTGCCCTTCCAGAGCACGGTCCGGCAGTGTGACTTTCCAACGAAAGTGGGGAGACCAGGCATCTGCGGTCTCGGGCTTTGCCGAGTTCCACAACTGGCGCATCCCTTGCTCAGATGGAAATGCCGACGGCAGCTTGCCTTCAGGAACGCCTTTCAAGTAGGCAATCGGCTCCGGTGGAAACCTGCCGGTAAAAGGATCAGAAAAGCAATTCTCGTAGCTTTCCGTGTGACCACCTGCGCACGAGCTGAACAGCGCCAGTGCAGGTCGCCCACCGTATGTGAGAATCTGTCCCCGCGTTTCCGCGATCGCCCGCTCATGATTGGCGGCCATGCCGGCTGCAGTGCCCGAGAAGAACTGGCAACAAAGATACGAATCGCATACGTTCACCTGATCCGCATCATGACTGATGCGCGGTCGCAACCCATAAGTGCGGGCTGCCACTGCTTGAGCCTTGATCGCTTCCAGCTTGTAACTGGCCGGAATCTCAGATGCAAGCACACCGCACACGTAAGCATCGAGATCGGTCACCAGGGCTACTCGCACCATTTGCCCGCGACCAAAAAGTTCGAGTCGACCCCGGTAACAGGGGCTACCGGATAGGCCCTCGCGCTTAAGACCGGGTAAGCAGACGAGCACTGATTGAGACTTAGCCTCCACTTGCAGTCGCTTGGCCGTTTTGCCGCCGGCGTTGGGCAGCCCGGAAATCAGCAACTCGCTGTCCCTGGCAATGACACTGATGGCTTGCCCGGAAGCGAGCTCGAAAGTACAGCGTCCCACCGACGTCTCGCCCTCTATGGTAACGAGGAGCGGCCCGGTTCCCGAAATGGACAGCCTACGGTGGTTCAGCGTGCGCAAATCGCTGGCGGTCAAACCCACTCGAATGTCCATTTGGTCTCCATCAGGTCCTTGAGCCGTGCTGTCACGCTTGTTCTTAACCCCTATCTTGAGCTGGCTCAACAACCAGAGCTGCTCGCAATGCGGTATCGAGAAAATAAATGAACCAGCCTGCTATGCCCAGAAGTTTGGGGCCATCTTCGATTAGTTGGTGCCAGCGACCGGATTTGCTCGCAAACAGATCGACGCCCACTGAAAAGCTGAACAAGAGGAGAGCTCCCCCAAGCACTTGCCACTTCGTTACCAAGATTACTCGCCGGAAGACCAGCAACAGAACGGACAAAACAACAATGTAAGCAAATTCCAGTGGGATTGTTTTAAGGAGAGGGTGCAGCTGGCGCCACCAGTACTCATGAATCAACCACAAATCGTCAATCATGAGCACACCGCTAAAAACACCAAAGGCGAGAAAGAAACGGGCAAAGGCTTTGTCCCCACCGCCGATCATGAGCCTGGAGGTAAACAAGCAAATTGTCGTGGTAGCACACCAGAGCAGGACGCCAACGTTCGACAGCAGCCCGGCCAGAGGGCTCAAATTGGCAATGCTGGCCACATCCCTCAGAAAGAAACCAATCGGCACATGCAACGGAATCGTCAGCCAGCAGGCCCAGCCAATCAGGCTGACCACAGGAATATATACCGCCGCAGCAAGAGCAACAGTTGAAGGGCTTTTGTACTCCACAAATTCACGGCTAAGTGGTTGCCAGCACATTCCTGTTAATTTGGCGGAGCAGGAGGGACTCGAACCCCCAACCCCTTTCAGGGCAGCCGCTTTCAAGGCGGTTTCTTCATCCAGCCAGGTCTGCTCCACGGCTACACATCTCATTTTACCGGGCGAGCCTGGGAGCGCAACCGGCCCCGGAAAATTTCAATACCTGGATGTTAACCATCTCTCAATCGTGACAACTGGCAAATAATGTATTCTTGGCTCGCAGCTTAGCTTTGGCGGCTGCAAAGGGGGGGGGCAGTGTATTTCTCTATTCAGTCAAGGCCCACGATCGCCCTGCTTCTTATCGTTCGCGACGAAGTCGACATCGTGGCGCAGTGCATATCGTGGCACCTGAACAGAGGTATCGATTGCGCCTTGATCATCGATAACGGCTCTACAGACGGTACTCGAGACATATTGAGCCAATATGATGCAGCCGATGACAACATCCTCGTCTTCGACGAGCCGGAGGGATTCGACAAGCCTGGCTGGTGGAAACGAATGGCCACGATTGCCAGAGAGAAATACCACGCTGACTGGGTTTTACCAATTGATGCCGACGAATTCTGGTTTGCCAAAGATTCAGACTATCGCTCTGAATTGAAGGGCCCTGCCAACGTCATAACGTCATCATGGCGCAACATGATTCCCGACCCGGGCAAGAACTGGACGGAATTCGACCACTACGGAAACGTTCTCAATTACTCTCACACCTTTCGGAAGAACCTGGTTGCCTGCCACGATTCTCTCGTTTTGGACAGGGGCAACCACGAGCCCCAACGCGAGAACCTGGTGCAGAAACTGTCGGACAACCTCATTGTTTACCACTATCCAGTTCGATCCTGGGAGCAGTTCGAGAAAAAAGTCAGGAGAGCAGCCAGAGTTATCGCTCTCAATCCTGACGAGCATCCCTACCTCAGCTTTCACTGGAAACGCTGGCATTCCCTGCGCGAGCAAGACAAGCTAAAGGCATTATTCGACCAGGTCGTCGGTCAACGCTGCGGCGTCTGCACCTACGACCCGACCATGAAAATGTTGCTCGGCAATCGGGACTTCATTGGCAGTAACCTGCGCCATACTCAAGACAAGACCACCCTGGTAGCTTCACAGCTACACCCACTGGCAATCCCGTGAGCTATAACCCGCTCGTATCCGTGATCATGCCCTTCTACAACCAGCAAGAGTACCTGCTGGATGCGGTAAACAGTGTTCTCGCGCAGGACTACACCAATCTGGAGCTGGTGGTCGTCGACGATGCATCATCAAACTGTGACGCGCGGCAACTCTTATCACATATCCCCTCCCGCACTCTGAAAGTATTCCGCAATCAAACCAACTTGGGCAGCGCCGTCTCGAGAAACAGGGCTATCCTCGAGTCGTCGGGCGAGTTGCTCTTACCCCTGGACTCCGACGATTTGCTCGAGAGCAGCTATCTGAGGGAAACTGTTCCGCTGATTGCCGATACGAACGTTGGTGGAGTCTTCACTGACATCCGCCTGTTCGGCGATCGCGACCTGGTCTTTTCTCCGGACACTACGCTGATAAGCTTGATGGCCGGCTCTACCTGCCCTCCGAATACATTCCTCTTCAAACGATTGCTTCGCGATGAGCTAGGCGGATACAAGGAGGACATGCGATTTGGAGAAGACCGGGAGTTTTGGATTCGGGCCCTATCCAGCGGATGGCAGTTCAAGCACCTGCCAAAAGCTTTATATCGGTACCGCAAGCACGCAGGTGGGAAATCAAATCTCTATAGGTCAGCGCGCTTTCTAAATCAATTCAGGCAAAATAGGTCGCTGTATCTCGAGCATCTCGATGAAGTTCTAGCCTGTCGAGAAGATACTGTCTGGCAACATGCCGATGACTACGAGCACCTGCATAAAGAATTTCACCTGCTGCTGGACAACTATAGAAAATTGGAAGAAGAATGCAAAAAGTTGAGTATTGAGTCCCGCTTATCAATTCGACGTCAGATTGCTCGCAAGGTCAAGGATTTATGCAAGTCCAATTTCAAGAAAGTGTTTCAAGTCAGGCGCTGACAGCGTCCCCGACTTTAGACAAGCAGAAGCTCGTCACGGTGGCCATTACACCGCGAGAAAGATTTAGCTTTGCAATTGCGTCGCTCAACTCCATACTCGAACGCACGAATTATCCCTTCGATATGATTTACATCGACGCCGGCTCCCCTCCAAAAGTCAGGCAACACCTGGAGGCGATCACGCGCGAGCATGATTTCAGACTGCTTCGGGTCAACAAGTACATGTCTCCGAACCAGGCTAGAAACCTGGCGCTTGAACATGTGACGACCAAGTACATCGTCTTCATCGACAACGATGTTCTGGTTACTGAGGGCTGGCTTGAGCCGCTTGTAAACTGCGCGGAAGAGACAGGTGCCTGGATTGTGGCGCCATTGTATCTGGAAGGTGGGCTGGACGATCCAATCATCCACATGGCCGGGGCCAATCTGCGCATAGAAGAGAAAGACGGCAAGCGCTACATGTGGAACGACATGCACCACGCCGGCACTGCGCTAAAAGACCTGAAGGTCGCTCTCAAGCGCAAGCCATGCACCAGTCACGAATTTCACTGCGTTCTTGTAAGAAGAGACGTCTTTGCGCAACTGGGACCGCTGGACGAGAGCCTGCGCAACACCAGGGAGCATCTCGATCTGTCATTGGCCGTGCAACAAGCAGGCGGTACCATATATTTCGAGCCCGCCAGCGTCATAAGCTACGTGCCTGCTGAGCGATTTGATTCTTGGGACCTCCCCTTCTACCTCTCTCGCTGGCGCGAGAAAGACGCAATTGCCAGCATCATACACTTTGACCGGAAGTGGAACGTGGTCCCAAGGCCGATAAGCATTGAGCTAATCCGCAAGCGACGCAGGAAAATGATCGAAAGCACCCTACCGAGGCCCCTTAAATTTACGGGCCCGCTTCTCGTCTATTTGACTCGTTTCGCGTAGGCCGGCATGGGTTACGGGCTTTTTGGCGAAGTTCTCACCCGTCAGCGCGGTCTGGGCGCCATGATTCTGAGCGCATACACTGGGACTGTCCTAAGTGAAAAGGGGCAGATAATTGATAGACGATGCCTAAGGGCCTGAGACTTGATGTGCGCGTATTGGATCTGGGATTGTTCGACTCCCGGGAGGCCGCTCAGGCCGCCATCATGGATGGTGGCATCGTCGTCGATGGACAAACAGTGACCAAGCCCGGCATCAGTGTGTCCGCAAACGCGAAAATCGAATTGGCTCCCGGTTGGGGAAAGCCCAAGTACGTCAGTCGCGGCGGACTCAAACTGGAGAGGGCATTGCAAATCTTCAAGGTCAGTGCCGCCGGTCGTATCTGCCTTGACATAGGCGCTTCCACCGGTGGCTTCACCGATTGTCTATTGAAGCATGGTGCCAGGCGGGTTTACGCTGTCGATGTCGGTTATGGCCAGCTCGACTGGTCGCTGAGAAACGATAGCAGAGTCGTAGTCAGGGAGCGAGTAAACGCGCGCAACCTCACTGCCGACTCCCTGTATAGCGCCGGCGACCAGTGGGCGAGTCTCGCTTCGATCGATGTCTCTTTCATTTCCGCGGCAAAGATTCTTCCCGCCTGCCTGAAAGTCTTGCAAGCCAGTGAGCTGGACTTGATCTGCCTGATCAAGCCGCAATTCGAGGCCGGTCGCGGGCTAGTCGGAAAAGGCGGAGTCGTGAAATCAGCCTCGGTGCACGAGCAGGTCATCGAGTCGCTCATGCACAAAGGCGAGGATCTGGGCCTGTTCGTGCATGCGATTACTTACTCGCCGATCAAAGGCCCGGCAGGAAACATTGAGTTTCTGGCGCACTGGCGTACTGACAGGCCACCGGCGGCTCCTGCCATTGCGCCCGTCGTCGCCGACGCTCATCGAGCGCTTGAATAGGACAGTCGGTCTAGCGCCCCAGTTGCGCCAGTACGTCCTTAACTTCATATCCGGCTGACAACCGCCGCCTGGGCATCGGGCGGCACTTTCCGGGCTTGGGCCCTCAGGCAGCTTGCCAGCTGGCGATCTCTGCCACAGGCAGTGTTAGCGCATCCTCGAGAATCTTCTGGCGAGACTCGCGGTTGTACACCAGCAAGCCGGCAACGGCAGGAGCGAAATCAGCGGAATGCGCACCAAACCCGAGCCTGGCGGCGGCGCGGGCAGCGGCGGCCTTGCACAGCGAGCGCATGTCGTCGCAATCTTCATAACCGGCAAATACGTCTTCGGCGCGAGGTCGCGGAATCAGAATGTCAGTTGCGCCAAGGGCCAGCCGCAGGAAACTGAGCAACCACGGAGGGGCTGCCGGTCCGCCCTGGTCGACAGCCTCCTGATGCAGCCAGATGCAGAGAACCTCCTTGACCGCGCCCACAAACTCCTCTTCACTAAACCCTTTCAAGGCCAGCTGCTCTAATTCAGGGGTGGGGGCCTGATATGCCTGCCGCCTGAGGTCGACCAGAGCCTCTTGCATTCTGTCGGAAACGGTCAATCCGAGCCGGCACACCAGGTAGTGCACGCGCTTGTATTTATCGCTCTTGTTCTTGGGATTGTGCTCGGGGCGCACGCGAAATCCTCCGTCTGCAAGCCCTTCGACCCTGGCACCGGTCATCTGAAGTTGACGCCTTTCCGGGACCGTTTCAACCCGCTCAACAATGCTTACATTCTATATGAAACGGCGAACTAATCGCCCCTCGTCGACAGCAAAAGGTTGCAAGCGAGCGCCGGCAACCGGCGCTAGGCACCACCTGTGGCGTCACACGCGGAACCAACACTGCCATGGGGGTTTCGGAGGTTGGGACCGCTGTTTCTCCACACAGTTCAATTCAAGCTATTCAGCGGCAGCTATCCGGCGGCATCTGCTCCTGGACATTAAACGGCGCCCCGCACTGGGCGGGGCGCCAAAAATCGGAGAGGGGTGCTCCTGATTCTTGTCGGCGGATGCGAACCGTTACTTGTCGCCCATGGCTTCGGCCAGCTGGCGTTGGCGGCTCAGTATACCGTCCATTGCTTGCTGGAGCATCCCGTTGCCGAATTCGGACTTAGGCGCATCATAGACATCTGTATCCTCAATGATGTCTTTGCCCTTAATCCAGCTTACAGGGTTCAACCAACTGCGCTCGCCGACCTTTTGTTGGAGGTGGATATCTTGAAGATGCTCCCGGCCGGCCGTGTCTTTGTTTGTTTCGAAGACGATGTCGGGGAGATTCGGGTTATTTGCCCGGTGCTCAGCGTTGATTCTGTCCATCTCGCGGACCACGGCCAGGCGGTCTTCAATTTTCATCTGGTTCAGTTCTTCGCTGAGAGAGCCTTTGTCGCCCGACTCCACTTTAGTAACTAAATCTTCTGCCTTTTTGCTGATTTCATCTGCCATCTAGCGTTACCCCTGCGATAGGTACTTTGAAACCTAGTGTAATTATTCCCAAATATTAGATATCGTCAACCCATTTTTCGCTCAGGTTGCCCCAAAATCGACGGATTTCAGCGATGCGGCGCCGTTTCTCTTGAATTTACAGCGCTTAGCTAACCGACTCGGTCAGCAATGCCTGCTGCGGGATGGTGAGAGCGCGCTCCAGCACCTGCTGGCGTACCTGCCCGGTCTCGAGCAGGACCGGATAAAGCGATGGCGCAAACTGGTCGGCGTGCTCGCCAAGCCCCAACCAGCGCGTGGTACGCATCGATGTCTGCACAGCCAGCGAGGCGAGGTTTTCGCAGTGCTCGTAAGACATCATCACGTCGTGGGCTGACGGCTTCTGAATGACGTAATCGCTGGCCGCAAAAGCAAGACGCAGGAAGGTCAGCAGCCACCCGGGCATATCGTCGCCGCCCTGGTCCATCGCCTCCATGTGCAGCCAGATGCAGAGAATCTCTTTTACCGCCGAGGCAAACTCTTCGTCAGTGTAGCCCTTGAGAGCGAGTCTCTGTACGTTGACGTCCGTTATATTGTAGGCCGAGCGCCTGAGGTTGATAAGCGCCTGCTGAAGTTGATCTGACACGGTGACGCTCAGCTTGGCCACGTAATAGTGCACTCGCTGGTACGTCTCGTCCCGGGATTTGGGACTGTGCTCCGGTTTTACTACAAAATCGTCCACCGGGATCGCCATCTCCGATCGTCCTTGCACCCACGCAGGCAACGATAACATTCTACCGGATAGCTGAGATTGGCACGGTCGCCCATGCGCGTACTTGACTGAATGCAGTCTTACGCCAGCTCGACTGAACCGACCAGCAGATAGAGCGACTGCAGCTTGTCGATCAGCTCGAGAAGCTCAACGATCGACTCTTGAGGATTTCGTTCACCTGACAAGGAGACTACCAGGGACACCAGGTCGCTGTAAGACTGCGGCGACTGGCTGGACGCCTCCACCACTCTGGCAGACAGGCCACCGAGTTCCAGGAATTTGCACTGATGGCTGTACGGATGGCGATAAACGGCGACAGCGGTCGC
>Ga0066388_100000019_pt1 | contig 43135 bp, 41 predicted proteins | sample PanSoiMetaGPlot6_FD_64539 | JGI IMG/M metagenome (GOLD analysis project Ga0066388, IMG submission 64539) | Tropical forest soil microbial communities from Panama analyzed to predict greenhouse gas emissions - Panama Soil - Plot 6 (Hybrid Assembly) | ecosystem: Environmental > Terrestrial >...
TCGAAACAGGAAAGCGCATCCGCCTAAAACACAACGTTCAGCAATTTGCAAAAGCGCTGGAAAATCTCGCGGAAGGTTATAACTTTTCGTTTTACGTGATTTCCGCGGCGCCGCAGGAAATCATCCAATCGGCGCTCGAAGGAATAGTTCCGCCGGAAAACATCTTCGGCACGCGCTTCTATTACGAACCGTCAAATGGCGAAGTAAAGGCCATCGTCCGCGCTTCCGCGGGATGGGGCAAAATTACCGCGCTCGAAGAAATCCGAGCGAAACTCGGCATCAGCCACGACCACATCATCTACATGGGTGACGGCAGCTCCGACTTGCCCGTAATGATGCACGTAAACTCCTACGACGGACTCACTATCGCGGTCAGCGAGGCGGAATTCATCACCCGCGTCGCGAAGCGCACGGTTTTAAGCGACAACGCCATGAGCGTACTCGTTCCCGTAATGGAAGATGTGTTGCATTGGGATTCTGCGAAGATCCGTCGCTCCTTCGCTGAGCAGGGCTTGATGCTGCGCGAATGGGGCAAGTCCCGCACGGATCAATTGCTCATTCAGGAATCGGCAGATCCCGTTCCGGGGGAACCTCCTCCTGCACTCCAAGCGCCCGTGATTACCCAAAGCGCGTAACACCCTATTTCCGCTTTATCTCTTCAAACAGAAAAGGCGCCCGTTTTGGCCGGCGCCTTTTTCATTCCTGGCTGCTTCGTGTCTACGGCCGAGCGCGATTTCTTAACAGTTTCGCCAGCTTCTCGATATCTTCCGTCTGCTTGTACATGTCCACGGAAAAAACGTCGGCTGTGTGCGTGCCATCCAGTTTGGCTCGAAATTCTTGAACCTTGATCAAGAGTTGGTCTGTGGTTTCGCGTAACTCTTTCTCGTGCGCCACAAGCGTAGCTGGATTCGGAGAGTTTTTTCTCTGCGGCCCAGTCGGTAATTTCTGTGCAGGTTCCGGGTGCTCCGGCAAGGGTTCAGCGCGCGGGCGGATGGGCGTGGGCGGCTGTTGCTGCAGCGCGGTGAGCACACCGGCCGCTGCAAAGGAAAACACAAAGGAACGGCGGGAATCAACCATAGGACAAGCCTCCCTGGCTGGCGAAGTGCGGGGTGTGAGTGAAGGAAATGGTAGCACCTTGTGCCGCGAAGAAAAGGGGCACAACAATAAAGTCGTGTCTCTCACGTTTTTCTTGGTGCCCCAGCTTCTGCAACCAACAAAGATCCTGCAACAGAATGGCCACGCGTTGACCGCATCCACGCTGCAATTTCCTCGCGTAACGTGTTTAAGGAATTCGCCATGCGATCGGCTTCGACGTTGACCAGGGCATACCGTTCTCTTTCTGGATCGCCTGCCGCAACCAAACGCGTATGATCTTCGCGCAAGTCCGGAAACTTCTTTTCCGGGACTTTTCCCCCCGCAAGAATTTCTTCGAGAAGCGAAAGGGTTTTTTCCACATCTGTTGCAAGCGTGCGAAATTCGTTTCGCGGTGGCACTACAGGCGTCAGCGGCAAGCCCGCTTCCAGCGCCATGATGGCGTGCGCAAACCGATGCGAACTCGCTAGCATGGTATTGACGCGGCTCAATTGATCGGGCGTAACGCCGGGTTCCGCGGTAAGGCGATCCAGGGAGCTTTCGAGGTTGGTACGAGCTGTTCGGGAGTTTTGCCTCGGACGCTCAATCGCCAGACGATTGCCTGCTTCGTTTTCCATGTAGGCGTTTGCGACTGCGGAAAAATATTCGCGGTAGGTTCTGAGCAGCGCCGCGGCATTGTCCGCGATGCGCGTGCGCTCCCACGTGGGCCAGGCGAGATAAGCGAGGAGTGCAAACACGCCGCCTATCGCTGTATTAAATCCCCGAGCGAGAATAACTTCCTTCGGTGAAACGCCGTTGATCGTCAGCAGCAGTACGACGAGCGCGCTGATCAGCACCGCAAATACCCCGTAATTCGCGGGTCCGATCCAGCGCATCACGAATGTAAACATGCCAATCAGAATAATTTCCGTCGCCGTGTGAATCGGAAAAAAGTGAAACAGCGCCGTTGCCAGAAGCAGGCCCAGAATTGTGCCGATGATGCGCAGCACTCCACGGCTGAACGTCACCGCAAATTCCGGCTTCAAAACGAGGACGATCGTCATTGGAATCCAATAGGACCGCCGCCAGTCGAAGTCGCGCCCAAGCGCATCGCCGGCCCCCACGGCAAACGCAAGGCGCAAAGCGTGGCGAAACGCTGCGGAGCGCAAGTTCAGATTGGCTTGCAGCGTAGCAATGTTGCCGCTGAAGCGCAGCCACAGTGTCTGCTGCTTTTCTTTTCTCAGATACGCCACGGAACCTCCCGGCGACGCGTTGTTCGCGAGGTCAATCGCGGCGCGCATCTGGCCCGAAAGCGCATCCATCTGGAATTGCGCGTCCTGCAAAACGGCATCGAAAAAGGTGGCACGCGAGCCGATTCCATGCTGTGTGCGAATTTGGTACGTGAGCGCAACTCCTAACGTCACGCGATCGGCCTCAAGCCCGATACGCTTGTCATTAAAGAGTGCTTCCCCGATGGTCCGAAGAACCGCTGAAGCGTTTTCCAGATACTGGCCGACCCCATCAATGGCTGCGTGGTTTGCATTTTCGCGCTGCATGCGCAGGCTTAGCCGCGCAAGCATCATAATGCTGATCCGGATGCGTTCGGTCTGACTGATAAGCGCGCGGAAACGCAGGCTTTCGACGGAATTGTCGCTGCCGAGTGCGTTGATGGCGTCTTGCGCTTGTGTCGTGGCCGCAGTAGCAGGCGACGAGCTTGCTGCTTGCGCGGGCTGGCCTGCAGCATCGGCCAATTCGAAAAACAAATTACCCAATGCGCGTCGTTCTGGATCGTAACGCTGCACCGGCCAGAGCGCGATAGAAAGCGCCGTTTGTAGCAAACCACCGCAGAGTGCGAGCACGCCGGCCTCTGCAGCTTGGCGCGGCGTCAGCGGCTGCGCCGCATAAACCACGAGCAAAACGAGGCTGATAACGCCAACGTCCGCAGCAGCCGTTCCGACAGCAACCAACATTCCCGCTATGAACGCCCACGCCGTTGCGACGAACACGGCTTCGATGTTGCGATGTCCGGTTATCGCTCCAAGAAAAATCGCGATGGCGCACCACGCGGTCGAGGCGAGCATGCGTCGCGCCCGTTGTGGATACGGATCGTGACCGTCCGAATAAGAGACGTTCAGCGCGCCGCTGGCCATCGCCAGCCCGCCACGTGGCATGCCAAGCGCAAATCCTGCTACAAGGGGAATGACCACGCCCGCCGTATTGCGGAGCGCAAGCGATGGAACCATCTTGGAATGATCGAAGTACGTAAGGAGTTTCCAAATCGCGCGTGCCTGATTGGGTTGACCTTGCGGTTGTTGGGATGTGGCAGCGGATGTTGAGATTGAAGGGCTGGCCATCTTGTTTGGCAATGCAGCACCAGCGAGGAGAACCGGCTCGCCGGAATGAGGATATCGTATCAGGAGAATTGCATGTGACGGCGGCGCACCAGCCATTCGGCGATGAGCAGATTAGGAACCCAGCACAGCCAGGACACTGCGATGTAGGTCGTGCGGAACGTCCAGTGCAAGGCGAACAACATGAGCGGCATCCAGTTACGCAGTGTGACCGCGGCAAGACTCAGCGCAAAGTTGCGGATCATCCATTGGCGATGGGCTGCGATGTCTCCGCGCCGCACCTTGAGATAGGCCTGCAATCCAGTAGAAAACCACAACACAGCAAGGGCGCCGAAGCCAAGATGAGTGGGCCAGCCTTCTTCGGAAACTGTCGCCATAGCGAAGCCCCCGATGGAGCCTAGCGCCACTTCAAGCAAATAAAAACGTCCCAGCCAGCGGTGGAAATTGAGGGCGCGTGTCCGCAGCTTTTCCGAAAATTGCCACGGCCCGGCTAGAAGCGCTCCCATGCCTCCGGCTATGTGTAGTCGGAGCGGAAGTAGGTACCGGGAAAAGTGTGCATCGTGAATGGGGAACAGAAAGTACTGGGTCGAGTAGACGGCAATGGCGATACACGAAAGCAGCATGAACCACCAAAGTGACGTGGCAATGCGCGACGGTCGCTGGGCAATTGCGGCTGTTAGCTCGGAGGATTCTGCGAGTTGCGGCATGGTTTTGTGTTTCGACTTAGTGTCTCAATGAATTTACGAACTCCGCGCTCGATTCGTTCCCACTTCTATCGAACTTCCGCCCTTTGGTCCAATCTTGCTCATTATGTCGGATCGAGTTCGGCAAGCCGCTTCAGAAGGGTAAGGAGCGCTGCGATGTCGTCAGCTGTGAGACGTTGACGAATCGTTTCGTCCAATGCTCGACGTTCTTTGATTAAGCCTTCGCGGTACTTGTTGCCTTTGGCAGTGAGCTGAACGAGTAGTGCCCGGCCTTTCTCAGCTTTTCGCTCGGAAAGCAGGCCCTCCTGAATCATCTTCTTTACCGCGCGATGGACGACTGTACGATCGAACCCAAGCAATGTGGCGATTTGATTTTGATTGAGAAACGCTCCGCCGCGCAGCGTGGACAAAATGAACCCGCGCGTTTGCGAACAACCGGTTTTTTGTTCGAGGCGCTTGCCAATGGAAAAGTAAGCCGAAGCAAGATTCAGGATGACCGAGTCTTTCAGGATCTCCTGCGGGATCAACTTCTTATCCACGACGAGGTTGGGGCTCATAGAAATTGCACCGTCTCTTCCAGCGGCCTGCGCCATTGCGGCTGATCGTTGTGACGGGCCGACTTTTTGCCGATTGCGATGACCATGACGATTTCATGGTAGCGTGGCGAAAGATGCAGCAATTTGGAGAGCCGGCGGCCGTCGAACCCTTCCATCGGGCAGGTGTTGAGGCCGAGAGCTTCGGCGGCAATCATCAAATTCTGGCAGGCGAGGGCCGTGCTTTTCGTGGCCCATTGGAAGAGGCCGCGGCGCGCGACAGGCGGAGCCCCGATGATTTTACGGGAATGAATGACGCGCAGAATCAGAGCTTTTAGGATTCCGAAGCATCCAAACCAGCCTTGCAGGAAAAATATCTTCGCAAAGATGGATTTTTTCTCTTGCTCGGAGATTTTTTCGGGGCTGAAGCCGGCCGTATGCATCCATTCCAGATGACTCTTGATTGTGGATCGCCAGGAGCCGATGTCCGCGACCGCAACGACGAGGGCGGAGGCGGTTTCAGCGGGGGACTGACCCATACAGAGATGCGCGGCCTGTTTGCGGAGTTCCGGCGATTCGATCCAGATTAGTCTGTAAGGCTGTATGTTGAAGCTGGAAGGAGCGGAACGGGCAGCGTCGACGATTTGCCGGCGAACTCGGGGCGCAATGAGGACAGGGTCGAAGACTTTGATCGCTCTGCGCTGAAAGATGGGGTCGAGCAGATGAGTCATATAGCACCTCAATGTTGCTATGGCAACATAAAGATGTTGCAATGTCAACATGCATTTTGGAGTTTGTGAGACCGCACTCTCCTGTAACTGGGTCCGGCCTGCAGGCATCTGAATAACTTGAGGCTGTGGCGTAGTGCGAAAACCAGCACTGGGAAGAACATGTCGACAACGAATTTAGTGGCGGGTGAGCAGATCGCAGAAGCGGGCCGAAGGCAAGAAAAGCGGCGCGCGCGCGAACGCTCCGGAATCGTCGGGATTGCAGCGATCTTTCAAAGCGTAATGTTTGCGGCGCACTGGTTCATCTATGAAACCTGGCGCATGCTTTGGGGACCGATGGATGCGGATTGGCACCTCGGGCTGGCAGTGTCCATGGCGGTTCTCTCCTTTAGCTTTTTAGGCGCGACGCTGCTCGCCTTTCGAACCAACAATTTTCTTGTACGCACATTTTATCGCGTTGCCGCGATTTGGCTCGGCACTCAGAGTTTTCTGTTTTTCGCTGCGATTTTGAGTTGGCTGGCCTACGGATTTATTTTTGCGGCTTCGCTCCCGATTCCCAGCCGTTCAATTGTCATTACCACCTTCGGAGCTGCAGCACTAATTAGCGCGTGGGGTGTGCTGAACGCGAATTGGATCCGGGTGGAGAAAATCTCAGTGAAGCTCGAAAACTTGCCGGAAGCCTGGCGCGGACGAACCGCGGTGCTGGCGAGCGATCTTCACCTGGGCCATGTGAAATATCGTGGTTTTTCGGCGCGTATCGTACGCAAAATTTCGAGCTTGCGTGCCGACCTTGTTTTCCTTGCGGGAGACTTGTTTGACGGGACACACGTGAATGCCACTGATGTTCTATGGCCATTCAAATATTTGCGTCCTCGATTTGGCGCTTATTTTGTAAGTGGGAACCATGAACAGTTCCGAGGCGATTCGGAATTCGTAAGCGCTGTGCGTGCTGTGGGAATTCGCGTTCTGGAAAACGAAAAAGTAGACATAGAAGGGCTCCAAATTGCCGGTGTTCCGTACAATCACGCGACGCATGCAGAACATTTCCGTTCGGTGCTCGCGAAAATCGCTGTCGACTCAACGCGAGCGAGCATCTTGTTGACGCATGCTCCCGACTGCCCCGCGATAACCGAAGAAGCCGGAATCGGCTTGCAACTCTCCGGTCACACGCACCTGGGACAACTCTTTCCCTTTACTTGGATCACGCGGAAAATCTACAAGCAATTCACGAATGGATTAAGCCGCCTCGGCAATACGCAATTTTACGTGTCCAGTGGAGCCGGAACCTGGGGACCGCCGTTGCGGGTTGGTTCGCAAGCGGAAATTGTCCAAATCACTTTCGAGTAAGTCAGAGCCCTTCAGAAAGCGGTTTCCCAATTTCCCAGTGATGCCCGAACGGGTCCATGACGCGGCCGAGTCTCCACCCGTACTCGTTGCTCATTTCATGCACGACCGTCGCTCCCGCCGAAACTGCGCGCGCAAACGCCGCGTCTGGCTCATCCACAACCAAAATCATGCGCGTTGTTCCGCCTCCAAGTGTTTCTGGACTGAAGTTTTTGTGCTCGGGAGATTCATCGGCAACCCAGAATTCTGCGCCATCCACGGAAAGCCGCGCGACAACGCTTCCGTCGGGTGCGTCCATTCGAAACGCTTCCGTCGCGTCGAAAGCATCTTTGTAAAATTCGACAGCTTTGGCGCCTTTGCGAACGCTCAGCATCGGTGCGATCGAAGTCTTTGGATGAAATGCACTTTGCGGCGCTGCGGACATAAGCAGGCTCCTTCCACGAAGAGTCTACATCCCCGTACGCAGCGCGGGAAGCGTGAACGTCGGCTGCACTTCCTTGCGCTTGGACCAATCATGATACGTGTGACATTCGAAACACCGCGACTCAGCGTGATTCGGTCCCGGCGCGTGGCACGTCCGGCACACCGCGATTCCTGGGATCAAAATGTCGCTCGATTCCGTGCTCGTTAGCGCTTTCTCGTGGCAACTCACGCACGTAAATCCCGTGTGCGCCTCATGACTGAATTTCGAATGCCGCAGCCAGCGCAGAGTCGTGTTCGCCGGCGCGACGCGAGGGAGTATCGAATCAGCGAAGACCACGTGGAGTGCAGAGTTGCGGTTCTGAACGAAGCCGGGTTTTCCCTCGACGGTAATTGCCGAATAGGGCGACCATCTGGCTTGGTCAGTGTCTTGCATTTGTGCAATCGAGACTGAGTGGCACTGCGCGCAGGTCTTCTTCCATAAAAGTTCTTCCGCCACAAGCGTTTTTTGAACTACCCATTGTGAAGTTGTAAGAGACTGAGCACTCGGTGGAAGCTGTTTGCCGGTCAGCGAGCGAAGGGGATCCCGCATTTCGTGAAGCTCCGAAGGATGCGTTGCTATGTAATCCGTCAATTTCTTCACGAGAAATTTGTGGACGACGTCGGGTTTGTCGTGAGGCACGCCTTCCTCGAATCGTTTGTCAAACGTAAGAAGATGACACGCGGCGCACGCCGTCGCAAATTTCACGGGAGCCATCAGTTCCCGGCCGGTTGCAGGATTGTGGGTCGAGAGGCCGGAAGTTCCCGCCCCGCGGAAACTGTCGGCGTCGCTGTAGGAAACGGAAGCAGCTACATATTTCGGGTCAGCGTATGGCCACGAGGAATCTGTACCAGCCGTAACTGGCCGATGACAATCGCTACAAACAAGCTGAACATTCGGACCATTCGGAGCGCGCCTAATCGGCTTCATATGCAGCATATGATTCAGCTTGATAGTTCCCGGATCGTGCGCGCCTCCTTTCGACGCCACAAATTCCGGATGCCCATCTCCTAAGCTACGAATGTTCGAAGCGTAGTGAGCCGCTCCTCCGTTTGCGGTTAACTCCGAATGGCATTGTGCGCACGACTGATTACTCGCCGCGGATAAATTGATTCTTCCGCGATGCTCAACATGACATTCGGCACATTTGGGCGTGCGACTCTGCTCAGCGTGATGAATTGGTCCATCATGACACGCGAGGCACGCCGAATTCTCCGCCCTCGCCGAGAAACTCCCCGTGGTTTGAACGTGGCACGCAGCGCACTGCGTTTCGAACACCGCGTGCGGAATTGCGAGCCGGCCGCTCGAATAGACCCGCCAATCACGCGTTGAAAAATGCCAAACGATCCAGACAAGCGCGATAGCCGGCAGAAGAATCGTCAGCCAGGCTTTCGCGCGTTTCAGCGGCGTCGACCTCTTGAAATAGTTCAGGTCGATCCGCTGCGCCAGTTTTTTCGTTGTGCGCGTCCGGGCCAATCGTCACCAAACCTAATATCGCAACGCCATCACCGCATGGACTGCCCCAAGCAAAATCAGCGCAAGCGACAGTGGAATGTGCACGAGGAGCCAGCCATGTAGCCAGCGGTGCATTCGCTCTTGCAGAAAAAGCTGCCGAGCCTCGTCGCAAATATCTTCAAGGTCATTAATCGCAGCGTGCGCCGAAGACGGCATGAGCGTGCGCACTGAGGCAAAGAAACTGCTCGCGCGCCCCGAATCGCTTAATGCCATGGTGCGTTTTGGATGCTCCAGATACGGGCGCAGCTCCCCGAGATAGAATCGGCAAAGTGGCGCAGACTGCTCTCCGTCGAGCAGAATAATTTCCGGCGCAGCAGCGACTGCCGATGCAACACTCGCCCCGGCGCTGACCGCTGCAGAAGTTCGCAACGCAACCGTCGTTGAAGTAAGCACCCGCATCGCAGTGAATCCGCCTGCCCTTTGGCTCGCTTCTTCCGATTTGTATGCGAAACCCATCGGCCCACAAAGCGATTCCATCGCGCGGTCTGCTTCTTCGCGTAGCAGCCGTCGCACGTGCCCGATTTCGTCATAAATCGTTTCCAGAGGGACATCTTTCGTCATCATCCGCGGAAGATAATTTTGCAGCGCAGCGCCGAACACACCACTTGCGACCGCAATGACCAAAAGCCACATTAAAGTTCGCGTCAGTGTTCCGCCAAAGTGAAATCCGCCGTGGAAAAGAATCAGCGGAAGCGCAAGAAATCCCAGCCACAAATGACCGCGCATCCACGCTTGCGCGCGTCCAAGTCGCCACGTCGGCACTCGCTTGCGTGCGCCGAGCGCCGCCGCAAAAATCATGAAAGCAAATCCAACAACGCCAAACGCAAGACCAACGGCGCTGCCGCCAGTGGGTCCTCGCGAAGCTGTAAGCGCATACGGAATGTAAATCGCAATCGAAACGGCACAAATCGCTATGGAAACGAAAAACCACAAGCGTTGAGTGGAATCCATTCTCATTTCAATTTCCACCCCAGGTTGATTACTTCCTGGAAAAACTGGCGCGGTTCAACGCGATGCGCTGCGTCGTGTGGACACGCATAAACGCAACTCGGCTCCTTCAGGTGCGTGCAAAGATCGCACGACGTCGCCTTCTGTTTGATCGTCGCCTTTTTGCGCCCGGGATGGTCTGGATCTTCCGCCATCACTTCGAACGGATGCAAATTGATGTTGCCGTAGGGACAATTTCGCGCACACAGCCCGCACCCGATGCACCAGTCTTCAATAATTACTTCGAGCGAGTTCCGCCGCCGAATCGAGCCGACGGGACACCCCACCATGCAAAGCGGGTCACGGCATTGCCGGCAGCTCGTCGCGACGAGGTAATGATCGAACCGCAATCCGTCACGAACCAGCCGCGTCACGCCGTCGTGCGCGTCCGCGCAAGCATTCACGCACGCATCGCATCGCGTGCAATTTTCCAAATCCAGCACCAGCAAACTCTGCGCCTCCATCAACCCTTGCGAGAGAAATTGATCAATCGGCACGCCTTGAATCATTTCCAGCCGTTGCTGATTCGCGAATCGCCTCTCTTCTGCGACAAGTTCGAGTCCCCGTCCCACAGTCGGGAATCGTTCCACCATCTGCCGGAAGTCCTCGCCCGGAATGCGAACAACTTCTACATGATCGAGCGCCGTGCAATTCGCCGTGCGCACACCACCGCCCAGCAATCCAATTTCTCCGAAGTAATCTCCACGCGAAAGATAAGCCAGCACAAGTTCGCCGCCGGGATAGTTTTCTGAAATCTTCACAAAGCCGATTCGAACAAGATAAAAACTGTCCGCCGCATCACCCTGCCGCGCGATCACCTGTCCAGGCGCGAAGCGCTGTAACTCGACCGTCTCTTTCAGGTGTTCGATAAAATCCGGCGAAAGGTCCGCGAACATCGGCACGCCGCGCAAATGATTTTCGAGTGCGCGCCTCCGGTACGTCTCGTCTACTTGCGCCTTAAAAGTCTTGTTCTTCATCATGATGTCGAGCACATTGCGCAACATCTCGTACGCTACGACATCCGATTCCGCTCTCACCGTTGCAGACCGTGGATAAAAATTCATGCAAGTCATTTCGCCTACGAGATCGCCCGGGCCGAGTTCCGCCACGGGATTTCCATAAGAGAGATCAACTGAAGCGTCGATCGGTATCGTTTTGTCGCGCACTTCTTCCGATCGCACATCCTCGTCGCGACCAACAAGCGTGCTCGTGATGCGTTTGAACAATCCCTTCGCGCCGCCTTCCGTTTTCACGTGCGCAATCGGCGTCGAAATCGAAACGCGCGCTTTGCCTTCCAAAATGTAAAACGCGGTCGAACCGAACTCGCCTTCTTTGCAAATCAAATCGCCTTTGCGGAATCGCCGCTTCACAATCGCGCCACGATTCATTTCCAGGAATGTTCCCGAAACGCCCTTGAACACGGGAATCTTCAGCAAATCTTCCGCTTCGAATCCTTCCGCTCCCGGCCCTTCCGCAATAACTGTGCCCGTCAGCCCCTTGTTTGTCAGCGCGCCTGTCGGACACGAAACCATGCACTCGCCGCACGAAACGCACGTCGAATCGCCCATCGGCGCATTCAAATCGAATGCGATTCCAGCCGAATAGCCCTTGCCCATGCGGCCCAAAACAAAATTCGTTCGAATCTCATCGCACCCGCGTATGCACCGGTCGCACAAAATGCATGCGTCATGATCCACCGCAATCGAAAGAGAAGAATCATCGTGCCCGCGCCCAACCGTGCGTTTTGCAAAACGTGGCTCCTTGATTCCTGCAGCTTGCGCCAGCGTTTCCAGTTCACAATCGCCGGAGTTTTTCTGCCGCGTGCATGGTGAAGGATGGTCCGCCATTAGAAGTTCGAGCAGTGTTTTTCGTGCGCTCAAAACTTTTTCAGAATTCGTGACGACCTTCATCCCCGTTTCCACCGGCCGGACGCAAGCGGCCGAAAGCACCCGCGCGCCGGTGTCCACAAGGCACAACCGGCAAACTCCAACTGGAGTTTCATTCTGCAAATGGCAAAGCGTCGGAATCGAAACGCCATTCATCCGCGCCGCGTCGAAAACTGTCGTCCCTGCCGGTACGCGCACCGCCGCCCCATCAATCGTGATGTCCACCATTCCCGTCGGTGTGCTCGAAGTCGTCATACGTTATGGCCTGATTCCAACTCGATTCGCTTCTCCCACCCTTGCCGCTGCACTTTTGCAAATTCCGCTCGGACACTCTCCGCACAAAACATGTGCATCCACTTCCGCCCGAAAATGTTTCAGTACCGATTGAATCGGTGCCGGGACAATTTGCCCTAACCCGCAAATCGAAGCCTGCGCCATCGCGTGCGAAAGCTCATCCAGCAGTGCGAGATCCACGCGATACTGTGGCTCGGGCACCGAACCCTGTGACCACCGCACTAGCAAATCCACCATTTTCTGCGAACCCACACGGCAAGGAACGCACTTCCCGCACGATTCATTGCGATAAAAACGCACCGCGTTCAGCGCCATGTCCAGCATGCACGTCGTGTCATCGCAAACGACAATCGCACCCGAGCCAAGCATCGAGCCAGCATCCGCCAGCGCCCTGAAATCCAGTCGTACATTCGTCATCGACGCTGGCAAATACCCGGAAGAAGGCCCCGATGGCGCAAACGCTTTCAGCTGCCGTCCGCCACGCACGCCGCCCGCATAATCAAAAAGCACTTCTCGCATCGGAATGCCCATCGGCACTTCATAAATGCCCGGCTTCGCGCAATGCCCGCTCACTCCTACAAACTTCAACCCGCGAGAGCCGTTCTTCCCAGCTGATTTGTACCAATCCACGCCGCGCGCAAGAATTTGCGGCGCGTTCGCAAACGTTTCAACGTTGTTAATCACGGTCGGTTTTTGATAAAGCCCAACCACACCCGGGAACGGCGGCTTGTTGCGTGGCTCCGCGCGATGCCCTTCAATCGCCTCAATCAACGCGCTCTCTTCGCCGCAAATGTATCCGCCCGGACTCACGAACACGCGCAAATCAAAATCCAGCCCGCTGCCCAGTAAATTTTTCCCAAGCAAACCCGCATGATAACACCGCCGAATCTCTTCGCCCAAAATCTCTTCCTGCAAATGATATTCATGCCGAATGTACAGAATTCCTTGTTTCGCGCCGGTCACCAGTCCCGAAATGGCCATGCCTTCAATTACGAGATGTGGCAGATGCGTCATGATGAAGCGATCCTTGATCGTCCCCGGCTCGCTCTCATCCGCGTTGCAAACGATATATTTTTCGGCGACGGGTTGCTTTCGAACGAGGTCCCACTTCATCGAAGTCGGAAATCCCGCTCCACCCATCCCGCGCAATTCCGATTCTTTGAGCGTTGCCAGCACCTCATCGTATTCCTGGCTGATGATTAGCTGCCGCAGCACACGATATTTTTCCGGACCGTCGTATGGATCAGACGCACACTCTACGCGCTGCTCTTGCGGATGGTCTTCGTGCAACTCCTCTCCGCGAATCGAAGCTCGCGCAATCGATTCCGCCCGTTCCGCAGTCACGTCGGTGTAAATCCTGTCGTTAATCGAAACCGCAGGCGCGTGGTCGCATCGTCCGAGGCACGAAACGTCGCGAATTTCCACTTCACTCTTCGGAGCGCCTGCGAACCGCCGCTCCAACTCCGCGCGCAATTCGCACGCTCCATTTAGGCGGCAACTCATGTCTGCGCAAACCCGAATCTCCGCTCGCGCAGGCGGCGCAAGGTGAAAATGCGGATAAAAACTGGCCACACTGTGAATTTGATAGAGCGGCGTTTGCGTCCGCACGGACAAAGACTCAAGCTCCGCCTTGGGCAGGAAGCCGTGGCGTAACTGGATGCCCCGCAAATCGTCAAAAATCACGGCGCCCGTCTCGCGCAAAGCGCCGCGCCGGAAGAGCCAACTTCACGCAGCGCATGTTGGAGTGAAAGTCCTGCAAATACTAATGTGAGTTTTGCCGCATGTAAACAGAAGAGCGTCCGCGCGTTCCTAGAAAGCGAAAGAGTGTACTAGAGCGTCGTTGACTTCACCGGGCGGCGAAGATATATACAGTGAGACTCTTCCGGCCCGACGGATGCTCACTCTGCACAAAAGTCTAATTGCGGCTGCGGCCCTCTGCGCCTTCTTCGCGCTGTTTTCGGTTCCCCTTAGCGCACAAACGAAAGCGCCTGCTACAGAGCCCATGAAATACATCGGTCCCGGCTCCTGTGCCGCCACGAGTTGCCACGGCAGCGTAAAGCCAATTGTGGGCAGTCGCATCCTCCAAACCGAGTATTCCACCTGGATTTTGAAAGACAAGCATAGCCGCGCATACCAAGCCCTTACAGGTGACGTCGGCGAGCGCATGGCGCGTATTTTGAAGCTCGGTTCGAAAGCGGAAGGTTCGCCAAAATGCTTGGTTTGCCACGCGCTCTACACCAGGCCTGAACAGCGCGGCCGACAATTCGAAATTGCCGAAGGCGTTTCCTGCGAAAATTGCCACGGGCCTGCCTCCGGCTGGCTTGGCGGGCACACCACCACGGGTTGGGATCACGACAAATCCGTCAAACTTGGAATGACGGATACTCGCAGCGTCATTCATCGCACAGAAAAATGTCTCGAATGTCATCTCGGGAACAAAGACAAATTTGTAGATCACGAGATGATTGCCGCTGGCCATCCGGATTTGTATTTCGAACTCGATTCATTCTCCGCCGTGATGCCTCGCCATTGGAAACAACCGCGCGAATCGGAACCCGGCAAACCCGTCGAAGACGCCGCCTGGGTCGGCGTTCGCGAGTGGAGCGCAGGCCAAGCCGTGCAATTGCGCGCCGCCATGGAACGCCTGATTTGGCGGGCAAGGGGCGAGCGCTATGACAAAAAAGAGGTTTGGCCCGAATACGCCGAACTTTCCTGTTTTGCCTGCCACCATTCGTTGGGTCCAGCGAAGGATAGCTGGCGGCAGGCGCATGGATACGCAGGTCGTCGTCCCGGAGATCCGGCATGGAACGAATCACGCTTCGTTGTGTTTCGTTTAATGGCGCAGCAGGCAGATTCTTCGTCTGAACAGGAACTGGAAAAGAACTTGCGGGCGGTTTCCTCGGAAATGAGCAAACTGAATCCAGATCGCAACGCGGTCGTGAGCGCGGCCAGTGCCGCAGCTCCAGTTGCCCAGCGGCTCGCGGATCGTCTCGCGACGATGCAATACGATTCCGCGTTGTCGCTAAAGACTATGCAGCGCATCACCGAAGACGCCGAGACGATTTCGCTCGCAGACGAACGCGCCGCCGAACAAGCCGCCATGGCCCTCGATTCGCTCTACATCGCTTACAGCAAAGAAACCAAGCCTGCCAACGCCGCCGAAGTTCGCGCTGCCATCAGCGGACTATTCCAACAACTCGAAATTCCCTCGTCCTACAATGCCGGTCAATTTGCCGCCGACTTGCGCCGAATTCACGAACTCCTTCGCTAATTCGACCTGTCGCAGTACATTGGATGTAAGCCTATGGATGGAACGGGTTCCAGGGTTTGTACCTATAAGCCCTGGGAAGAAAAATGAATCGGTTTGAAAATTGGTTTTGCGGCTCGTGGCTATGGCGAAGCATTACTGAACGCAAGATTCTGCCGTGGATGTTATCGGGTTACAGACTCGGCGACAACGTGCTGGAGCTCGGCGCTGGACCGGGGGCGACTACGGAAGAGTTGCGACGTCGAGCGGCACGCGTTACGAGCCTCGAATATGATCAGAAGTTTGCCGCGCGGCTTGGCGCACGTTTTCGCAATACGAATGTCGGCGTTCTGCGCGCTGATGCGGCGGCGCTGCCGTTTCCTGATGAAACATTTTCGTCTGTGATCGCCGTCCTGGTTTTGCATCACCTGAAAGCGCAGGGACAACAAGAGAAGGCATTTGCGGAGATTCATCGTGTATTGCAGCCAGGCGGAGCGTTCCTTGCTATGGAAATTGGGGATGGATGGCTGCAGCGTTTCGGCCACATCAAAAGCACATTTGTCCCCGTCGCCCCTGGGGTCGCGTTTGCGCGGCTCACTTCTCTTGGTTTTTCCAAAATTGTGATCGATATGCAGCGCTCCGCGTTTCGAATTTGCGCGTTACGTGCGCGCGAAGTCTGAGCGTTTCTTCTTTGCATCCTTCTTCGCGAACCTCTAGCATCGAATCATGAGCGAAACGGCGCAGCTGAAGTTCCCTCCCGGGCCGGGCGGAAGCACGTTTGCATTTCTGTTCGGAGAACGGCGCCGGGATCCACTTGGGTTTTTTACGAAGATTACGCGCGATTATGGCGACGTCGCCAACCTGAAACTCTTCGATTTCCGCACGCTTTTCATCAATCATCCCAACGATATTGAAGACGTGCTCGTCAATAAAGCGCGCAAGTTTGAAAAGGGCCGCGTGATGAAGGCAAACATGCGTCTTTTCGGCGAAGGCTTGCTCACGAGCGAAGGCGATTTTTGGCTGCGGCAGCGGCGCCTTGCACAGCCCGCTTTTCACCGCGAACGCATTGCCGCGTACGCTGCCACGATGGTGGAATACGCCGAGCGCGCGATGCGTGGATGGAAGAGTGGGGAAGTGCGCGACATTCACGAAGACATGATGCAGATTACGCTACAAGTTGTCGGCAAAACTCTCTTCGACGCGGATTTAACGCGGGACGTTCACGAAGTAGGCGAGACTTTGAAAATCCTGCTGAAGCTCGCGGCGGACTTCGGAAAATCCATTCTGATTCCGCTGTGGGTGCCGACGCTGCGAAATTTGCGGGCACGAATTGGCATTCGCCGAATCGAAAAGATAATTTATCGCATCATCGCTCAAAAACGTGCCGAAGGCCGTGACACCGGCGATCTACTCTCAATGCTGCTTGCCGTCCAGGATGAAGACGGCTCGCGCATGACCGATAAACAATTGCGCGACGAAACGATCACGCTTTTTCTCGCCGGCCACGAGACCACTGCGAACGCGCTTTCCTGGACGCTGTGGCTGCTCGCGCAAAATCCCGCCGTCGAAAGAAAATTCCACGACGAACTAGATACTGCTCTCCGCGATCATGTGCCAGCCGTGGAAGATATTCCAAGACTCATCTACACCGGACACGTGTTGACGGAGTCGATGCGGCTCTATCCGCCAGCGTGGGGAATTGCGCGGCTCGTGAAGGAGGAGGTCGAAGTCGCTGGCTACAAACTTGTCCCGGGGAATGGCGTTGCGTTTGCGCAGTGGGTGGTGCATCGCGATCCGCGCTGGTTTGAGGAGCCTCTGAAATTCCTGCCGGAGCGCTGGGAAGGGGACCTCGCGAAGCGCATTCCGCGATTCGCCTATTTTCCGTTTGGCGGCGGGCCGAGGCAGTGCATCGGCAACTCCTTTGCGCTGATGGAAGCGACGATGATTCTCGCGACAGTTGCACAGAAGTTTCGATTTCGTCTCGCCGAGAATCATCCCGTGAAGCCGTTGGCTTCGATCACGCTGCGGCCTGCGCACGGAATTCGCGCCACTCTCGAAGCGCGTTAGGCGCGCCTCGAAGAACTACGCAAGAAAATCGGGGCAAGAAAGATTATCTGTTGCCGTTGCTCAGCGATTCGTCGCGAAGTTCGCTGCGCGTCTGAATCACGCGAAGAATGGAATCGCGCGTGACCATTCCGACTATCTGCATATTTCCGTCTCCGTCCTCTCCGTCGCTTAGCACCGGCATTTGATTCACGTCGCTCGCCAGCAGCCGCTCGAGCAAGCCGAGCAGAGGCTCATCCGGCCGGGCCCACAAAATATTTTCGCGGGGCACCATTACGCCTTGAACCGATGTGCCGGCCCATTCTTCGCGCGGCACCGCGTTCAAGGCCTGCACGTTCATCATGCCGGTAAGACGGTCGTCGTTCAGCACGAGATGAAAGCGGCGGCCGGTGCGAAGAACTTCGGCGGCGTAATCTTCCAGCGTGCTGCCACCGGGAAACGTCGGCACGTCATGACTCATCACGTCCTGCGCGCGAAGACCGGAGAGCGTTTCGCGCACTTCAATTTGCGCCACGCTCTCCTGCGCCGCGTTCAGAATGAACCAGCCGATGAAAGCGATCCAGATTCCGGACTGGAACGAGTTGTGAAACGCGATCCAAACACCGAAGAGGATCGTTGCGTAAGCGACAATTTTTCCGCTCGTGCCAGCAACGCGAGTCGCCTTGGAAAAATTCTTCGTGATGCCCCAAACGATGGCGCGAAAGATTCTTCCGCCGTCGAGGGGGAATCCCGGCAACAAATTGAACAAGCCCAGGGCGAGATTTGTTTCCGCGACTGTCAGCGCGACGCTTCCGGTCATCGTTTGCTCGGGCTGGAACAGCCCGACCACGTAAAATACCCCGGCAAGAACGAAACTGGCGATCGGGCCGGCGACAGCAATGTTGAATTCCTGAATGGCCTTGGAGGGCTCTTGCTCAATGCGCGCGACACCGCCAAAAATAAACAAAGTGATAGAGACCACGCGGATTTTGTAGCGCTGCGCCACCAGGCTGTGGGCCATTTCGTGAAACAAAACGGAAGCGAAAAAGAAAAGGCTCGTGGCAATGCCCATGCCCCAATGCTGTTCCGAGGACCATGCGGGGCGTTCCACGGTGTATTGCTTCACCAAGGACCAGGTAATGAGGCCGAAAATTACCAGCCACGTGGGGTGCACGTAGATGGGGATGCCGGCGATGGTGGCGATTTTGAGTCCAGGTCTGCCAGTGATCACGAGAGTGAGCCCAATTTTTACAGTACCGTGATTTGGTTTTTTCCGCCAATCGAGCAAAGGCGGCACTCAAGGAGAGTAGCAAACGGACGGGGGAATCAGGCGCGCACCGAGGCCATGTGCCGTTTGCCGTCAACCGCTTACCGTAGAAGAGCCGGGAAACCATTCGCTAGGAGCGGCGGCCAGCCTACGCGCCCGTTGAGTTGCCGGCCGGAGGGACAGCTTACTGATTGCAGTCGAGGGAGGGAATTGCGGCGGCGGGCGGTGCGGATCATTGGCATACTGGCGGAAGAAAGTGCTGGAAATGAGGTGCGTCCGATGCGAGCCCTGTATCTAATCCTGGGGTTGATGGCTTTCTGGTCGGTGTTTTTGACAATCATTTTCCGGCTGGAGAAGAGGACGGTGTGGCCGTTCGGAGAGCTCGTGTCTCTGCTGGCCGTGGACGATCCAAACGGATATAGCGCGCGGTGGGTACAAGACGCAGTGGCCAGCGGGTTTACGATGCTCGGATGGTCGCGCGATTCGAGGGGCTCGAGGTACAACGTGAGCTACGCGATGCTGGTTTCCGCCCAGCGAGACGTGTTTGCGGTGATCGGAGTCGGAAAGCTTCTGCAGATGACCATGGAGGCGACGTGGCTCTACACGCCGACATGCGACGGCAGATGCTTCTACTCGACTGACAAGCAGAGCGGAGTGCAGATTGACCTGTCTCGCAACTGGACGAATCAGCTTGCGCCGTCGGCGGGTTTTCGCGACCTGTTGCAACAGCACCGGGACTGGCTGCGCGAGAACGGAGTGATGCCGCGACCTTTTACGGAAGGACACGAGATAGACGAATTGAAGAGAGTGCGCGAAGAGCACTATCGCGCGATGGAGCGCGCAGGGTTGATCGGCTTCACGGATGGCACGGCGAGCCATTTTTATTTCACGTTTCTGGGGGCGGCCAGAACGGCGATTTGGAGTTATTTCCTCGGAATGGCAAGACAGTTGTCGGTCGGGAAATATCCGAGGAGCGCGTAAGAAAGATCCCACCCTTTGCAAGCAAAAACGCAAAGGGTAGGCCACCCGCCACAAATCGAAGAGAGCAGAACCGGTCTGAACGTCGCCCACTGCTGAGTCTCAGAAGCACCAATCTCAGATTGACCAGTACAGGTTAAATGAGCGCACGGATTTGTTTTTCCTGGAGTTTCGCGTTGTAGAGGTTGAGAGCGAATTCGATGGAAAGCATGAGGGCTAGGACGAAGAGTCCGAGGAAAATGGTGGCGCGAAGCTGCGCGTGCCAGATGCCGAAAAGGACGCCGATGATCATCACGAACGGGCGGAGAAATGTGAGCGGTCCCAAGAAGACGACGCTGGTGGCGCTGCGAAGGTCGGTGGAAGGCACAAGGCGCAGTGCGAGGTTGAACAGCACAAGCACGGCGTAGGGCAAGAAAACCCAGAGCATGCGTTCCGCAGTGTCCTGCAAATCCAGCCGCAGTACGTTTCGGTCTTGCGAAACGGACATCACGGCAAGCAGAACAAACAACGAAAGCCAGCTTGCGATTTGTCCGGCGAGAAGGCCGCGCAAAACTCCGTTCACGTAATAGCGCGTCTTGTAAATGAGTGGATAGCGACCCATGCAACTCCTGCAGCCGCAGAACGCGCCATCGAGCGTCGCGAGCAAGTAAAGAATGAAAAGTGTCATTGCAATTCACCAAGCATGCCGCCGAGTTTCGCCTTGACCTGCGGTACGAGATTTTGACGAAAGCCGACGAGCGCGTGAAAGACGCGCGGCAACCGTGTGTTCCAAACATTTGCACCGTAAATTCCGGTTGCCAGATTTTTGACGCCGCTGCGCGCTGCGGAGACGAGCGTTTGCTGTGTGTGCGCACGTGCGGCGGAAAGAACGCCGTCATGACGAGCTAGGGGTGTGCGCATGCGAATCACATGAAAAAACCAAGCACCGAACGGAGCCAGAGCCCACGGCTGAAAATCGAAGTGAATAAAGGCTTGCGTCGGTTGCGTATCGTGCCGTTGGAAAAACGCAGTGAGATCGTCGCCGCGAAAATGATGAACCACGCCGGTCGAGATGTAAATTTGCCCCGCGAGATCGGTGGAAAAAGCGTCGCCGTGGAAAAAAGAGCAATACAGCGATTCCGCGCGAGCGAGCCGATTGGCTTCGTTTACGAGAGTGCCGTTCAGATCAACTCCGGTGAGCTCGATTCTTTCCATGGGCAGCGAAGTATGCGCGGCGAGCCAGCGAATGGTGTAGCCGACTCCGCAGCCGACATCCACGATGCGGATTGGCCCGGAAAGACCATTCGACCGCATCGCGTCGATCGTGGCGCGCAGGATCCGGAGAACACGATTGCCATGGTAAAACTCCTCGGCGAGGCGCTGCATTTCCCAATGGACCGCAAGCATGAGCCGGTCAACTGCCTTGGGGTCGAGGAAACCATTGGTTGTGGGAATTTGCCTGATGACTCGCGCGGCTTTCTGATTTGAGAAATTCTGGAAGATTTGCAGAATTTCTTGTTTGTTTACCTGCAGGCGCTCGAGCGTTTTTGGGTCGTGCTGGACGACCAGATCAGAAATCTCAGGTTGGGCTGGATTCCAAGAGGGGAACACAAGAAGGAGAGTAGTTCATTCCTTGGGCCAGAGATAGGCAGAAGCTCGTAGACAGCGCAGAAATGATAACCGCGGCAGAGAACTGCCGCGGCAAGTCGTGACCTCTGCTACGAGTTCGGTCATCTACGCAGCGGCGATGGAATGGTTCCGCAGCGCGAATCGCAAGCCTGCTGAGGAAGCCGTGCCGTCGGTCGTAAAGTTAGTGCAGCCGCCTCTGGAAGAAGCGCAGCCTCAGGTAAAATTCGGTAAGAACTAATCCGAGAGACTCATCGAGCGACGGCTATGAGAGCGACAAAAGCGCGAAACATCGGCAGCAACAAAAAAGAATTGTCACCAGAAGAGCGAAAAAAACTGCTCAGAACACTGAGCGACCGTTTCGAAAAAAACATGAACCGTCATAAAGGTCTTGCATGGGCTCAAGTACAAGGAAAACTGGAAGCTAGTGCCGAAAAACTGTGGTCCCTCCAAGAAATGGAACGAACTGGCGGTGAACCGGACGTTGTTGGCCGTGATGAAAAGACGGGCGAATACATTTTTTGCGATTGTTCGGCGGAAAGTCCTACAGGCCGGAGAAGTCTTTGCTACGACCGTGAAGCGCTGGAGTCAAGGAAAGAACATAAACCAAAAAATAGCGCTATGGACGTGGCAGCAGAAATGGGCATTGAGCTTTTGGCGGAAGAACAATACCGAGAGTTGCAGAGGCTTGGAAATTTCGATACGAAAACATCGAGCTGGGTGAGAACGCCTTCTGAAATCAGAAAACTCGGTGGAGCGCTCTTTTGCGATCTTCGCTACAACACTGTTTTCGTGTATCACAACGGTGCGGAATCTTACTATGCCGCCAGGGCATTCCGTGGCTCGCTAAGGGTCTAGCTGCAAAATGCGGTTCTTTCACTTAAGAGTCCGGGCTTAAGCTTCGGCTACGAGTTCGGAGGCAAAAGCACCGATCTAAAGATCGGCCACTACAAGGGAAGAACGCCGGGCGAAATCGCCCTCAAAACCTGAGGACGAGCACCTACCAGCACACGAATTAGGAATTCCCCCGTCCAAGGAAACATCAGGTCCCGACACCGAAATGTTGCTGGGGTGAGAGGTGATTCTCATGATGAAGCTGAGACTTGCACTTTCTTTTGTGCTGATGGGTTTGCTGCTCCGGGGTCTATCTGCTCAGGTGCGGTCGGAGATTGCACTGCCGCCAAACGGCGACAATGAACGAGCCGAAGTTTCGCAGTGGATCGGTTTAGTAAAGATCACAATCAACTATCACAGCCCGAACGTTCACGGAGGAGGCGGGAAGGACCGGACCGGGCACATTTGGGGAGAACTGGTCGGATATGGATTCTTCGACGAGGGTTTTGGCCCTTCGCACGCAACGCCGTGGCGCGTAGGCGCGAACGAAACGACGACGATCACCCTCACTAATGACGTGAAAATCGAAGGCAAAGACTTAAAAGCCGGAACCTACGGCCTGTTTCTGGACGTTGAGAAGGGCGGTCCGTGGGTTTGGATTTTTTCGAAGGACTCCAAGGGCTGGGGCAGCTATCAATACAACCCCAAGAATGACGCGCTGCGCGTGGCCGTCAACCCGGCAGACGCGCCGTACACGGAGTTCATGACATTTGGCTTTGACGAGCGGCGTCCGGATTCAGCGGTTGCGTTTCTGCAGTGGGAGAAGAAACGCGTCCCCTTCAAGGTTGAAGTTCCCAATATCACGCAACTCTATGTGAATCAGATGCGGGAAGATCTTCTGAGTTGGCCCGGGTTCAGTTATCAGAACTGGCAGAATGCGGCTCAATTCTGCGCGGACAACAAAATCAATCTGGAAGAGGCATTGGTGTGGGCGGACAAGGCGATCCATGAGCCGTTCCGGGGCGCGACGATTGGAGCGGAGAATTTTTCGACGCTGCAGACAAAGGCTTCTGTGCTGCAAGCGATGGGGCGCGAGTCCGAAGCGGATGCCGTCATGGACAAAGCGATTAGCATGCCGGACGCAGGGCTTCTTTTTGTGCAGTCGTATGGAGTGCGGCTTTTGCGGGCTTCGCGGAATGAGCGCGCGTTGAAGATTTTCCTGTTAAATCAGAAGCGGCATCCGGAGGAAAAGTTTTGGACGTATTTCGGGTTAGCGCGGGCGTACACGGCGATGAAGGACAAGCCTAACGCGATCAAGAATTGGGAAATTGCGATTGCGAACGTGCCGGAGAACCGTAGATTCGCGCTTCCGCAGTATCAGGCGGAGCTGAAGAAGCTGAAGGAAGGAAACTAGTGGTCCAGTTTGAATTTTGACCTATTGTGTCGCGAATAGAAAATTCAAACTGGCCCAGTGTGGATTCCCTTAGGCGGCGCCGGTGCGGGCGAGGCCGGACTTGAGCCTGTCTTCGAGACGGACGTAGCTGGCTTCCATGCCGTGTTCCATATTGGAAGCGAGCATCGCGGCGCGAGTTTGCGCGTCCGGGAGTATCATGCGCATCGTCATGAAAGTGCCGTTGTTCTCCGGGACGAATCGCGTCTCAACGTGATTGTCTGGCGTTGGGTCGGGAAGATGCATGCGTTCGACGTGCACGATTCTGCTGTAGGGTTCGAGTGCGAGAAATTCTCCGGTGAGATAGAAGCTGCCACGTTGGGGGTGCGCCCATTCATAGCGAATCTTTCCGCCGGGTTTCGCTTCGTTGATACAGACGGGCATCGTCCAGCCTTCGGGACCGAGCATCCATTTTTGAACCAATTCTGGCTCGGTGTGGGCGCGGTAGACAGCCTCCGGCGGCGCGGCAAAGTGCCTGGTCACGATGACGTGCGTATCGCCCTCGGTCTTTAGAATTAACTTGCTCATTGTGGTTCTCCCTTCCTTTTTTGCTCTGTGTTTCTTCCCATAGTGGCCAACACTTCATCGAGCCGATCGTAGTTCTTCTCGAGCGCTTTGCGCAGCATGGCAAGCCATTGATCCATTGCATCAATTCCGGCCTTGGCCAGACGCCGCGGACGCTTGGCGCCTTCGATACGGCTGACGACGAGGCCTGCGTCCTCGAGCACACGGAGGTGCTGGGAGACGGCGGGTTGGGTCATATCGAAAGGCTCTGCCAGTTCCATGACGGTTGCCTCCCCTCTTGCGAGACGGGCGAGAATCGCTCGGCGCGTCGGGTCAGCGACGGCGGCAAAGGCTAGATCGAGGGGAAGCAGCTCAGACATAGGTAAATACTTATATAAGAGATTACTTTTGTCAAGGAAAATCTTATGGGGGTTGAAAAATTGTGCCCGCCTTCCTGCGAGGAGTGCGTTGTGGGAAACACACTGTGGACAGGTTCACACGCAACTTCGGTTTTCCGATCTAGATAAGGCAAACAAAAACAATAAGTTACGATTGGGGCGGGGCGTGCCATCTGGTTTGCCGTCGTACGGAGAACACATCATGGTCGCCATCGCACACTTTGCAGGACTGGTAGTCACCACGATTCTTGCGGCTGCAGCTGCGGTTCTTCTGGACTGGATTCTGCTGCGGGCGATGTTTCAGCTGATGCGGCCAGCGACGGCAAGAGCCGCTTCTCCACGTTCTAACTTCAATGCAGAACTTGTCCACGGGACACGAGAAATCGCGCGCCATTTTGGGCCGGCTGCGCTGCGCCGTTAGGCACGGATTTTTCTCCGGCCAGCGTCGCAAGCGAGCAGCGATTGCTTCGCTGCCGCGCCCCGGAGTTCCTCGATAGCAATCGGGGAGAGGAAGGACTGGTTTCATGATCGTGCTGAAGTACTTGCTGTTGATCCTGGGCATCGGGCTGTTTGGAAGCGCGGGCGCCCTGGTGGTGTATGACGTCGTAGTGGCAGCGCAGTTGCGCCGGTTGCTGCGGCGGTCTGCGGAAGTTGGGGAGGGAGCGCTGGGCGCTGGGTCGCTCGTGCCGCGCCCTTTCGACGCAGTGCGCTGGCAGCGCGCACTCCAGCTCGTGGGTTTGGCCGTGGTACCGCTGCTGATTTCGCAAAGCATCGCCGTGGTACCCGACGGGACGGCCGGAGTTCGCGTGAGCCAAATCTGGGGAGCGCGGCCCGGTACGCTATATCCTGGCGTGCATCTCGTCAAGCCGCTCGTTGATTCGGTCGCGCTGTACGACACTCGCGAACAAACGTACACAACCTCATCCAGTTTTCCGCCAAAGCCCGGCACCGAACAACTCACGGTGCAGGCGCGCGAAGGCCTGGTGATTGGAATTGCCGTGAGCGTGCGCTATCGGATTGATCCTTCAAAGCTGAACGCGATTCATTCGAATTTGCCGCAGCCGGTTGGGCAGGAAGTTGTTGGGCCAGTGGTGTCCACGATTTACCGACAACTCGCGCCGAACTACGAAACGCGCGAAGTCTTTGCACTGAAGCGGGAAGAACTGCGGACGAAGGCGGCCGAGATGATCAAGACGCGGTTGGGGTCAGACGGAATTATCGTGCGCGAAGTGTTGCTGCGCGACATTCAGCTGCCGGCGGAGTACGCAAAGGGGCTCGAAGGACTGCTCCTGAAGGAACAGGAGAATGAGCAGCTCGAAACGGTGCAGCAGATTCGGCAGAAGCAAGTGAAGATTGCGGAGCTCGAAGCCGAGGCGCAGAAGGCGCGCGACGTGAAACAGGCGGAAGCGCAAGCGCAGGTGCAAGTGCTGCAGGCGAAGGCGCAGTCAGATTCGATGCAGTACACGCTGCCACTCAAACAGAAACAGATCGAGCAATCGAAGCTGGAAGCCGAAGCGCGCAAGGAAGCGACGCTGCAAAACGCGGAAGCCGCCGCGCAGGCAAAGATTATCGATAGCAAAGCGGAAATCGAGCGGCAGAAGAATTTGGCCGACGCAGAAGCGAACCGGATTCGCGTGACGGCGGATGCCGAGGCAAACCGGATACGTGTGACGGCAGCCGCGGATGCGGAGCGGCTGAAGTACGAAGCGGCAGTGCTGAAGCAGAACCCGATGCTGATTCAGAAAATTATTGCAGAGCGGCTGTCGGACAAGCTGCAAATCATGATGGTGCCTGTAGATGGGAAGAATTTCTTTGCGAACGACGTGTTCCGGTCGGCGTTTAACGGCGGGGGAAGCGGCTCGGTGACAGGCGAGGAAGACTCACAAGCCGATCCTCCGCAATCGACAGGCTTGAGCGCGCAAAAGCGCAACGGCCGCAAGCCGTAAAAGATGGCGGCGAGCAGAGATGCTCGCCGAACAGCGCCCGTCAAAACCCCTGTGGGTGGCGCGGTGCGCGACGCTGGAAAGGAGAGAGCCATGGTCACATTCAGCCGCAAAGCGGCAGAAGGGAATCCGGCAAGCACCGCCGCGCTTCGCCGGGTCGCGATTGGCCTCAACCAGCGCCGCGCACTGCGCCACTCGGCAGGCGCGGCAAGTTCCGAGGCCAGTGTGAAGAGGATTCGGGAGGAGTTCATGAACGGGACATTTTCCCCGAGCGTGCCGAGGCGAATTTGGGTGCCGATTCATGCCGGAATTATTTCGGATGGCTGAATTTCCCCATCGGTCACGGGGATTGTGCGGGGCCGCTGCTGCTTGTCCAGGGCTGGAGGGCGGCGCGCCCCGCGCACGAGTTTCGAGGCGTGTTATGATTTGTTCGCACTGCCGTGTCCCAACGACTTGCTCGTCTCTCACTTCGAATCGGAATTTTCTGCACGCTTCTTTTTTTGTTTTTTGCTTTTGGCGCCAGTGCTCACGATGATTCGGCCGAAAATCGCGTTCGCGAACTTGCGCGACGAGTTTCCGCTGAATTGGCTCGGAATAAAATGATCTGCGTGAATTGGACTAACCACGAAGCGGTATCGGAAACGCGTTCGCAGCAACTGAAGAGCGTGTTTGTGGAGGAGTTGCAAGGGAAGCAGAGCGATCCGGCCACGGCGACGGGGAATTGTGTGGTGTCTGTTTTTCTGGAACGGACGCCGGCGAAGATCGTTGTCACGGCGGATGTAGAAAACGGGAGGGATGCGCGATTTTTTTTCGCGACGATTCCGCGCGCAGGGATTCCGGCCGAAAATGTGGCGACTTCGGTGCCGCGGCTGGAAAAGGAACTGCTTTGGCAACAAACCGAGCGGGTTTTGGATGCGCTTTTCGTTCGCAGGGGGAATGGCGCCAGCGACAGGCTAATTGTTTTGCAGAAGGAAGTGTTGGTCGTTTACGAAAAACAGGCGGATGGGTGGAAAGCGGCGCAAGCGAAGCCACTGGGGGAAGCGAGTGTTATGCAACGCGCGCCGCGGGGCGAGCTCTCTTTCAGTCTCGACCAGCCGGAGCGCGTGAAAATTGTATTTGCCGGGAAATCGTGCCAGGCAAGTTTGAACGATGCGTCGCCGCTCGTTTGCCAGCAGAGTACTGAGCCAGTGCGGGCCGGGATGTTGCTTGCTTCAGCTTGCGATTCGCGTGTTTGGTGGTTGCGCGCGAGCGGAGGCGATTCAACGACGCCGGACAAGCTTGAGCTTGTGAATTCTTCGGTGCCGCAAGGGCAAATTGCAGCGACTGAGCTCGCGATGCTTGGCCCGATAGTTTCGATTTCTTCCGGTGAAGCGCTACGTGCGGACACCGCCGTCGTTTTCAATCTCGCTACGGGTAATTATGAGATTTATCGTATTGCGCTGGCTTGCAGTCAGTGAAAGGCTTGTAGCGCTCCTTTCAATTTTTCCATTTGCGGCGGCGTCATTTGCTTCAACGAAGCCGCGCTATGGGGGCGTTTTGCGCGTGGAGTTGCTTGCGAGCTCGACCACACTTGATCCCCGCGCGTGGAAAGCGGGTTCGCGGGACTTCGGCACAAACGAGCGGCTGGCGGCGCTTGTGTTTGATCGCCTGGTTGCGCTCGACAACTACGGGCGCTTCGTGCCGCAGTTGGCAACGGAGTGGTCGCACGACGCTTCATCGCGCCGCTGGCAATTCACGATTCGCGCAGATGTGAAATTTTCAGATGGTAGCGCGCTAAGCGCCGCCGATGTGGCTGCCGCGCTTGCTCCGCTCCTTCCCGAAGATTTGAAGGTTGCGGCTACCGGCAACAGTGTTGTTTTCCAGGCCACTGAGCAGCGAGCTGATTTGCTCGAGCTTCTCGCTTCGGGCCGGTTTTTCGTTTTTCGGGCGCAACCGGATGGGTCGCTCGTGGGAACAGGCGCGTTTAAATTGGAAGAAGCTGGGAAGGGCACCAGGCCTGCCGCTGCAGATTCCCCGTCAGTTGCACAGACATCTTTACAACGGCTTAACTTCGCCGCAAATGAATTGTGTTGGGCGGGCCGTCCGTTTCTGGATGCGATTGATGTGACTCTCGGCGTCCCGCCGTTGCGCGCGCTGTTTGACTTACAGGTCGGTAAGGCGGAGCTTGTTGAGCTTGCGCCGGATATGGTTCGTCGCGCGAATCAGGCGAACACGCGCGTGTGGGCGTCGTCGCCGCTGACTTTGTATGGGCTGCGCTTCGATGATGCGCAGCCGCAAACAACCAACGAAAAGCTTCGCGAAGCGCTATCGCTTTCGCTCGACCGAATGACGATGGCGGGGGTGTTGCTACAAAAGCAAGCAGAACCCGCAGCGGCCCTTTTGCCGCAGTGGCTCTCGGGATATGCTTTTCTCTTCCACGGGGAGACGAACGTCGAGCGCGCAAAGGAATTACGGGTGTCGTTACCGGCGAACGTCGCGGGGGGAGCTTCGCCATTGCGTTTGCAAACGGATGTGTCCGGCGATTTGGCGCGCTTGCTTGCGGAGCGTGTAGCTGTGAACGCGCGGCAGACAGGGATTTCCGTGCAGCCGCTTGGCAAGGCGCGCGATGGGAATGCGCGCACAGCGGACCCGGCTGAGCTGCATCTTTTTGCGTGGAGGATTTTCTCACTCTCGCCGGGAGAAGAACTGCGATCGTTGGCAAAAGCGCAGCGCGTCGAAGAAGCGAAGGAAGGGAATTTGTCCGATCCGGATCGGCGCTATGCTTGGGAGAGAAAGATTTTGGAGGAGCGAAAATTGATGCCGCTAGTGGCACTTCCGGATTATGCGGGACTCGCGACGACGGTTCGCGATTGGCAGCCGAGCCCGTGGGGCGAATGGCAGCTTGCGGATGTGTGGCTCGAACCTGCGCAAGCGCCGAAGACAACGGCGCCTCCGAACAGCGCTCCAAATGGAGCGCGGCCGTGAGCTTTCGCACGAAACTTTTCTGGGTATTTCTCGTCACAATGCTCGTGTCGGTATCGATTGTAAGCTACGCAGTGACTCATTATTCCCGAGCACCATTTGAAGAAATCGATCGCGAACGCACGGAAGCGCTCGTCGCGCAGTTTCAGAAAGAATATGCGCAACGCGGGGAAGAGGTCGGCCGGCAGCTGGACAACATCATCAATTCCGAACTTACCGCCAGGATGGCGATCGATCTTGCGAATCCCAACGCGGACCAATCGCTGTATTTTCGGGATGCGGTTGGAATGGCACAAGAACACGGGCTCGATTTCGTGGAAATAGTTAATTTTCAGGGCACGCTCATTTCATCCGTACAGTATCCCGCGCGTGTCGGATACAAAGAAGACTGGGTTACGCAGGTGAGCGATTGGCACGAAGTGGCTCCGTTTCTGCGCAAAGAAGAATTGCCCGATGGCTCCGATCTTTCCCTTTCTGCAGTGCGAACCTATCCGGTGGAGAAAAAGAATCTCTATATTATCGGCGGCAAAAGGATGGATCGTCACTTCCTTGCATCCCTTGTTTTGCCGGCAGGGATGCGCGCGCTGCTGTATCGAAATCTCGATCCTACTTTTTCGGCAGCAGAAATCGTTGATTCGAACGACACGCTGCAGAATCCGGAACGCCTGGAGCCGTTAATCAATCAAATTCGCAAGCAGTCTCAACCCCTCGTGGAAACTGTGAACTGGACCGGCAACGCTGCGGACGCGGAGACTTTTCATTCGATTCCTCTGTTGGGCCGCAACAACGAGGTGCTCGGCGCCTTGTTGGTGGGTAGTTCACAACGTGAGCTTGTCTTGTTGAAGCGAAAGATTAGCTGGCTCGCAGCCATTGTCGGCGTTTCGGCGCTGTTCGTGGGGCTGATTCTGACCTGGTGGATTTCGCGGCGTATTACGCGGCCCATCGAGGAACTTGCCGATGGAGCACGGGACGTTGCCTCCGGGCGCTGGGATCGTCATATTGATTTACGCGGACGCGACGAGGTCGGGCAGCTTGCCGGGGCGTTCAATGAAATGACGCAGACGCTGGCTTCGCAGAAAGAGCGTCTTGTGCAAGCGGAGCGTGTGGCAGCCTGGCGCGAACTGGCGCGGCGGCTCGCGCATGAGCTACGGAATCCATTGTTTCCACTGCAAATCACCGTGGAAAATCTGCAGCGCGCGCGGCAACTCAGCCAGGATCAATTTCAGGAAGTTTTCAACGAATCGACAGCCACGTTGAAGGCGGAACTTTCCAATCTGAATGCTATCGTCAACAGATTTAGCGATTTTTCGAAGATGCCGACACCGCGATTCACGAAAGTGCGCATCAACGAAGCCTTGCGCGACGCGATGCGCCTTTTTGAACCGCAATTTAACGCGGTGGGCAAGCCGCCGGTTGGCACGGAGCTTTTTCTTGGCGAAGGGCTGCCGGAAATTGATGCCGATCCGGATCTGCTCCACAAGGCTTTCCAGAATCTGATTCTCAATGCGCTCGATGCCATGCCGGCCGGCGGCACCCTTAAATTGCGCACATCCGGGCAAGACGAAAAAATCCGCATAGAGGTTAGCGATACGGGAAAAGGCCTCACGCCAGAAGAGTGTTCGCGCCTTTTCACGCCGTACTACACAACAAAACAACTTGGCACAGGTTTGGGTCTGGCCATCGTGCAGTCCATTGTCAGCGATCACCACGGAACAATTTCCGTTTCCAGTGAGGAAAGCCGCGGCACGACCTTTCGAATTGACTTGCCTCAGCGACAGCCGGGCGTGCTTTTGAAGCCGGCGGTGGAAGAGAAAAAATCCGAGGGTGAAGAGCCTGCAAGAGCCACCGCGGCTGCAAACCAGGGATGAACAGCTCGGCGCGCGAATCTGCCATGACACAAAAAGCGCATCTCCTGCTCGTGGATGACGATGCCAACACACTGGCTTCGCTATCCCGCGCATTTCGAATGGCCGGCCATGAAGCCACCGTCTGCGACAACGCTGCGCGCGCCACGGAGCTTTTGAAGGCCGAAAAATTCGATTTGATTTTTTCGGACGTGGTTATGCCTGGAAAAAGCGGCCTGGAATTTCTGGAAGAGATTCGCAACGCAGGAGTGCGCACACCGCTGATCCTGATCTCTGGCCAGGCCAATATTGAAATGGCGGTGCGCGCGACGAAGCTGGGCGCGCTCGATTTTCTGGAAAAGCCGCTTTCGACCGACAAGCTGCTCATCACCGTAGAGAACGCGCTTCGGCTTTCGCGGCTCGAAACGGAAAATCGTGAACTGAAAGAGCGCCTTGGCAAACACACGCTGGTTGGCAGCGGTCCGGCAATGAAAAAGCTGCTCGCACAGATAGATCGCGTGGCGGCAAGCGAAACGCGCGTGTGCATTTTGGGAGAAACCGGAACGGGAAAGGAACTTGTCGCGCGCGCGATTCACGAGCGTTCCCCAAGGAAGGATGCGCCTTTCGTCACGTTGAACTGCGCTGCAGTGCCGGCCGAATTGATCGAATCCGAACTGTTCGGCCATGAGAAAGGCGCGTTTACTGGTGCCGGTTCGCGTCACGTGGGGAAGTTCGAACAAGCCGAAAGCGGCACGCTGTTTCTCGACGAAATTGGCGATATGCCCGTCGCGATGCAGGCGAAGCTCCTGCGTGTTCTTGAGGAAGGGGAAGTCGAGCGCGTCGGCGGCGATAAGCCGGTAAAGGTAAGCGTTCGCGTAGTCGTGGCCACCCATCGCAACCTAGAAGATCTCGTTAAGCAGAATTCATTCCGCCGCGATTTATTTCATCGCATTTATGTTTTTCCGCTTTTATTGCCGCCGCTACGCGAACGTCCGGAAGATTTCGCCGCGCTGGTCGCGCATTTTGCGGGGCAGGTCGCAGCACAAAACGGCTGGAAGGAAAAAACCTTTTCGGAGGAAACGATTGCGGAATTGCAGAAATATTCCTGGCCGGGAAATATTCGTGAATTGCGAAATGTAGTCGAGCGCCTGGTGTTGCTTACGGAAGGCGACAAAGTAGGAAGGGAAGATGTACAGCTGATGCTGCCGCCTACCGCGGCCGGTGGAGATAGCGTTGGGCGATCGAATTCTATTGCCGGAACCGGGACGCTCGCGGAACGCACGGAAAGTTTTGAAAAAGAAGTCTTGCTCGCGGAGATTCGCCGCAACAATTTCCACATGACCAACGTCGCAAAAGCTCTGGGCCTCGAGCGCAGCCACCTCTACAAAAAATGCCAGCAGCTGGGCATTGACCTGCAATCACTTCGCAAGCCGGAATAGATGGTTAGCGACGAAGCTTTTGACGTGCGACAATCGCTTCGATGAATCCCCTTGTCCCGGTTGGCTCCGCCGTCGCCGCATGCTCGGGAGTTGTGGCGTATGCCGCGACGTATCCTCGATCACAACTCTTTGGAGCGAGTCTTTGCCGCACAAATTCTGTTCGCAAGCTTGCGATTACGTTTGACGATGGGCCGAACCCCGCGCTGACGCCGAAGCTTCTCGATTTGCTCGAAAAGCACAATGCGCACGCCACATTTTTTCTGATCGGGCGCTACACTCGCGAGTGTCCGGGCCTCGTCAAGGAGACCGCTGCGCGCGGCCATGTGGTTGCCAATCACACAGAGACGCATCCCAATCTTTTCTGGCTCACACCCGGGGCGGTTCGAACCGAGTTGCGACAATGTCACGAAGCGATCAGCACGACACTAGGTTCCGCGCCTAAGTGGTTTCGTCCGCCGTTCGGTTTTCGCAATCCATGGGTCGTCACGGCCGCCGCGGAACTCTCCATGCGCACGGTGATGTGGACTCTACTTCCCGGTGACTGGAAACCCCGGCCGCTCGATAGGCTCATCGGCAATTTGCAGCCCATCGCAACCCGCGCGCGGGAGAACCATTCCATATCGCGAGGCACCGGGGACGTCCTTTGCCTTCACGACGGCGGTCACCGCGCGCAAAACGCTGATCGCACGAACACTCTGAAAGCGCTTGAGCATTGGCTCCCGCGCTGGCGCGATGCGGGGCTCGAATTTGTTACAATTGATGAAGCGGCGAAGAATCCCGCGGCTTAGTTATGGACAATCGCGCGTTTTACACGGAACGGGAAGAGAACAAGGCGCAAAAGCTGGTCTGCCCCAGTTGCCACAACGAATTTACCGCTTCGATTCGTTGGAAAGTTTGCACGAAGAAAAGAGATCTTCCACGCGGTGCAAGCTCCGAAGATCGCGCAAAGTTCGCCAAGGCTACATCCTACATGGTGCGGCTTGACGACCTCGTCGCCTGCCATAGATGTCGCAAGCGCATTGAGCTTACAGGGCAGTCCACCGTTTTGATCAACGACAATCTTGGCGATCGCAACGCAGACCCGGAGAATTTCGGCAACCGCTAACGCCGTCCTTAAATCTCCGGATACAACTCAAAAAACGCCTGAACTGACTGGTGAAACGTCTCTTCGATCTCTTCCTTGGTGCCTTCGATTAAGTGCATGGCCACACGCGCGGTCTTTCCGTTCTTGAGCACAACCGTGGCTTCGCGCACTTCAGCCAAATCCTCTTCCGGCAGCAATCGCAATCCGTAAATTAGAGCCAGCTTGGCCATTTTCATCTCCATTCGTGCCAGTCTTGTTCAGCGTGCCCAAGAGATTACGCCGTTGTCAAACCTGAGAGCTCGGCCATGCAACTGGCGCGAAATCTCATCAATCAAGCATAGGCAGTGGAGGTCCTATGAAACTCAATGCTGCGGTTTTCTCGCTTTTCGGTGTTCATGCGTTTGCGTTTACATTGTTTATTAACGGCAAAACGGTTACCAATCTTAATGAAATCGAACCTCCGGTCCTTGTAGAGACGTCCGCGCCGGACCTGAAGGCTCCTCTCTTGCAATCCGCTATCGCGGAACCGTTGCCACCTCAAGAGACTCATGCAGAAGCCGGCACGCCCGCAAAGCGGTATCGCACCGCGGTCGAGGAACTCACTTCGCATCGGCATTGGTTCGTTCGCTTCAAATTGCGAAACGGCAAAGTTCTTACGGGTCTCATCCGAGGCGTCGGCCAGGAAGGTTTCACTCTTCACACCGATGGTTTGGGCGGACCGTACATCCGGCACGAAGAAATTGCCCAACAACCACGCGCCGTTTCCGCCGTAGGAACACGCATTAAACATGGTGCGGAATGGACAGGTCTTGGAGTGGTTGTCGCAGCGGCGATTCCTCTCCTAATTGTTTTTTCGCCGTTCGTTTACATGTCTGGCTGGAATTGCTAGCGACTAGCTACTGGCAACAAGCGGGGCATAGTGATGGACGGATACATCCGTATGGCCTACTATTTGCATCACAGGGGAGAGTACGGAGGATTTCATGATGTCAAATATTGCCCGCCCAAATAAGTTTGCGCTAGCTTGTGCGATGTTTGGCTTGATTGCGGCCGCGGTCAGTGCTCAAGAATCCGTCGGGCCGCAAACTTCGGCGCCTCCCCCCGTTCCACCTGCGCCCCAAGCGGAACTCGCCCAGTCCGGGCAAAAAATCACCGTACCCGCGGGCACGCGGCTTGCGGTCACCCTGGAGAACGGGATTTCCACTCGTAGCGCCAAGGCTGGAGATTCGCTCTACTTCCACACTTCTTTTCCTGTGACTCAAAACAACCACGTTGTGATCCCGGTAGGTTCGTACATTCGCGGTTCGTTGCTGGAAAGCAAACGGCCGGGACGCATCAAAGGCAAAGGCGAATTTAGACTTCGACTAGAATCGCTCATTCTTCCCAACGGCTACACTTTAGACTTGCTTGCCGCCCCTCGCAGCGCGGATACGGGCGGTAGGGAAACGACCGACTCCGAAGGCAAAGTTACTGGTCCCGGCGGAAAAGGCAGGGACGCGGGAACGATAGCAGAAACAACAGTCACTGGTGCGGGCATCGGAGCCATTGCCGGTGGCGGTAAGGGAGCGGGCATCGGAGCCGGCGTCGGCGGGCTCGCTGGCCTCGCCGCAGTCCTTTTGACGCGCGGACCCGAAGCACAAATTCCCCGCGGATCCACCTTGGACATTGTTCTCGAACGCGACCTGACGCTCGATTCAGGTTATTTGGGTTTTGATGACGTGGGCCGGCAGGTGCACGTTAGTCGGTCGGCTGCACGCCGCGACCACGACCAAGAGTGACGCTGAGTTTCTTCAAAGATTTCGGAACTAGTTTGCGACCGCTTGATTTTTCTTTTCTACCTGCGCGAATCGCAGCGGGCTGAATCGCTCCCAATCCACGCTTGTACTTCCTAACGTAATCCATTCACGCACGAGCTTTGCCGTGATTGGCGTCAACAGCACACCGCTGCGGAAGTGTCCCGTCGCAATCACCAAGCCTTGCAAATCGGCCGGCCCAAGAATCGGCAGATGATCGGGTGAATCGGGCCGCAGCCCCGCCCAAGTTTCTTCCACGCGCGCATGTTCGAACGAGGGAACCAAATTAATGGCTCCCGACAACAGTTTTTTCTGCCCGCCGGCGGTTAGTGTTTTGTCAAAACCTGCGTACTCTACGGTTGCTCCGGCCAAGACGCGTCCATCATTTCTCGGAACCACATAGATTTCATCGCCCCAAAGAACGCGCTCGATCTTTACATCCGAGCATACGAGTGAAATCATCTGCCCCTTAGCTGGCCGCACCGGCGCGTACGATTCAACGCCTTGAATCTGAGCCGAGAAACATCCCGCTGCAATTACTGTGTGTTTCGCGGATATTTTGTCTCCGCCTGCGATAAGCCCCACGCAAGTGGCGCCTTCTCGCCAGATCGAATCGGCCGCCACTCCGGCAAAAATCTCCACGCCGCTCTTCCGTGCGCTTGCCAGAACGGCTTGAGTCAGCAGGCGATTGTCCACGGACGCTTCTGCAGGCCGCAGCACCGCGGCTTCTATGTCCTCACGCAAACTCGGCTCAAGCTCTTGCGCATCCGCCGCGCTGAGTGGCTCGGCGCGCAACCCAAGCCCATGATGCAGCGCGATAATTGTGCTCAACTCTTCGCGCGCGTTCAGCGAAGTCAACACTTCCAGAGTTCCTTTCGTGCGGTATCCGGCGTTTTGTCCCGAGAGTTCCTCCGCCAGCGAAACAAAGTCCGGATAGAGCGCCATGCTCGCTTTGCCGAGCGGCACCAGCACAATCATCGCTGGACTTTCCGGCGCCGGCGAAAGAATTCCCGCGCTCGCCCACGATGCTTCTTTCCCGGGTTCTTGCCGGTCGAAGAGTCCCACGCGCAACCCGGCACGCGCGAGCTCGAGCGCAATCGATGCGCCAATCAGGCCGCCGCCTGCAATCGCAGCGTCAAACGTTTTCATAGTGTGATTCTATCGCAACCGCCCCATAGTGGGCGGGGACTCCGGTCTTGTCCGAGTAGAGTGAAATTAGAGAGAGGCGACCAGGTCTTCCGACAAGATCTGCGCCTTTTTCGCAAGGTTCCTTGCGCGGCCCCAATCTTCTTCGCCGCTGGCTTCGCGCGCTTCCGCCACAAAACCGGTTATTTTCGAAACGATGTCTGTTTGCGCGGCGTTTAACTTTCTTTGCCGAGTCGCGGCCAGGTTACGCTCGACGACTGCCATACTTTCGGCGAACTGCACTTTTGCCACGACGGTTTCCTGCGGGCTCAATTGGGGGACCAGCTCCGGGGCTCTCGTTCCGTTGGTGTTGGAACCTTCAGGTTGGGAACCATTGGCGCCTCTTGGCCGCGGGGGTACAGGGCGGGTTCCGAGCAGGCGTACGGGATTCGAAGGCGCTTCCACTCGAAGATCCGGCGCAAGTTCTGCTAATTCGGCCGCGCTAGTCTTCAGCGCCACAGGCTGAATTGGCCGCACCAACACAGCCGTCGCCCACGGAATCGCGTGGGCTTTTCGCTCCGCGCAACCTCCGAGCGTCGCGATTGCTCCGCACACGAAAACGATTTGCCCTAGGCGATCTACCCGTGTCCGCACTGTAATTTTCTTCACTGGGATCTCGGTTATCATCAGGCAGCCAGCGGCAGTTCGATTCGAAACGTCGTGCCGCGCCCCACCTCCGAAGTAAAGTCGATCGAACCGTTGTGAAGCTGCACGATGCGGAATGTACTTGCCAGTCCAATTCCGCTTCCGCCCGGCCTCGTTGTGAAAAACAGTTGAAAGATTTTTTGACGGTTCTCCATGGGAATTCCATTGCCGGTATCCGACACGGTGATTTCCGCCATTTCTGCGCGCCGTGTCAGATCCAGCCGGATCTGTCCGCCTCCTGGCATCGCTTCCACGGCGTTCAGTACCAGATTCAGAACGGCCTGCTTCAGCAAATCGCGATCGACGAAGACTTCGGGAATGTTGTTGGGTAGAGACTGCAAAACTTCCACATTCGCCTTTTGCAATTGAGGTCGCGCGACGTCCAGCACTTCGCTCAGAAGCTGCGAAAGCTGCGTTTGCTCCAGCCGCACTTCCATCGGCCGCGTGAAATCCAGGAAACGCTTCACCACGGCATCCAGCCGGTCAATCTCTTTGTCCAGCACTTGAACCGCCTGATGTGAGTTCGCCTCATCATCGAGCGGCAAGGCTTCCTTCAGGTTTTCCAACCAGAGCCGCATGGAGTTGAGCGGGTTTTTTACCTCATGCGCGACGCCCGCTGTGATACGCCCAAGGGCCGCCAGGCGTTCGCTCACTTGTAGTTGCGTGTTGATGCTTTCGATTGAGTCCAGGTCCCGCAGCGTAACCAGCGCGCCCATTTTTTCCGCGCCTTCCTGGATCGCTTGCACGCTTACGCCGACTCGCTTCACGCCTTGAGTTGTATCCAGCTCGACTTCCGCCGCAGTTTCGCTCAACTCGTCCCCTTCAATGTGAATTGCCTGCCGGAGCGGGTGTCCAGCGGGAAAGATGTCGGTCACCCGCTTTCCCAAAAATTGCCCGGCAGGCGCTCCGAGGAATTTCTCCGCCGCCGGACTCACCATCACCGCCCGAGCCTCGCGCGTAAAAAGCAGCAATCCATCTTCCAGTCCCGCCATCACCGAATTCAAGTTTTCACGCATCGTGCTGAAAATTTCGTGAACGCCGCGTAACTGTTGCCCGACTTGCGAGATTTTCTTGCTGACCAAGCCCAATTCGTCCGCGCCGCCCGCAAATCCAGTTGCTTGCGCTACCGGCGCGTCATATTGCCCCGCGGAAATGCGGTCAAGTTGCGTGCTGATTTCTTGCAACGGTGCCAGAGTCGCTCCGCTGACTACCATCGCCAAACCGGTGGAAATCAGCAGAGCAATAAGAGCGATCGCGGCGGACGTCCGCAGGCTCGGCATAATGGCCGCCCGCAACAGCGATACGGCAATCCCCACACGCACTTCGCCGAACGGCTCCTTGGCCATGGTGAAGGGATACCGGACTTCATATACCTGCTGAGGTCCGTACAGCGCCTTCATTTGCTTGAAAATGTTTGCGCGTTCCAATTGCCCAAACAACGGCCGTTGCTGCACCGTTGTTCCCGGCATTTGTGGATCGCTCGACGCAAGGACCATCCCGTATTTGTCCACAATCATCACGTCGTACATCCAGGCGTTCGCGCCGAGCGGCGCTTGCATTTCCTGGGCAAGCCCTTCGTTTCGTTCGAACGCTTGCCGCACGTAGTCGCGCCGGTCTTCCGGCGAATCCGAGGCGGCCTGCATCCCCGTTTGCTTCGCATCGGCAAGCGAGCGTTTCGCCTGCGCGAACACCTGCTGTGTCAGTTCATTCGCACGATTGTTTGTTTCCTGAATTACCTGGCTGGTCAGCCGGGCAAAATAGACGCCAGATAGCACTACCACGACGAGGAACACCAATCCCGTCATCACCAACGTGAGCTTCGTGCGCAGCCGCAGCTGCAACTTCTATTCTCCTTCGGCGCTTGCGCCGCCGTATTCCTTCAACTTGTTGTGTAGCGTTTTCAGGCTAATGCCGAGCAGTTCCGCCGCGCGCGTTTTGTTGTTATTCGTGGCATTGAGCGTCTGCAAAATCAGCTCGCGCTCCATTGCTTCCACAGTCGTTCCGATTGGGAATTTTACTCCGCCAAGATCGCTCGGACCTTTTGCTCCGCTCTTGCCGAATTCTCCCGGCAGGCATGAGCGCGAAATCAGGTCTTTCTCGCACATAATTGCCGAGCGCTCCAGCACGTTGCGCAGCTCGCGAATGTTTCCCGGCCACGTGTGGCTCATGAAAATGTCCATGACTTCGGCGCCCACTCCGCGCACGCTTTTGCCGTGCTTGACGTTGATGTCGCGAAGGATATATTCCACCAGAAGCGGGATGTCTTCTTTGTGGTCGCGCAGCGGCGGCAGATTCACATGAAACACGTTCAAGCGAAAATATAGATCCTGCCGCATCTGGCCGCTGGAAACTGCTTGCTCCGGATCCTTGTTGGTGGCAGCAAGGACGCGCACGTCCACGGGCGTCTCCGTCTTGCTTCCCAGCCGCCGCACCTTTCGGTCTTCCAGCACGCGCAGCAATTTTGCTTGAGTTGGCGCCGGCATTTCTCCGATTTCATCGAGCAAAAGCGTTCCGCCATCCGCCAGCTCGAAACATCCCACGCGACGTTCCGCAGCCCCTGTAAACGCGCCGCGCTCGTGCCCGAAGATTTCGCTCTCCATCAAACTTTCCGGAATCGCCGAGCAGTTGATGGCCACAAACGGCCCGCCCGCCCGCGGCGAGAGTTTGTGCAGCGTTCGCGCCACGATTTCTTTTCCAGCCCCCGTTTCACCCGTAATGAGCACGGATGCTGAACTTGGCGCGGCCATCTCGATGATGCGCATCACATCCTGCATCGTCTTCGAGGCGCCGACAAAATCGCCAAGCCTTCCCGCCTCGCGCAACTGCCTTTGCAGTACAGCCAGCTGCCGCGCATCGCGTGCTTTGGCCAAGGCTCGGTCCAGCAGTGCGTGCAGCACCGGCCCCTTCAGTGGCTTTTCGATGTACCAGAACGCGCCCGATTCAATTGCGGCCACTGCGCGCTCTTCGCTTCCTTTTCCGGTGATGATGATTGCCGGAACGTCCGTCAGCTCCGGTCTGAGCTGTTTCAATAGGTCCAGTCCGTTCATCCCGGGCAATTCCACGTCAGCGATCAGCGCGTCCGGCTGGAACCCGCCGAATTTCGCCAACGCATCTTCCGCGGTGCCCACGCTCAGCACCTCGCAGCCCCAGCGTTGCAAAAGCTGCTCGTAGCCTCTGCGTGCATTTTCCTCGTCTTCTACAATGAGCACGCGGTCTTTACGTTCGCCGGTTTCCACCGCACGCACCGCCGCCTTTTTGTCCTCGGCCATTACTCCCTCATTCCTAGGCTGTTGGTCTTATTTTGGCAGATTCAGCGCGCTCTGGACACACGGATTCGCCTTGCCATCAGAACACAAAGGGGCGCCCCAACTTAGGAGTCCCCTTCGGCACGACGGATTATGTTAGAGTTTGCAGGTCGCTTATTCGGCGACTCGGGTTATTCCTTAACGAGATACAGGGCTCGTTCTAATTCAAGCTCCAGCTTGGAACCTTTTGGCAGCACAATCTCGTGGCCACGGCCGGATTCCATCAAATAGGCCGCAAGCGCAGCCTCGGCCGCCTTCGTCACTGCTTCTTTTGCATTCTTGTCCTTCACTCCTTTGACCGCGCCCATCGCAGCGCCTTCCGCCGCAGCTTCGCCCGCCGCCTGCTGCGTGGATTTTTTCCCCTCAATCACGCCTTCCTTCTCCGGCGTGGTCTTCACACTGTGATCTCCCGGCACGCTTACGACATCTGCAACAATCGGTAACGTTCCAAATCGCGTTTTGATTTCGTCAAACACTATCCACAGTTTCGCATGGCCCGTGATGTTGGCCGGTTCCACGCGGCTTATATGCGCTCTAATCTCCGCCCCTGCCGGCAAATAAAAGCCGCTTCCAGCTTCCAGCGGCTCCATCGTTTTCACTTTAAATTTGAAGTTACTCTTGCACTCGCCGGTGCTCAGTTCATCCTCGAGCCGCACCAAAACACGGGTTCCCGGAACGACCGCAAATGTCTCCAGCGGTAATCCGTGCCGCGAGCCATCCGCAGGTTGCGTTGGCGCATTCGTCCGTGCGGGCGTTGTCGGCTCGGTGAGCGTGTCTCGCGATATAACCGGTGGCCTATCTTCATCCGGTTGTTGCACCTGCGCCTTAGTATTCACGCCCGCGGCTGCAATCGCTATCGCCGCCAAAAATAGCTTTCCCATTCTTTTCATTGGTCCGTTCCCTCTCTCCGTCGCGCAAAAGAAAAGCACGCCAACCGCCGCCAGCCATTTCCAGCAGTCACCTAACTTCCTTTTTTGTAGGGGTTTACAAGAAGGAATCCTCCAGCACCTGACAGCCAAGCCAAGAACTGTCGCCCACTTCCATCACTAGCGTCATGCAAACCCACCAGTTAGCGGATCCAGGTGGAATTGGGTATTAGTTTGATCGCTTCTCGTCTAGCAAACGCGTGATCCGTTTCAGCACCTTCGCGTACATCGCCGCCGTTACTTTTCCCGTCTGCGTATTTTGTTGGCTCGGATGGTACACGCCGACCAAAAGAGGGCCGCCGCTCACCGGTCGTTCCTCCGCCCCATGCGCAAAAACAAATTTCGCTCGTGACACAATCTTTCCTTCTTGCTTCAAAATCTCCAAATAGGCATCCCACGCAATCTTGCCAAGCGCCAGCACGACGCGGGGACGCAAGACTTCCAGCTCTTTTTCCAAATAAGGGCGGCAATTCAAAATCTCCGAAGGTTCTGGCTTGTTCGTCGGTGGCGCGCATCGCACCGCTGCTGCAATATACGCGTTTTTCAACCTCAATCCGTCATCGCGGTGCAGGGAAGTAGCCTGATTCGTGAACCCTGCTTTGTGCAGCGCCGCATACAAGAAATCTCCGCTGCGATCTCCAGTGAACACGCGCCCGGTTCGATTCCCGCCGTGTGCCGCCGGCGCCAGCCCTAAAATAAAAAGCTGCGCCTGTGGATCGCCAAATCCCGGTACAGCTTTGCCCCAATATTCCCATTCACGAAATGCACGCCGCTTCACGCGCGCTACTTCTTCGCGATACTTCACCAGCCGCGCGCACTTTCTGCACGCGATAACCTGTTCCTTCAAAACGTTTAGGGAATCGTTCAATTCAGCCATTCGCCGCGGAACTCTGCCGCATCATCATTCTCTTCAAATCAATGTACGGCATCGCTCCCGTAAGCATCGTTTCGCCGGATCGTTTCGCGATCATCTCGCTGGCGATTCGCTGCACCAGCCCCATCGCAGCCCGCATGATTCCAGAGCCGGTGCTCACTCGCGCGACGCCAACTTTTTCAAGTTCCGCAATCGGTGGGCCTGCCGGCACAGCCAGAATGTTCAGCGGAGCTTCGACTGCTTTCACAAGCCTTGCAATCATCTCGCGATCTGTTACGCCGGGCGCGAACACACAATCCGCTCCCGCCTTGGCGTATGCGCGCAGCCTCTCAGCAGTTCTTTCAAATCGCATTTCTTCCGGGCCAACCGCAGCCAAAAATATGTCTGTCCGCGCATTCAAGACGAACGGCACACCCATGCTCTCTCCCGTTTCTAGAACCGCCTGAAGTTTCTCAACCTGCCTCGGCAAATCCACAAGAGGGCTCTTTTCATCTCCGGACAAATCTTCCAGGTTCATTCCGATCGCGCCGGCTTCTATCGCGGCTTTCACTGTTTCAGCGATAGCCTGTGGGGTCGCACCATAGCCGGCTTCCAGATCGGCCGTCACCGGAACGCGCACGGCGCGCGCGATTCGCGCCACTACCGATAGCATTTCATCTCGCGAAATCTGCTGACCATCCACATAGCCAAGGGAATACGCAATTCCCGCACTGGTTGTCGCAATTGCCGGATGCCCGGCCTCTTCCAGAATCCGCGCGCTGGCCACGTCCCACGCATTTGGCAAGAACAGCAGCTTCGGGCCGTGATGCAGTTTCCGGAATTGTTCCGCTTTTGCGGCTTGTGTTCGAATGTCCATGCGGGCCTCCATAAATTCTGCTCTAGTTTCACGCTTAGTTTAGGCTTTGAATCTCAAGCCCGTAACGTCCAATTTGGAGCT
>Ga0066388_100000020_pt1 | contig 43028 bp, 29 predicted proteins | sample PanSoiMetaGPlot6_FD_64539 | JGI IMG/M metagenome (GOLD analysis project Ga0066388, IMG submission 64539) | Tropical forest soil microbial communities from Panama analyzed to predict greenhouse gas emissions - Panama Soil - Plot 6 (Hybrid Assembly) | ecosystem: Environmental > Terrestrial >...
AGTTCCTCGACAACCTCGTCCAGCTCGTCGAAGCGCGCGCCCCATAGCCGGCGGTATCTCTCGATCCATGCCGCCTCTTCCTTCAGTCGGCGCGGACCGAGCTTGCAGGTCCGGACGCGCCCGACCTTCTCCGTGGTGACGAGCCCCGCCCGCTCCAAGACGCCGACGTGCTTCTTCATGCCCGTGGGGGTCATGTGGAACTTCTCTGCAAGGCCCGTGATCGAAGCATCTGCGCGCCCGAGCTGCTCCAGAACGCCGCGTCGGGTGGCGTCCGAGAGCGCGGCGAACGAGGCATCGAAGCGGGCCGGGGGATACTGAACCATATGGTTCAGTATGACACGTGGATCGGCGGCGCGCAAGGGGCGAAGCGGAGGAGAAGATCGCAGTCGGAGCCCGGGTAATTGGGGCCATCTGGGGCCTCCTGAGACCGCATCGACCGAGTGCTGCTGGGCCCACAAGCACGTCGCCAACTACGAAGGACAAGGCACCGCACCTGGCACAACTGGCACAGGGGCATCCCCCTCCTGGCCCGGTGGGGTGTTCCAGGGTAGAATAGCCACCCCGTGGCCCTCACCGCACGCACCCGCCTCGGCACCTACGAGATCCTCGGCCCCCTTGGAGCTGGAGGAATGGGGGAGGTCTACCGCGCGAAGGACCTCCGCCTCGGCCGCGAGATCGCGATCAAGGTGCTTCCAGCGGAGGTTGCGTCGAGCCCGGACCGCCTGGCCCGCTTCGAGCGGGAGGCGCGAACGGTTGCCGGGCTCAATCACCCGAACATCGTCACGCTTCATACCGTCGAGGATGCGGACGGCCTTCGCTTCCTGACGATGGAGTTGGTCGAGGGGCAGACGCTCTCCTCGCTCGTCATCCCCGGCGGTCTGCCGCTTCCAAGGCTCCTCGAACTCGCCATCCCGCTGACCGATGCCCTCATCGCCGCGCACGAAAAGGGTGTGATCCACCGGGATCTTAAACCGGGGAACGTGATGGTGACGCGCGAGGGTCGGGTGAAGGTGCTGGATTTCGGGCTCGCGAAAATGATGGGCACGGACAACGCTGCGTCCGTGGACGCGACGCTCACCGCCACCGCGGAGATCTCGGGAGCGGGGCGGGTCGTGGGCACGGTGCCGTACATGGCTCCGGAGCAACTGCGCGGGGAGTCCCTCGACGCGCGGGCGGATCTTTTCTCGCTGGGTGTCATCCTCTACGAGCTGGCGGCGGGGCATCCGCCGTTTACAGGCGAGACGTCGATCGACGTGAGCCACGCCATTCTCCGGGGCACACCGGAGCCGCTGGATCGGGTTCGGACGGATCTACCTCGAGAATTCGATCAGATCGTGAGCCAGTGTCTGGAGAAGAGCCCCCGCGAGCGCGCACAGACGGCGTTGGACGTGAACAACGCGCTTCGCCGTCTGCGGAAGGTGTTGGAACGCGGGGGGCCGGAGAAGCCGGGACCTGAGAAGGTAGCGTCGATCGCCGTCCTTCCGTTCGTGAATCGGAGCGCGAGCGCGGAGGACGAGTACTTCTCCGACGGGCTCGCGGACGAGCTGCTCCACGTGCTCGCCAGAATGAGGGGGCTACGGGTGACGGCGCGGACCTCCTCGTTCCACTTCAAGGGTAAGGACACCACCATCGCCGAGATTGGGAAAGCCCTCGGCGTGGCGACGATCCTCGAGGGCAGCGTTCGAAAGGTGGGGAACCGTGTCCGCGTCTCGGTCCAGCTCGTGAAGGTCTCCGATGCTACCCACCTCTGGTCGGAGACGTACGACCGGACCTTGGAGGACATCTTCGCTGTGCAGGACAATATCGCGCAGTCCGTCGTGAACGAGCTGCGCACCGCGCTATTGGGCGAGAAGCCCCACTCGGGCTCCGGCGGGAAAGCCGGAGGAGAGGTGGCGAGGGCCGCAAAGGGTCGCGCAACGGACCCGGAGGCCCACCGGCTCTTCCTTCTAGCCAGGCACCTCCTCGATCGTTTGACCGGCGAAGAGACGGCGAAGGGAATCGAATACCTGAAGCAGGCGCTGGAGTTGGATCCAGAGTTCGCGCTGGCATGGGCGGAGCTCGGGAGAGCGTACACCCAGGCAACGACCAGAAGCGGGACCGAGGAAGTGGGGGGTTCGTGTCGAGCGCGGGAGGCGGTCGAGCGGGCACTTTCGTTGCAACCGGATCTTCCGGAGGGACACCTCCGGATGGGGCGGATTCAGATGTATATCGACTGGGACTGGCGAGGCGCTGAGGCGTCCTACGCACGGGCGCTCGAGCTTGCGCCTGAGGACGCTCGGGTTCTAGGTGGCAATGTCAGTATCATGGCCTTTTGCCATGGTCGCTTCGAGGAGGCGATCGGCCTTTGCCGAAGAGCAATGGAGCTGGACCCTGTGGGCTCAGGATCCCACAATGCTCTCGCAGGAATCTTCCATTTGATGGGTCGGTTCGCCGAGGCGGAGAAGCTATTTCGACAGGAGTTGGAACTACATCCGGACAGAGGCTTTACTCACGGATTACTCTCGGAGACTTTGGTGCTTCAGGGCCGCGGGGAGGAGGCGCTCTCCGAGGCGATGCGTGAGCCGGTGGAGTGGGCCCGACTATACCACGTGGCGATCGTTCACTACACTGTGGGCAACAGGGCCGTAGCGGATGACGCATTTGGAAGACTCCTGGAGAAGTACCCCGAAACCACATTTCAGATAGCGGAGCTACACGCCGGGAGGGGCGACAAGGATGCGGCGTTCGAGTGGCTCGAACGCGCGTATGCGAAGAAGGACGTCGGCCTTGTCGGGCTGAAGGTCAGCCCGCACCTCAGGTCCCTCCACGTCGACCCGCGTTGGCCGGTATTCATTGCGAAGATGGGTTTCTGAGGATGGCGGATGAGCTGCGATTCGCGGCCAATCACGTCGAAAGCGGAATCGTCCCGGATTCCGGTCACTGGGTGATGGAGGAGAACCCGGAGGCCACGACGGCGCTCGTCGTGGGCTTTGTTGGGGAGTGAGACACGCGTGCGAATGACCTCGATCAACGCCAGCTTCTCCGGCCAGTTCCGGATCGGAGACATCACGATCAACCGCCTCGGTTACGGTGGCATGCGGATTACGGGCCGTGGTATCTGGGGGCCCCCTGCCGACCGATCTGCCGCCCTGGCCACGCTCCGTAGGGTCCCCGAGCTCGGCATCAACTTCATTGATACAGCAGACAGTTATGGTCCGGATGTTTCCGAGGAGCTGATCCGCGAAGCGCTTCATCCCTATGAAGGCCTGCTGGTCGCCACCAAGGCGGGTTTCACGCGCCCGGGGCCGGATCAATGGACGACCAACGGGCGCCCTGACTACCTGATCGCACAAGCCAAGGGCAGTCTCAGCAGACTGGGTGTCGAGCAGATTGATCTTTGGCAGCTTCATCGCGTCGACCCCAACGTGCCGCGCGATGAACAATTCGGTGCCGTGCGTCGACTCTTGGACGACGGCATCATCCGATACGCGGGCCTGAGCGAAGTCTCCGTGGACGACATCGAGGCCGCCCGCCGAGCCTTCCCGGTGGTGACCGTGCAGAATCATTACAACTTGGTCGAACGCGGCAGCGAAGACGTGCTGGTCTACTGCGAAGCCAACAAGATAGGCTTCATTCCCTGGTTTCCGCTCGCCGCCGGCGAGTTGATCGCGCCGGGAGGCGTCGTCTCTCGCATCGCGGAGGCGCATGGAGCCACGGCAGGGCAAGTCGTTCTCGCATGGCTACTCAACCACAGCCCGGTCATGCTGCCGATCCCGGGCACATCCCATGTCGATCATCTGGAGGAGAACGTGGCTGCTGCCGGCATGGTGCTAACCGCTGCCGAGATGGCCGACCTCGACGCCGCAGGCTAGCTCGGCATTGCCCCAGTGCCTGCAACCCTCGACGAGGTGAACTCCAATGCGACAGTTCAGCAAAGACAATGATGTGATTCGGAAGCTATCGCCGGAGCAGTTTCGCGTCACGCAGGAAAGCGGCACGGAAGCTCCTGGAACCGGAGAGTACCTACACAACAACCAACCGGGCATCTACGTCGACATTGTGTCCGGCGAGCCGCTATTCGCCTCGTCCGACAAATTTGAATCCGGGTGCGGGTGGCCAAGCTTCACCAAACCCATTGAACCTGCGAATGTCAACGAATTGCGGGATCTCACGCACGGCATGGTCCGCACCGAGGTGCGATCGGCGCACGCCGACAGCCATCTCGGGCACGTGTTTCCCGACGGTCCGAGGGACCGCGGCGGGCTGCGTTACTGCATCAATTCAGCCTCGTTGCGGTTTATCCCTCGCGAACGTATGGAGGCCGAGGGGTACGGGGACTACTTGAGCCAAGTTCAATGATAGACCAGGTTCCCGGATGTACGCAGTGCGTCGTTCCTGGCTTACCCCTGCCGAGGTAACGCGCATCGGAGGGCTTGAGCTGTTCCTCGGCAAGACTGGGCTTCGCGCGGGGTGGAGCGCGCTCTTCTTCGTTCTCGTGCTCGCCTTGGCCACCGCCCTCCTGATCCGGCTGTTTCCAAAGCTCTACGACATTCCACAAGTCGTCACGCCAGGTCCGGCCTTGCTTCGCAACGCGATTGTCTCGCTGCTCGTCCTCAGCGGCACGTGGCTGATGGCGAGGATGGAGCGCCGGAGCATGTGGTCCTACGGACTCGTGGGATCGCGCTCGATTCCCAGGCTCGCGGTAGGCTTCGGCTGGGGGGTCGTGGTGTTCTTCGTGCTCGTCGGGCTCATGGCATTGAGCGGCCATCTCCAGTTCGAGAGGCTCGCGCTTCAGGGGAGCGCGATCGCCCGGTACGGATTGGCTTGGCTGGCAGTCTTCCTTCTCGTCGGGTTCGCCGAGGAGAATCTCTTCCGCGGGTACGTTCTGTCCACGCTGGCGCGTGGGATGGGGTTCTGGCCGGCCGCGACGATTCTCTCGGTGGGCTTCGGACTCGTTCATCTCCGCAACTCGAGTGAGCTCATCCTGGGCATTGCGGCCGCGGCCCTCGGCGGGATCGTCTTTAGCCTGTGCCTGAGGCTCACCGGGTCTTTGTGGTGGGGCATCGGATTCCACGCGGCCTGGGACTGGGCCGAATCATTCCTCTTCGGAACAGCGAATAGCGGCTACGTGGTGAAAGGCTCCCTGCTCTCCTCCCGGCCGGTCGGCGACGCACTCCTGAGCGGAGGAACGGCGGGTCCGGAGGCGAGCCTTCTCCTCCTGCCGGTGGTGGTCGCCGCGCTGCTCGTGGTATGGATCATCCGGAAAGGGAGGAAACCATGAAGGACCGTCATCTTACGGCCGCGCTCACCGTCATGGAGGTCGGTGCGCTCCACAGCAGCTGAAAGCGCGTCTCAAGAAAACGTGGTAAGTTGCTCGCATCAGCATCATTGGGCCGTTAGCTCAGGCGGTAGAGCACCTGCCTTTTAACAGCATTCACGCAAACCTAGCCCGCTCGGCCAAGTGCAGCAGCGTCAGGTAGTACGAAGCGCCCTCGGAGCATGCAGCTCCGGGGGCGCCGTTCGTTTGCGGCACTTTGGAGACGTCTCGAGCCCGATTAGGCCCTCTCAAACCGGGAACACCGGGAACACGAAAAGGAGGACACCCCCTTGACGCCGCGGCCTCGGGGAAGTCCGTCGCCGAGCTCGAGGCAGACTTCGCCCAGCACGCTGTGCTCAGGCGGAGCACCTCGGTCAGGGACGTGGCGGACGTGGCGACGTTCCTTGCTTCGGATCAGGCGCGCGCGATCACCGCGACCGCCGTCAACGTCTCGTGCGGGCTCATCCCGGGGTAGTTGGATAGGCTCTTGTGCCTGCCAGGATGAGAGGGCGAGGGAGATCTACTTCACTCGGTAGACCTTGGATCCCAGGGAGCCAGCCTGGGTCCTGACCCCGAGGAAATAGACGCCCGCCGCGACGGGCTTGCCGGACGCTCCGCGTCCGTCCCAGGGCATCGTGTACCGGCCCGCGGGAAGCCAGCCGTTGTGGATCTCACGGACCCGCCGGCCGGCCACGTCGTAGACGGTTACCCGCGTCTCACCTGCCGAAGGCAGGGCGAATTGGATGTTCGTGGACTGATCGAACGGGTTCGGCGCGGCCTTGAGAGCAGTCGGGGTCACTCCGGGGACCGTCCCGCTCTCCACGGCGGTCACGATCTCGGACATCCCGGCGAAGTAGCTGTGGGGGGTATCCGCAATCGAGATGAAGGCGCCCCCCACGAAGAGAGTACCCGCGCTCTCGAGTGTGGAGTAGACGACGCAACCGGCGGCGGCGTGGGGATCCCATGGGGTCGCCGCTCCGCTGCCATCGATCGCGGCAAAGCCCGTGCGGTTTTGACCTCCAATCGTGGTGAACGTGCCACCGACATAGACTGTGTTCCCGAACTTGGCGATCGAAAGGACGGTTGTCCCGTTAGGGTTGGGACTCCATGAGGTGACCAGGCCGAAGGCGGCGACGCTGGCGATGTGATTGCGAGGCTGACCCGCGACGGACGTGAAGACGCCACCCATGAAGATCTCGTTGTACCCGCCAAACCCCGGATCCAAGGGTTCGACGTACATCGACTGTACCGGTCCGTCCGGGCTGTCCAATCCGCCTGAGGCGGCGGTCACCGGATCCAGGAGCGCGACATAGTTCCGAGACGCACCGCCGATGAACGTGAACTCTCCTCCGACGACCAGAAGTGCGCTCGTGAAGACGCCACCGGGAACGTAGGTGATCGAATTGACCGTGCCGTTGGAGCCCGGGTCCCAAGCCTGCACGGCCCCCGTGGTCGCGTTGACCGCCGCAATGCCGACCCGATCGACTCCGCGCACGGTTGTGAACTTTCCGCCCATGTACACCGTGCTTCCCGAGATGGCGAATGTCTTGACTGTTGGGAAACCCAATAGGTTCGCGACGTTGGGATTGAACGCGGTGAGCGCACCGGTCACGGCGTCGACCGCGGCCGCCCGGTTTCGAGTCGTTCCATTCACGGTGGAGAATTGCCCCCCAACGTAGAGCGTACCTCCGCTCACCATCAACGCTTCGACCGTCGCGTCCGTGGTGGGATTCCAGGCGAGAAGCGCCCCGCTGGTCTCGTCAAAGGCAGCGAGGTTGCTTCGCGGCACGGTGTTGATGGTCGTGAAGTCACCGCCCACGTAGGCCCTCCCAGTCGCGGGGTCCACCTCGACCGCGCTTACGTCCCCCCCCAGGGCCGCGTCCCAGCCGAGCACCGCGGCGGACACAGGGTCCACGAGGCCAAGGCCCCGACGGGGCAGACCGCCCAGCGTGTAGAAGTCCCCGCCCACGATGAGTCCATTCGGACCCAGGCCGAGTGTCCCAACGTTCCCATCGACGGAGGGGCTCCATGACGGCACCACCGTTCCCGTCGCGAGGTTCACAGCCGCGAGGTTGGCCCGTGACTGACCCCCAATGTTCATGAAGACGCCGCCGACGAAGAAAGTCCCATGCGCTTGATCCAGAGCGATGTCATAGACCTGTCCGCCCACGGCCACGTTGTACGGGAGGAAGGAGCCGGAGGTCAGGTCATAGATACGGACCTCGCTGTTGAAGAGGGGAGGGTTAAGCTCGACCGAGAAGAAGAGCTTTCCACCCGAAAGCTCGAGCGCGTCGACCCTGGCCGAGGTCGGATCGGATCCGGCGAAGAGCGGCGTGGCCGCGCCTGAGGACAAGTCCCCGGGGACTACTTCCGTGAACTCAGCCAAGTTGGGTCGGGGTAGGTTCGAGGTATGGAAGTAGATCGTGGTGAAATCTCCCGCCAGATAGACCCTGCCTCCGCCCACCTCGACCTGGGTCGGGGTGGTAGAAGGATCAGGATTCCAGTGGGTGACCAACCCGTTCGCGGCATTGATCGCCGCGGCACCGAAGCGCGGGATCACGTCACCCCCCCACATCGTACCCACGCTCGTGAACTGCCCGACCACATACACGACGCCGCTTCCAACGGCGATGTCGAGGACCGTTCCATCCACGCGGGGATTCCACGGCGTGACCTGGCCGGCCGCGTCGATTTGCGCCACGTTCATGCGCCGCTGGCCCTGGACGGCGGTGAATTGACCACCGATGTACCAGCCCCCGCTCCCGTCCGGCTCTACGGCGAGGACCACGCCGGCAACGTTCGGATACGGGGTTTGAGGGACCGCCGTGCCGAGGTCAAGCGCGATCGCGGGCCCCACCACTTGGCCCACGCGCGAAAAGCTGCCGCCGATGTAGATGGTGTTGTTGGCGCGCACGACCGCTGCGACATAGCCGTCCGGAGCCCAGAGATCGCGTACGGAGATGGTCGCGCGGCCGGTACCGGGGCCCACCGTGAGTCCCAGAGCGAGGGCCACGACGAGCGCGGTGGTGGGCAGCCTGCCTTCAGTCCTGATTTCATTCGACCGTCGCATCCTGTCTCCTTCCGCTACGGGAGCGCCGCAAATCGGCATCGCACTGCCCCCTCTCTCGAAAGGGCTTCTAGGGCCGCGAGGTCGTTGACTGCTCTCGGGCTAGTTCGATCCCTTGGCCTGCTCACATTCTGTTGCTGACATCTCCCACAACGTTGGTGACGGCCGAACCGAACAAGGTCCCGTCGCCGGAAGCATCGCTCGGACATGAGACAGGTGCTCTCGGAGAAGCGCGGACAAACCGATAGACAGCGAGGCGGTAGCGATGGCGATGCTCGGGCACCGGACTGCGAGCGTGTTCAGACGCTATAACATCACGAGCGCCCAGGACCTTGTGGATGGCGCGGTCCGCCTCGGGGCGTTTCTCGACGCGCACGCGAAGAACCCGCAGGAAACCCGCAGGATGGCGGGAAAACGCGCTCAGGAGCGCACTAGCGGTGCAGCGGAAACCCCGTTAGTATCCGGCAGTTAGGCGACACACGGGCCGTTAGCTCAGGCGGTAGAGCACCTGCCTTTTAAGCAGGGAGTCGTTGGTTCGAGTCCAACACGGCCCACCACATGCGAACAGACTCGAGGCCGGGCACGCATTTGAAACCCTGCGCCGCCTTCGGAACATATACCTACCATGGCAACAGTCACCCGACTCGCCTTCGACGAATCCATCTACCCGCCGGGTCACGCCCAAGCCGAGCACGATCACGCCTACGCGAACATCAGCATCGTCCTGTCCGGCTCCATCGAGGAGCGCGTGGGGAGGCGGATCCACGATGGAGTCGCGGGTCACGTGGTCTTCAAGCCCGCGCAAATTCCACACGCGAACCGGTGCCGCTCGAACGGAGCACGCCTCTTCCGGATCGAGTTCCATGGCGCCGGTTCCGAGGACCTGGCGGGGCGCGGCAGCCTCCGAGAGTACGCGTGGACCTCGGGAGGGCCGGCACTCGCCTTGGTGCTCCGTGCCCGTTGCGAGCATCGGAAATCGGATCCTGAAACCGCCCTGACTCTCGAGTGCCTCGCTCTGGAAGTTCTCGCTCGACTGCCGGGCTGCGACACGCGCTCACGACACGGCGATGCACGTGGCCCCGAGCCGCCTTGGTTTCGACGGCTCCTCGATCGGCTGCATTCGCGTTCGGACGAGCCGCTACGCGTGTCCTCGCTCGCCCGCGAGGTCGGTGTGCACCCGGTCTACCTGGCTCGCGTGTTCCGAAAGCGTCACCATGGGACCATCGGCGAGTACGTCCGCTGGCTTCGACTGGCGCGATCGATCGAGCTGATGAGACACCGCGGGCGCTCGCTCGCGGATGTCGCCCTGGAAGCCGGCTTCTACGACCAGGCCCACTTCAGCCGCACGTTTCACTCTGGCGTGGGCCGATCTCCGGCCGCCTACCGTCGGGAGATCTGACCTACCCCGCAGGTTTCACCGGTACAAGATGCCTTCCGGCTGGACTCGCTATGCTTCGCTCATGATCGGACGCCATCTCATGCTCCATCTCGCACTGTTCGCACTCCTCGCGTGCGCACCCGTCGGCGCGGGTGCAGCGCCACCGCCGCTGTCACCCTCAGACTCGATCGACATCGGGCCGCCGCTCCTCCTCGGAAACGTGGACGTGAGCGCCTCGGCCATCGTGTTCTCCCTCGCGGGCGACCTCTGGATCGTCGATCGCGCCGGCGGCCGGGCGCGCGCGCTGACGCAGGGCGCCGGGGAGGACGACCTGCCTTTCTTCTCGCCGGACGGCATGCGGATCGCGTGGACACGAGGCGACGGCGCCGGCCAAGGCGACATCTGGGTGGCCTCGACCGGGGGAGGCGACGACCGCCAGGTTACCTTCCATCCCAAGGCCGAATTCCTGCGCGACTGGTCGGCGGACGGGAAGACACTGCTCATGACATGCAATCGGGACGGCGATGGCCTGAGTCGCCTCTACCGCGGCTCGCCTTCCGGAGGTCCCCAGACCGCGCTGCCGCTCCCCTCCGGATATCAGGGCTCGTTCTCCCCGGACGGGAAGCGACTCGTCTACCAGCCGTATTCGATCCCATTCGAGAGGAGCGAGTGGCGCTACTACCGTGGAGGCGCTGCCAGCCCGCTTTGGATCGTCGACCTCGCGACGAGCCGTGTCGTGGACCGCCTGCCGAGGAGGAACGAAAACCTCAGGTATCCGATGTGGCTCGGAGATCGCATCTACTATCTCTCCGACGTCACCGGAGTCTTCAATCTCCACATGTACGACACGCGCACGAAGCGCGGCCGGACGCTGACCACGTTTCGAGATCACGGCATCGACGCGGCCGGCATCGGCCCGGATGCGATCGTGTTCACGCGTCAGGGGCGCATCCATCTCTTCGACCTTCGGACCGAGAGAACCCATGAAATCGCGATCGCGCTTCGAGCCCCGGCCGCGGGCCGCGCTCCGCGGACGGCTCCCCTCGCCGCGTTTCTCGAGTCGGCCGTGCCGTCGCCGACGGGAGACCGCCTGGCCCTCGAGGCTCGTGGCGACATCTTCGTCCTGGATCGTGTGAGCGGCCGGCTGCGAAACCTCACGCATACGCCCGCTGTCTCGGAGCGAAGCCCCGCTTGGGCGCCGGATGGCGCCCAGCTCGCCTATTTTTCGGATGCCTCCGGCGAGTACCAGCTCCATGTGAGGGCAGCCGATGGGGCCAGCGCCGCGCGAGCGATCCGCATCGAGGATCACCCCACGTTCTACCGTCACATCGACTGGTCGCCGGACGGGAAGCGCCTCGCCTTCAGCGACGCGCGGCTTCGACTGTGGGTCGTCGACGTGCGCGAGGGTGCCGCACACGTCGTCGACCAATCGGAGTACGTCGCGCAGGGGGCGTACAAGACCACATGGTCCCGGGATGGCGCCTGGCTCGCCTACGCCAAGGCGGACGACCGCGGACGGCGTTCGATTCACCTCTGGAGCGGCACGACATCGCGGAGCGTGCCGGTCACCGACTCCCTCACGCAGGCGGACGACCCCGCCTTCGATCGAAGCGGACGCTATCTCTATCTCACCTCCAGCAACAACGCACGCATGGCGCCGGCAAGCGACATCGGGTGGGGCGTGCTGTCCTCGGTCTGGCACGAACCCTTGGTCACGCAGCGACTGCACGTGGCCGTGCTCGCGAAGGACGAGCCGGCGCCCTTTCTGGTCGGGCCGTTCACGTCGAATCCCGGAGCGGACACGCGCGGCCTCACCGCCGGGACCATCGATCTCCCCGGTCTCGAGCGGCGAATCCTTCCCCTTCCTGCTCCGCCGCGCGGCTACGTCGAGCTCGCGGCAGGGGAGCCGGGCGTCGTCTACGTGCGCGCCCTCGAGTGGCCTCCTTCGCCGGGCGCGCCCGGACCTGTGCACACTCCACTGATCCGCGTCGATCTCTCGAGGCCGCGCGACGAGACCAAGCTCCTCGAGGACGTCGACTGGTTCCAGGTCGGAGGAGGAGGCAAGGACATCGTCTACCGGCTGGGGTCCCAAACCGGATGGCTGCACCTGCGATCGGACGGCGCGGCGGACACGGTCGCCGTCGCGATCGACTCGGCCCGGATCGAGGTGGACCCTCCGGTCGAGTGGCGTCAGATCGTGCGCGAGGCGTGGCGCCAGATGCGCGACACCTTCTACGATCCGGCGCTCCACGGGCGTGACTGGGCCGCGCTGGAGCGGGAGACCGCGGCGTACCTGCCCGGGATCACACGCCGCCAGGATCTGAACACGCTCCTCCGGCGGATGCTCTTACAGGTATCCGTCAGCCATTTACAAGTATTGGGAGGGGACGACGGAGACACGCCCCGCGCCTCGGCGAGCACCGCCGGGGATCTCGCCGTCGACCTCGAGCCCTCGAGGGGGAAGCTCCGCATCGCGAAGATCTACCGAAGCGGACCGTTCGCGCGCGCGAGCAAGGCGGCCATCGCGGCCCTCGATCTCCCCGGGCTGAACGTCCACGAGGGGGATTACCTGCTTGCGATCGAAGGAAAGTCGCTGGCCGCCGGTGACGACGTGTACCGGTTTCTGGTCGGGACCGCCGGCAAGCCTACCCGGATCACGGTTTCCTCCGGGCCCGACAGCTCGCGAGCGCGGAGCCTCATCGTCGTGCCCACCGCCGGCAGCAACACGATCCGACGGTATGCGTGGGCCGAGGCCAATCGAAAGCGCGTCGAGGAGCTGTCCGGAGGGCGTCTGGGCTACGTCTATGTTCCCGACTATGGCGACGGGATCGAGGATTTCCTGGCGGGTTTCCTCGGCTACGGCGGTCGTGTCGAAGGTCTCGTCATCGATCAGCGATTCAATAACGGCGGCATCACACCCGACGTGCTGATCGCGATGCTTCGCGCGGAGCCTTGGTACGCCTACCGCTATCGGTACGGAGCCGATGTGATCGTCCCGCAGAACACCTTCGACGGTCCCAAGGTCCTGATCATCAACGAGAGGAACGGATCGGCTGCCGAAACGGGTGTCTTGATGGCCAAGCTGACCCGAGCGGCGATCCTGGTGGGGAATACGACCTACGGCGCCGGCATCGGTGCTGCGCTCGATCAGCCGGACCTGGTCGACGGCGGCAGGATCGCGATCCCCAACCGCGCGGCGTACGATCCCGCCGGCAGCTGGGGGATCGAGAACATGGGCGTGGCCCCCGACATCAGGGTCGAGATGGATCCCGGGGCATGGCGCGCGGGAAGGGATCCGCAGCTCGAGACGGCGGTTCGAGCGGCGCTCGGGGCTCTGCGATCGGTCAAGAAGCGGCCCTGGAAGCGTCCGCCCTATCCGGTGCACCCATAGCGCAGGTGCGGCCACGCCTCGACCTCGTTTGCGGTAGAATTCCGCGATGGCCCTCGCGCCAGGCACCCGCATCGGCAATTACGAAATCCTGACCCCGCACGCCTCGGGCGGCATGGGAGAGGTGTACCGCGCCCGTGACACCCGGCTCGACCGGACGGTCGCGATCAAGGCTCTCCCGCCCGGGTTCTCCTCCGACACCGGACGTCTCGCACGCTTCGAGCGCGAGGCGAAGCTCCTCGCCTCCCTGAGCCACGCGAGCATCGCCTCGATCTACGGTCTCGAGGACGTCGCAGGCACCCCGTATCTCATTCTCGAGTTCGTCGAAGGCGAGACCCTCGCGCAGCGGCTGGCTCGCGGGCCGCTCTCGGCGCGCGAGACGCTGGAGGTGGGTACGCAGATCGCCTCGGCCATCGAGGCGGCGCACGCCCGCGGCATCGTGCATCGGGACCTGAAGCCCGGGAACATCATGATCTCGTCGGGTGTTGTGAAGGTCCTCGACTTCGGTCTGGCGAAGGGGGGCGCGACGGAGGACGGGGCGGCGGGCCCGGATCTCACGTCCTCTCCCACGATGGCTCTCTCCGCGACGGGACAGGGAATCATCCTCGGAACCGCGCCCTACATGAGTCCGGAGCAGGCGCGCGGCAAGGCGGTCGACCGGCGCACGGACGTATGGGCGCTGGGTTGCGTGCTCTACGAATGTCTGTCCGGACGGCAGACGTTCGAAGGGGAGACGGTCTCGGACGTGGTCGCCCGGGTCCTCGAGCGCGAGCCCGACTGGTCGGCCATCCCGCCATCCACGCCCGCACGGCTGCGCGACTTGATCCAGCGCTGTCTGACGAAGGACGTCGAACAACGCCCGCGGGACGTCGGCGACCTGCGGCGCGAGCTGGGGGCGATCTCGATGCAGCTCACGCCTGCCTCGGGAATCGCCGCGGCGTCGGACCTGCCCTCCCTCGCGGTCCTCTACTTCGAAAACCTGGCGAGCGACAACGAGAGCGAGTATTTCTGCTCGGGGATCACCGAGGACATCCTGACTGACCTTTCCAAGATCAAGGGCTTGCGCGTCGCGTCGAGGAACGCGGTGCTCCGCTACCGCGGCGGTCCCGTGGATCTCGCGAAAGTCGGCGCGGAGCTGGGTGTGAAGTCCGTCCTGGAGGGGAGCGTCCGGCGGTCGGGGGACCGCGTGCGGATCACCGCCCAGCTCATCAACGCGGCGGACGGATTCCATCTTTGGGCCGAGCGCTACGATCGGACCCTGGCCGACGTGTTCGCGGTGCAGGAGGAGATCGCGAAGTCGATCGCCGAGGCGCTGCGGGTCGCGCTCACTCCGGCCGAGACCGCGAGCCTGAGGCAGAACCGCCCCGACGACGTCCGCGCCTACGACCTCTACCTCCGCGGTCGCCAGCGGTACGGGAGCTACACCCTCAAGTCACTGACCGAGGCGCTCGATCTCTTCCAGCAGGCGATCCGGATCGACCCCGACTACGCGCTGGCGTGGGCCGGAGTCGCCGATTGCTATGGCCAGATGCTGCAGCACGAATTCACGAAGGAGCCCGAGGAGGCAGCCCGGCTCGGCCTGGAAGCGGCCCGGCGCGCCGTTCTACTCAACCCGCGGCTCGCGGAGGGACACAAAGCGGAGGCACTGGTACTGCGCCACGCCTCGGATTTCGAGGGGGCGAAGGCCGCCCTCAAGCGGGCCCTCGAAGCGAATCCGCGCTTCGTTCCTGCCCTGATCAATCTCGGGGTCGAAACGATGGACGACGCCAACCTGGCGGGCACGGAGAGGCTGATGCACAGGGTGCTCGAGATCGATCCCCAGGAACCTTTCGCCTCGACCTGGTTGGCCCAGATCTTCATCTATTCGCGTCGGTATGACGAGGCGCTCGCGGTGGCCCAGCACTTACGGCACCTCTCCGACGACCGCTTCTACGTGACCGGAGCGTACGCCATCATGGCCCGCGTCCATTTGCTTCGAGGCGATCTGTCCGCGGCCGAGGCCGCGATGCGCGAGGGTCTGGCGGAGAACGCGGAACCCGCGAACATGCGGGCGATCGAGGCGGCGATCGCGGCGCGCTCCGGCCGCGAGGAGGAAGCCAGGCGCCTCGTCCGCGAGCTGGATCACGCAGAGCAGCTGGGTCCGCCGACCTTGATGACCGCGGCGTCCGCGGCCGTGCGCGTCGGGGAGCTCGATGTGGCGGCGCGCCTCCTCGGGCGGAAGGTCATGGAGGGAATCCTCTCCTGCGCCGTCCGGCTCGAACCGGAGCTCCATCCGCTCCTCGACCGCGCCGCGTTCGCCCCGCGACGGTCCTCAGCCGCGCTGGTGTGGCCGCTGGAGGCCCCGATGATCCAAGCCGCGTGCCACGCACTCTTCCGGGAGGTGCGCATCGAGTCGGGACTGGCGCAGGGAAGCGACTACTTGAGCCGATAGCGCCGGTCGATCCAGCGCTTCATCGTGTCCAAGTATCCGGCGGCCAGCACGGGCCAGTGCGCCGGATCGTTCGGCTTGGGCCAGACGAGCAGGGAGTGGTCGGCGTTTGGGAATACCTTGAGCGTGCAATCCCGATTCCCGGACTTGGCCGCGCCCGTTCGATAATTCGCGATCGTCTGCGTCACCGGCGTGTACGTGTCCAGCTCCCCGAACACCGCCAGAATCGGACACTTCACCCGCGCGAGCGCCGGCATCGGGTCGTACCCCATCTGCAGCTTCCAGCTCGGGACGATGTCCTCGAGCTTGGTCGGGGGCTGCGCGCGCTCGAGCCATTTCTTGTCGCGAGCGTCCTGCGTCGCGGCCTGAAGCTTGTCCCAGCCTTCGCCCCCGGTGCGCGCCACCTCCCATTTGAGATTCACATATGCGACCGCCTCGGCGATCTCGGCCTCGGAGAAGCCGTCGTGCCGCATCTGCGCTTCGAGCTGATACGTCACTTGCTGATAGGGCGAAACTCCGGCGCCGCCGATGTTGATGATGAACGCGACATCCTTCGACTCGGCTGCGGCCAACGGAATGACCATGCCGCCGTGGCTTCGACCGTACAGCCCTGTCCTACGGAGATCGATCCCGCTTCTGTGCTGCAGAAAATGGATCCCCGCCAGCGCGTCGGCGGCCTCGTCGTCGAAGCTCTCGTCTCGGAAGTCGCCGCCGGACTTCCCTGTACCGCGCTTGTCGTACACCAGCGTCGCGATCCCATGCCGGGCGAAGTAGTCCGCATAGAACGACTCGCCTTCACGATCGACGCCGCCCGAACCGGTGAGCAGGCACACGGCCGGGTGTCTACCTTTCGAGAGCGGCACTCTCAGGGTTCCCGTGAGCGTGACGCCGTCGCTTTGGAAGGACACCTCCTCCTGCTTGTAGGGCAGGGGTGGGCGAGAGGTCCGTTTCAGGCGGAAGATATCCGTGTGTCCGCCGGTGGGCGAGTGCACCGTGCCCGAGATCACGCTCCCTCGAAGCTCGCCGTCGAGGGCGAGGCCGTTTGGCAGTTTGAGACTCACTCCCGAGGACTCGCGTCGGATGCTCAGTGGCCAACGAAAGACCGCCGCCGCCGGCAACGAGAAGGTCCCGCCCATCGAGTCAGCCAGCGTCGTGAAGTCGACCGCGATCTCCAAGGCTCCGGCCGGTTGGGCGATGATGCCTTCCCAATGCCCATCCAATTTCGGGGGGTCTGCGGCTGCTGGGGCTGCGACGAAGATGCCGAACAGCAGCGCCGCCAGACCCAGCGCGATGAATCTCTTGCACATGCCTTCTTGACCCAGAGGCGACATGGGCCGGATTCTAGGTTGATCGCGCTCACGGGGACAACCACGATGCGCCTGGGACTTCTGTCCGACATTCACGAGGAGGTGGAGCCGCTCGCGGCTGCGGTGCGGGAGCTGCGTGCGCGACACGCCGACTCCTTCGTCATCCTGGGCGATATCGTCGATCGCGGAGAACGCCTCGAAGAGACGGTTGCATTGCTGCGAGACCTTCCGACCGCCATCGGAGTATGGGGCAATCACGACCTTGGCCTGTGCGGAGAGGTTCATCCTGCCGTTCGGGAGCAGTTCTCCCCATCGATCGTGGACTATTTCGCCCGGCTGCGCCCCTCCGGGTCCGTGGACGGGGTTCATTTCCAGCACGTCGATCCCCACCTCGATCCCGAGAGCATGGAAGACCTGTGGCGATTCACGACGGAGGAGGAACGAATCGTCGGTCTTGCTGGGTGCTCCCATTCGAGAATCTTCATGGGCCACCTTCACGGGTGGGGGATGTTCACGCCCGCCGGACGGGTTCCTTGGCAAGGGGAAGGCCCGTTTCGCTACGACAATGACCAGCGCTACCTCACCGTGGTCCACGCCGTGTGCGATGGCTGGTGCGCCATGCTCGATACCGGCGGCGACGTCTTGGAACCGATCCGGGTGGCATGGTCCCGGCCGGCGCCGCCCTGAACTATCGGAGCCGATAGCGCTGAGGCTTCTCCTCCGTCCTCTCGACCACCTTCCTCGCCTCCAAATCCAGCTTCACCGTCTCGGCGTACCAGCTCACGTTCCCATCGAACTTGCCCTCGAGTTTCGCCGCGAGCGCATCCATCAGCTCGCCGTGGGTCAGCTCCCGCCCTCGAAGCGCGGCCACGAGAGCGTCCTTCATCGTGTCGTACTTGTCCTTGCTAATGTTCTTTCCCTGCTTGCCCTGCGGATGCTTCGTCCGCACGGTCTCTTCGTTCACGGCGGCTCCCTCGGCGTAGAGTGTCTACGTGCTTGACGTACTTGCGTTTAGCGAGTATAATGGTGGCTCGCGTTTCAACTCGACGTGCAACATCCCCAGCCAGTCTCAGGGACGCATGGTACCCGAAGAGCTACGCCGGCTCGCATCCGCACGTTTCCTGAATTTCCTCTTCGTCTTTCTCGCGACAGCCGCCCTCGCATTGCCCCTCGTCGCGACGGCCGAGCCGCCCGAGGAACACCAGCACGTGCGCCTCCTCCCGCCGGTCGCGGGCGTCGTCCACAATGCGCGGAAAGTCACCGCCGAGGGAACCGCGGTCGTGAACTTCAACGAGCTGTCGCACCACGGCGCGCCTCCGGGGCTCGAGGTCCGCGCGCTGTCCGCGGAAGAGGAAGTGGAGGAGCCGCTCGAGCCCGTTTCGCCGCTCGCGCCCGGGCCCCCCGAGTCGCCCACCGCCACCCAGACGCCGTCGCCGTCCCCGACGTCCAATTTCCAGGGACTCGACGACATTCCCATGGTGGATTCGCTCTACATCATCATCCCCCCCGACGTGGGCGGGGCCGTCGGACTGACGAAGGTGATGTCGGGGCACAACAACAACTACCGCATCTTCGACAAGGCGACCGGTGCGGCCTTGAGCACCGTGGGCACCGCGACCTTCTGGGCGCCGTCGGGCGAGACCGACCTCAACGGCTTGACCGACCCCCGCACGACGTACGATCCCTACAACAACCGGTGGATCGCCGTCATGCAGACGATCTCCACGAGAGACATCCTGATCGGGGTCTCGCAGACGAGCGATCCGAGTGGCAACTGGTTCCTGTACCGATTCGCGACCGGGGTCACCATCGACTACCCGATCCTCGGCTTCAGCAAGAACTGGATCTCGGTCTCGATCAACCGCTACAGCCCGGGGGGCACGTTCCAGCGGGGGATCAATCTGGTGGTCGACTACGGGCAGGCGCGGGCCGGGGTGGGGACCGGCACGATCTTCACGCTGCCGGCGAACACCGGTTTCTGCGCGTCGCCGTGCAACACGTACTCGGCCACCGAGGACACGCTGTTCGTGCTCACCCACCTCGCCAGCTCCGGCGGAACGTACACCCTCGACTGGATCACCGGCACGCCGTCCGCGCCCGTCTACACCGTCGGTGGCAACGTGCTGACCCGGCCCGGCGGAGGGTGGGCGCAGCCGGGAGGGCAGACCCTTCCTCAGAGCGCGCCCAACTCCGGCACCAGCTCCTGCTCGCCCCCTTGCTTGATCGAGAGCCAGGACGCGCAGATCCGGTCCGCGCCGTCCTACCGCGGCGGATATCTCTACTATGCGCAGACGATCGGGCTTCCCGCGAGCGGCCTCACCCACACCGCGGTCCAGTGGTCGAAGGTCGTCGCCACGACCGGCGCCTTCGTCGACGGGGGGCGGATCGACGACGCGACCGCCACAGCGACGAACGGGGGGAAGTGGTACGCCTATACGCACATCGCGACGAACTCGCTCGGCGACTTCATCGTCGGATACTCCCAGTTCTCCTCGGCGCAGCACCCCTCCGCGGGCTACTCGATGCATCTCGCTGGAGACGCGGCGGGCACGCTTCGCGATCCGCTGATCTACAAGACAGGGGAGGACTACTACCACAAGGACTTCGGCTCCGGCCGGAATCGCTGGGGGGATTTCAGCCAGGCGCAGGTGGATCCCTCCGACGATCGCACGCTGTGGGTGCTGGACGAGTACGCCAAGGCACGCACGGGAACGAATGACGGCACGACGGGAGCCAACTCGAGCCGCTGGTCGACCTGGTGGGCCAGCGTCGGGACCACAGCACCGCTGCCGGTCGCGACCCTCGCACCGGGCCCGAGCCTGAGCGAAGGGAACTCCGGACTCACCGCGTTCAACTTCACGGTCAACCTTTCGGCCGTTTCCGCGTCCCCGGTCACCGTGAACTATCAGACCTCCGACGGGACCGCGACGGTCGCCGACAACGACTACCAGGCCGCCTCGAACTCGATCGTGATCCCCGCGGGCACCCCGAGCGGCACGATCACCGTCAACGTCGTCGGCGACGCGACGGTCGAGCCCAACGAGACCTTTCACGTCACGCTGACCGGCGCCACGAACGCTACCGTCGGCGCGCCTGGCGTCCAGGACGGCACGATCGTGAACGACGACAACTACGTCATCACGGCGTCGGCCGGTGCGAACGGCGCGATCGCCCCGAGCGGTCCCGTGAGCGTGGTCCCCGGCGACAGCCAGGCCTTCACCATCACCCCCAATGCCTGCCACCACGTGGCCGACGTCCTCGTGGACGGCGCCTCCGTGGGGGCGGTCACGACCTACACGTTCTCCTCGGTGTCGGCAAACCACACGATCGCCGCGAGCTTCGCGCTCGACACCTTCGCGATCACGGCGACCGCCGGTACCAACGGGACGATCACGCCGTCGGGTGCGGTGGCCGTGGGCTGTGGAGCGGATCAATCGTTCACGATCGCTCCTGGCGCTTGCCAGCACCTCGTCGACGTGGTGGTGGACGGCTCATCGGTCGGAGCGGTCACAAGCTTCACGTTCACCAACGTGACGGCCGCCCACACGATCGCAGCCTCCTTTGCGTCGGACGTGAGCGCCTCGATCGGAGATGTGACCCAGTACGAGGGAAGCAGCGGCACGACCGCCTTCAACTTCCCGGTCCGGCTCTCCGCGCCCTGCGCTTCGGCGCCCGTGGGGGTGACCTGGAAGACGGTGGACGGGACCGCGCTCGCGTCCGACGCCGATTTCGTGCCCGATTCGACCGTGTTCTCCTTCGCCCCCGGCGCGACCACCGGAACGATCACCGTCCAGGTGAACGGCGACACGACGCCGGAGAGCCAGGAGACGTTCCACGTCCAGCTCTTTCCCGGTAGCGCGGGGGTCGCGGACGGAGACGGGCTGGGTACGATTTTGAACGACGAAGACATCTCCGGCGCCGAGGAGGGTGCCTCGATCCTCGAGGTCTCCTTCGCCGTGCGGAGCGCGAATCCGGCGGGGGACGCGGTCTCGTTCCGGCTGGGCCTCCCGGCTCCGGCGCGCGCCGACGTTTCGGTCTACGACATCGCCGGCCGCCTGGTGGCCCACCCGTTCAAGGGGGACATGGGCGCCGGGTACCACGATCTCACCTGGAACGCGCACCGCGGCACTGCTGCTGTGGGCTCCGGCGTGTACTTCGTGCGATTCTCCGCGCAGGGGAAGACCTTCGTGCGGCGGTTCGTGCTCCTGCGATAACGGCGGGTCCGCGCACAAAGCGTCTCGATTGTGTCTCCCTGGCGTCTGTATTCGCGTCGTGTTTCCGTCTCGCCTCTCGTAGGCTTGCGGCTCTTCGTCCGATAATCCCCGCAATTCCCGACAGATCCTTCGAAATCCCTTGACCCTTTAGCGGGGCCGGGAAGAAGATCCCTGCGCCCTGGGAAGCCGCGTCGCCGCCTATGGCTGCGTGGTGGGCGTTGCTCCAAGCCGCAAGCGTTGTTCCGCCTGCTCCGGCATCACCCCGTAGTGTGTCCGTGTTCCAGGAATCCCTGCTCCTGGATGACGCTGCAAGGACCATTGTTCGAACCACGGCGCATGGGGGTACCACCATGGAGCCAAGATTCGTCATCAGGCTTTTCGGGAGGCTTTCCGTACGGTGCGGAGACCAGGAGCTGTTCTCGCACACGCCTCTCAAAGCCAAGGAACTCTTCGCGTATCTCGCGGTTCATCGGAGGCGCCCCCACGCCAGGGAATCCATCGCCACTCTCCTCTGGCCCGAATGCCCCTCCGAACAATCGCGAAAGAACCTCCGGCAGGCGCTCTGGCAGCTGAACAGCGCCCTGCGTCACGGTCCATCCCGCTGCGTGGACCATGTGCTCATCCGGGAAACCAACCATCTCGAGTTCCATCATGACCAACAGGTCTGGATCGACGTGGAGGAGTTCGAAGCAGCCTTCAAGGCGCGAAGCCCGCGCCGGCCCGTCTCCGACAGCGACGATGTGACGCGATTCGCACAGGCGGTCCAGCTGTATCAGGGAGACTTGCTCGAGGGGTTCTATGCGGAGTGGTGTCTCCGCGAGCGGGACCGGCTCAAGCAGATCTACTTCACGATGATGGATGCCCTGATCGCGAACTGCGAATCCATCAAGGAATACGAGACAGGGCTCGAGCATGCCGCGGCCGTCCTGAGGTCCGATGGCTCTCGTGAGTGCACCCACAGAGCGATGATGAGGCTCTTCTACCTCAGCGGAGATCGCGTCGCCGCCCTCCGCCAGTACAAACGCTGCGAAGATGCCCTCAGAGAAGAGCTCGGGGTCGGTCCCGACGAGGAGACACGTGCTCTACGGGACAGGATCGCGTCGGGGCGCCCCGTGGATCCCGGAGGCAACGGCGGGGAATTCAAGAACAGAGATTGTGCGTAGATCGCTCACGAATCCACCGCACGGTCGGTCAGGCGCCGGAGGGTCGCCTCATCGAGATCGCCCGTCGGGGTCAGCTCCTCGCGGGACTGGAAGTCCGCTACCGCCGATCGCGTTTTTCGGCCGAGGAGCCCGTCGACCGGGCCTGGATCGAAGCCCAGGAACAAGAGGTAGATCTGCGCTGCGCGAACCGTGAGATCCGGCAAAGGGCCGAACGCGAAGCGCTGATAGGCCGCCGCGAGTCGTGAATCGTACTGGTTTCGGGCGAAAGCCGGGCCGTTGTATCCGCGGGCGAAGGTGACCCAATCATGAACACGCAACGGTCGGTCCAGACCGCTCTCCACGATCTCACCCATCATTCCGCGCAGCTGCTGGTCCTCCGACTGTGTCATCGCCGCTACCATCGCTTCCACATCCACGTACCCGGCCAGCCCGGCGTTGAATCCCATGAGCTGTCCAATCCCCCACGAGGTGCTGCGAAGGGCGGCGCGTCGGTCCAGACCAAGTGCCTGATCGAGCCGTGCGTATTGATGAGCCCCGCCCGTCCCATAACCTCCCGCGGATCGGTTGCTCACTTCGGGAGCGACGGAGTCGAAGATTCCGGACGTCTCCCGGTGAAAGACGTGTCGCTCGAAGAGAATCAGGGGGCGCCGATCGGGCAAGAACCCGCATCCCCTTGTTTCCACCGTGAGAACCGCCCAGATCTCGGCCGCTTTGACTCCGATTCGGTCCGCCTCCTCTCCGAATCCCTGGGACGTCAAGGGCAGGGCGGAGCCGATGAATTCCCGAACGACCCCATCCTTGTCCAACCGTGCCGGCGTGCTCAAGGTGGCCAGGCCGGCTTTTCGAATGCGTGCCATGCGTCACCTCCATTCGTTGGATGGATAGAAAGACACAGGACCGTCTACGCAATGTCTCGAAGTGCGACTCAGAACCAACTCATTCAGCGATGCGGGCCGTTTTCCAGGAGGAGCGTTGTGACGAATCGTGCGATACACGCCACATCGCGGGCGGGCCGGGTGCTCGCCCGTGTCTTGCTCGGGGTGGGCGGTCTCCTTGTCGCAGGCGGCCCCATGCAGCTCGCGCGCGCCACACCCATCGACGCGAAGTACGCGGCTCTCGGCGGCCCCACGGGTTTCCTGGGTAGACCACGGGATGTCGAACGGCCGACTCCCGACGGAATCGGGCGCCTTCGTTCCTTCGAGCACGGGTCGATTCACTGGTCTCCGAGCACGGGTGCGCATGAGACCCACGGGCTCATCCAGGAGAAATGGGAAGCGCTTGCTTGGGAGCGGGGATTCCTTCGATACCCGACCACCGATGAGCTGAGCACTCCGGACAAGGTCGGTCGGTACAACCATTTTCAAGGCGGCTCCATCTACTGGACTCCGAACACCGGAGCCCATGAAGTCCACGGCCTCATCCGACAGAAGTGGGCGCAGCTCGGGTGGGAGCGCAGCCCGCTCGGCTATCCGAGATCCGACGAGCAGGCGCTCGCCGGTGGAGGACGCGTGAGCTATTTCCAGCGCGGGCGAATCGAGTGGAGCGCCCAGAATGGTACCCGAGTCATCCAGACCGGAAGCCTCCAGGCATTGCCCGTCTTGAAATTCCCCATCAAGCAGCTCTCCACGACGGCAGCGGCCGGAGCGAAGGTATCGTTGCCGTATCAGAAGCTCGGTAGTCTCAGTCAAGGAGCACAGCTTCCCGAGGCTTCGCCGGTGACCGCACCCGCCGGTTCCCCTGCCGCGGGATCCGCCACCGCCATTTCCACGCTGCGCCTCCGACAGTTCACCAAGGCCGCGACCCAGGGCTCACCGATCGTACACGTTGCGACATCCGGCAAGACCACCCCGGCCACGGTCCCAGCGTCAGGCGGCATCGTTGTTCGTCCGGGCGAGTATCTTGTAACCAAGGCTCGCCCGGACACGCTCCGCATTGCGGGGGTCGCGCACGTGCCGTTTCCGATTCAGGCTTTGACACAGAACGCCGCGGGGGAGGTCTTCGACCTGCATCCGACGCTCGAATTGGGCTCCGCGGGACTCGAGATGACGGAGAACGGATCGTATACCGCAAACCTTCTCGTCGGTGTCCTGGATCGAGAGAAGCCCAATGCTCGCACCTTGCCGACCAAGATGTGGGTGCTCCTCAAGAGCGCGGACGTCAATTTCGCGAATCCTCAAGTGGAATTGACGCACACCAACCTTCCTTTCGAGGCAGCAGCCCTATCGGGCCATCCCTCTCAAGACACCGCACACATCGAAATGCAGATGGCGATCGGGAACATGAGCAAGATCATTCCGGTCCTGAGGCCCGGCGTCTTGATCGCCGGCCCACGAAATGCCGAAGGGCTCGGAGCCGAGCAGGTCACCCTCGTCATCTCCCTGGCACCCGGAAGCGGAAAGATCCTGCGAAGCGTGGGGCTCAAGGCGGAGAAGGGTTCTCTCGTGCCTCAGCTGGTCAAGGTCAGCGAGCTCGAGTCGCAAGAGGTTCAATATCGATCCCGCTTTCTCGGAGCGGACTCCATCATTGCGACCGCTCCCGGCATGGCGCCCGGGATGCATCGGATCCGCGTTGGCTTTCCCTTCGGTTTCCTCCTCGCGACGCTCCTGGGAGGAGGGATGGGTGCCGTGATCCTGCGCCTCTTGAAACCGAAGCGGGACGTCGCTGCCCTGACGCGTTACTTCGTGGGAGGAATCCTGGTGGGGATCATCGTGGCGTGTGCATTTGCGCTGGGCGTGAACGTGACCACGGTTGCGATTCCCATCCAGAGCACTCCCCTTTCGATCTTCGTGATTGCCACCGTGGGCACGATCGCGGGGATCCCCCTCGCGACCAAGTGGTCGGATGGATTCCGCGGGTTCTTGGAAGGAAGCGGCGAGGGTACCTAGCCCGAAACGAATTTCGTGAAGAAGCGTCCGCCACAGCAACGCCGCCGAAGCCACCTTCGCACTCCGACCCACGGCCCGATTTCGAGCCGGCGGGTCATCCGTTCTAAGCTCGGCCCATCAACCGTTTAGGGCCCGCAGCATTTTCCCCTACGCCCCGCAGATGGCACGGCTGTTGCCATAACCCATGCGCGAAAAGGAGGGAAAGCGCATGCGACAGGAGCCAGGTTTCATGCCCAGCGCTGGTGTACCCGTGGCTGGCCGGTGGGTCCGCGGAGGCACGACTCTCGCCATCGATCTGGGGAGCGATCGCACCCACAGCCTCGATTTGGAGCAGCCTTCTGCGCAGGGATATTCACAGTGCGACTTCATCGATCCTCGCGTCGACGTCCAGGCCCAACGAGCGCTCTTCTCGCTTGTCCGTCGCGGTGGTCCCGATGGAATCGACGCGCTCAGGATGCTCGGGGCAGTCAGGAGCGGTGTACTGCGCGGCATCTACCAGGAAGACCAGCAGGTGCCGGCCCTGGCGACGCGGGCGGAAGGTGGCAACTGGTGGGAGCTCATTCCGAGGAATCGCGATTCGACTGTGTTCAGGTCCAGAGAGGGTCGAATCATGGTATTCCGCAGGACGATCGCAGGCGATCGCGAGCGCGTTGCGGGTGCATTGCTCTCGGCTTGGCGCGCGGACCTGATTGTGGATCGTCCGGTCGCTCTACCTACTCCCTCCGGCCGTTCTTGTTCGGGGCCGAGGTCCGCCACTCTGAGCGGCCAGCCGCCCTGCGCGGTCGCATCCAACGTGAAGTCCGGACAGTTTCGACACGCACGCAAGCGTCCGGACGTTGGGAACAGGGCGACCTTCATATCCGATCTCAAGGCGATCGTTTCCGATGCTGGGTTCGGGGCCTGCCGCATTCTGGTCGAGGCCAGGATTCATACCGATGTGGCGAGTGAGCCGGGAGTGGAGGGGACGGGCAGGTTCAGAGTTCTCGTAAACGGGACGCCTGGACCGCTTCACTTCTTCTCGATTCAGCCTCCATCTGCGGTCGACGCGAAAACGATCGACATCGGCAAGGGAGAGGCGCTCGTGGGCGGAACGGGAATTACGAGCCTGCAGGTCGAGGTGGAGACGGGGTACTCTCTGAGCGGGAAAAGCGAAGCCGGCAAGGATGTCCTCACGCTGGTCTGAGCGGTGAGGGCCGCGCAGGCGAACGTGCCCGCGCGGCCCCCATTAAGCGTGGTCTAGCGCTCGCCTTCCGCCATCGCGCCGGCCAGCTCGGTTTCCTCCTCATGGGTCACCTTGGGGTAGACCTTCCCCGCAAAGCGATAGTCCGCCTTGTCGATGTCCAGGCCGCCCACGATCGGCTTCCCGTCCTTCGTGATCTCTCCGGGAATCTGGTAGCACATGATCGAGTTCGGATCCGCGTGGGCCGTTCCCCAGAGCGACGATTGCTCGATCGGCGTGAGCACCTGTTGCTCGACCGTCATCTCGTCCCATCCCTGGGTACGAAGGAAATACGCGATCGCTTTGGCGCGATCGATCCGGTCCACCAGCTCCTTCCTCATGTGCTCGTGGGGGAACCCCAGCGTGTGCCCGGTCTCATGACGGACCACGCGATGGAATTCCGACTCCTCCGTCTCCATGGTGAAGCCCTGCAGGTTCATCGTCGGTTGGTCCTTGGCGATCGCGAGAATATCCGTGCCCAGATAGGACCAGTAGCCATCGGCCGCGCGCGCGATGCGCACCTGGGGCTCGGTCAGCGATTCCGTGAATCGAACTCTCGCTGTCTGGTCCCACGCGTTCATGTGCTCGAGGATCCGCGCTCGAAGATCCGCGGGTGGATTGTCCAGGAATCCGACCGTCAAGCGCACGCCGGCCGTGTGCCAATACTTCGTCGTGAGCACCGCAAGGTGAGCCGGAGTGGGTTTGATGTGCGGGTCGGCCATCCGCAGGCGCTCGACGGGAGCTCGGTTCAGAGGATTGATCTCGATTGCTTTCTCCGACGCCGCGATCCAACGATCCTTGGGAAGAATCTTGGGCGTGCAAACGATGGGAGTTGCCATGGCCTGCCCTCCTCTGATTTGGGGAGGAGGAGCGTAGATCAACCGTGCGCAATTCCCATCGAAAACGTTGGAGATCGTGAAGAAATCGACGCGGATCGGTCGAAGAGACGCGGTCGAGACGTTCGAGAAGACGAGGGCGAGACGATCCGATGGAAAGAGTACCGGCCACGCGTCTCCATCCCGTTCCTTATGAGGTAGACACGATGCCTCACGATTGCGACCTCGGCTATCCGGTCGACGGCTACCGGGAGTTGGTCAACGACTATCCGGGTGAAGATGCCTACCCGCATGCCGACTTCCGCACCGAATGGGGACCGATCTTTCATCGCGGCCGGCTGGACGGAACCGCCCGCGTTCTCATCATCGGTCAGGATCCGGCACAGCATGAAGCCGTTGTGCGCAGGATCCTCGTGGGCGAAGCAGGGCAGCGGATTCAGGGGTTTCTCAATCACCTCGGCATCACCCGGAGCTACGTGATGGTGAATGCATTTCTCTACAGCGTGTACGGCCAGAAGGGAGGTGAGCGCCACCGTGGAAGCGAGCCGATCGCCCGGTACCGGAATCGCTGGCTGGCGGCGATTCTCTCGAGGAATCCGATCGAGGCGGTGATCGCCCTTGGCTCGCTCGCCGACACGGCATGGACGTCCTACACGGCGACGCTGGCTCCGGGCACGCGCGGTCCGGCCCACGCCCACATCACCCACCCGACCCAGCCTGAGAGCGCCGCGCGGAGCGGCGCGACCACCGTGACCGCCGCCATTCGCGCGTTGCTCGAGAACTGGAATGCGGCGCTCGGGAGGCTCCGGCCCGAAGTGAAGCATCCCGATCTCCCGATGCCTGCAGGGCTCTACGGCACCGCGTTTCAGAAGGCGGATCTCCCCGACATCCCCGAATGCGATTTTCCGGCCGGCTGTCCTGCCTGGATGCGCGCGGGTCTGGCATGGGCGATCCGCGCCGGCCCCAACAAGGAGGAGAAGCGATACACGATCGCCATTCGCGTCCCTCCGTCTCTTCGGCCCTGAGGAGAGGCTTCCCGCGTGTCCGCACGAAGGTCTCGCAACTCCGCCGAGCCCGGGCCGATCGACCCGGCGCAGGGACCTCGCCTCGCTCTTTCGGGACGTGTGGTCACCATGGACGCGAAGGGCACCGTGCTTCCTTCGGGGGTGATCTACATCGAGAAGGGGACGATCGTCGGGGTTCGTGGCGCATCGGAAGCGCGCCCTGCCGGCTTCGAGCGCGCCAAGGTCCACGCCCTGGACGCGACGATCTTTCCGGGATTGATCGAGCTCCACAACCACCTCGCGTACAACATCCTTCCTTCGTGGGATGTACCCAAGAAGTTCGCGAATCGCGATGCCTGGGGGGGAAGCGCCGCCTATCAGGCGCTGGTGACGAATCCGATGTCGGTGATCGGGAGGACCCCGGACCTCCTTCCCGCGGTCGTGCGTTACGTTGAATGCAAGTGCCTCGTCGCGGGAGTCACCACGAGCCAGGGGATCGCGCTCTTCAGCAACAAGGGGGCAGGCCGCTATTACAGGGGAATCGTCCGCAACGTGGAGCAGACGGATGAGGCCGCGCTCCCCGAGGCGATGACCCGGATCGCGGATGTGGACGCGTCGGACGCCGCCCGTTTCAAAGAGCGCCTTCAGCGGCCCAACTGCATGCTGCTCCATTTGAGCGAGGGGATCGACCAGGCGGCGAGGGAGCATTTCCTCGCGCTCCGGATCTCGAAGGAGGACTGGGCGATCAATCCGAACCTCGCGGGCATCCATTGCGCCGGATGCCATGCCGAGGATCTGAAGCGGATGCAGCGGCTGGGCGGCACGATGATCTGGTCCCCCTTCAGCAACCTGCTTCTTTACGGAGCGACCGCCAAGGTGGAGATTGCCCGGGACTGCGGTCTCCGGATGGGGCTGGGATCCGATTGGTCGGTGACCGGAAGCAAGAACCTGCTCGGCGAGCTCAAGGTGGCCCGTCTCGTCAGCCGATCGCTGGGTGGGGTGTTCAGTGACGAAGATCTCGTGGCCATGGTGACGCGAAACGCCGCGGGCGTGCTCCACTGGCAGGACGTCCTGGGCACTCTGGAAGCGGGAAAGCGAGCGGACCTGGTGGCGATCCGCGGGGTGGACGCAAAGCCGTACGCCTCTCTTCTCGAGGCCCTGGAGAACGACATCGAGCTCGTCATGATCCATGGGGTCCCGAGGTGCGGGACGCCGAAGGTCATGAGTGACTTCGATGCGACGCACGAGCGTGTTTCGATCGGCGGCGAGCCCCGCGCGCTCAACCTGAAGCAGGAGACCGCCGACCCCGTCGTAGGGAAGATCACGTTCCGCGCCGCGCGCGACACGATGACGGACGCGCTGGAGCGGCTGCCCGACCTCGCGAAGAAGCTGGAGGCGCCGCGGATGGCAGGACCGGCTCGCGTGGAAGACCCGCTCGTCTGGTCTCTGGCGCTGGACGAGATCCAGCCGACGGGGATGGAGATTCGGCCGCGACTGGCGGCGCCCGGCGCGACGGTGCGTTCCACAGGGCCAAGGCTGAAGCTGCGTAGAACTGCCGATCCGCTGTCCAAGCGCGTGAAGCCGACTCGGCTCGACCCGCTCACCGTGGCGGAGGACCCGTCTTTCCTCGATTGGGTCCGAACGCAGGAGAACGTGCCGGAGGAAATCAGAGAGGGTCTCGTGGCCGCGTACTCGAGACGCTCCTGAGACGATCTTTCAGACACCGGGGCGGTACACTCGAACCTTCGCTGCCAAGCATCGTCGTCGATCATATCGCTCACTCGTTGCACGATCTCATCGTATCGGATCGATCGAGGAGCTGGCCGTGTCCTCGTGGTTCTGGTGTCATTTCTTCGGCGGCGCGCCGAGCATGGATGCTAGCGCTCCGCTCCGACTTCTCCGGTCACAGGGCCTCGCGTTCGAGCTCCTGGATGGAAGGTCTCCGTGCGGGCCGGGTCTCGTCTTCTTTTCCCACCTCGTACCTGGGCTGCTCGAGTTCATTCGCGATGTGAGCCTCGAGGGCCGTGAACGGGTCCTGGCCCTGTCTCTGTCCCGATCACCCCTAGGCACCGACGCGGTCTGGCAGCTTCTGGCAGCGGGCGCGTCCGACGTGTTCCACTGGGGAGATGGCGCCGCGTGTCCGGAGATCCAGGCGCGGTTCGAGCGGTGGCGCGCCGTCGACGAGCTCATCGCATCCCCTCGCGTTCAGAGAAACCTGATCGGCGTGGATCGGGGGTGGCTTCGAACGCTGCGGCAAGTCATCGAAGTGGCCGGCTTCAGCGAAGCCTCGGTGTTGCTCTTCGGCGAGACTGGAACGGGAAAGGAGCTCGTCGCGAGGCTCATCCATACCCTCGATCGACGCGAGAACCGCAGGGACCTGGTGGTCGTGGATTGCGGCAACATCGTCCCCGCTCTTTCCGGAAGCGAGTTCTTCGGACACGAGCGCGGCGCGTTCACCGGAGCGGTCGCGTCCCGGGAAGGCGCCTTCGGGCTCGCGGATGGGGGGACGCTGTTCCTCGACGAGGTTGGGGAGCTGCCTCTCGACCTTCAGTCGCAGCTGCTCCGGGTGATTCAGGAGCATCGATTCAAGCGAGTCGGTGGGAATGCCTGGATGGATACGAGATTTCGGCTGATCTGTGCGACGCACCGCGACCTCACCGATCGCGTCCTGAAGGGGGAGTTCCGGTCGGATCTCTATTATCGAATCGCCTCGGTCACGATTCCGCTTCCGAGACTCCGGGAGCGCCCCAGCGACATCCTTCCCCTCGTGCGTCACTTCATCGCCGCGGAGCGGGATGGCGATGGGTTCGACCTGGATCCCGCGGTCCAGGAATTCCTGGTCTCCCGTGAATACAAGGGCAACATCCGGGAGCTTCGTCAATTGGTCACGCGCATCCTCACGCGTCACGTCGGGACGGGCCCCATCACTCCCGGGGATGTGCCCGAGGACGAACGCCCCGCGGCAGCGGGGACGAGGTGGCGCGAGGATGCGCTGGAACAGGCGATCCGGGAGGCGCTCGCATCCGGCGTCTCGCTGGAGGAGATCGGGCGCGCAGCCAAGGACATCGCGATCCGGATCGCCCTCACCGAAGAGAGCGGCAGCATCAAACGAGCAGCCGGACGCCTCGGAATCACCGAGCGTGCACTGCAGCTCCGCAGGGCCGCCCGCCGGCAGAGCCAAGCCTCGGACGACGTCCTGGCTACGGAGGCTGAGGCACACGCGCCCACGGATCACTCGGTGCCGGCGGGTTCGTAGTCCGAGCGTACGCCGGCGTCGGCCCTGCGTCGCGCGTTACGTGTGCGATCAGCCGGAGCAGGTTGCCGGAAAGGACGGCGCGGGACGCATCGGGCCCGAGCTTCAGGGTCCTGATCTTTTCGAGCTCCACACCAGGATGGAGCCACGGGCCGTCGGATCCAAAGAGGACCTTGGATGGCCCCGCGCGGCGCACCGCCTCCTCGAGGAGATCGAAGCGCCGGACGCCCGAGGTGTCCGTGAAGACGTTCGGGTGGCGCACGAGGTGGTCGATCAGGCCGAGCTGCGCCCGCCAATCGTCCGAGAAGCTCCCCAGGTGCGGGATGATGAACGATACGTCGGGGTACTGGGTCGCGATCAGCTCCACGACCGAAATCTCGCCCATGACGTCGTAGAGCACCGGAACGTGGAATCGGCGTGCCACCTCGCAAATCTCCCGCGTAATTCGCCCGTCGTGACGATGGACCTTGATGCCGCGAAAGCCGTGAACGCGTACGGCCTCGTCGACCAGCAAACCGACCTGCCCGGCATCGCGCTCCGGATGTACGAACGCGAATCCGATGAACCGCTCCGGACGGCTCGCCACGATGCGCGCGACCTGCCGGTTCGCCCAGCGGTAGTTCGAGTGAAAGGCGGCGAACAGAACCGTTCGCGCGATGCCGGCCTCGGACGCACGGCGCAGGTAGGCCGTGAGGGGTGCGTCCGTATCCCATGGACCCGAAAGACCGTCGCCCTTTCCGGCGTGGCAGTGACAGTCGATGATCACGCGAACACCTGCTGGGCTTCGAGCTCGTAGAGACGACCCGGCTTCACCGTGGTGGACGTCAGGTACTTGGGTCCACCCAGGTGCCGGATGGAGAGCCCGCTCCCCACGGCCTGCAGCGGTCGAATCGACGAGAGATTCCGGATCCGCTGGAAGCCCGAGTTGAGGAGGGAGCGAATGATCCCGTGCTCGGTGGTGAGCCGAAGCTTGCGTAGCGCTTCCGCTCGCTGCGCCTCGGGGAGCTTCGCCACGTGTTCCTTCGGATCGGCGTGAGCCACGTGTCCCAAACGCACCTGGTACATCGCGCCGGGGACGTTCTTCGCGCGGGTCCGCCCGTGGACGGAGAGCCGCCGGTCATAGCTCTTGGTCTGGCCGACGTAATCGGGGAACCAGGTTTTTCCCCCATCGACGCTTCTTTCGATGATGTAGAGACCTCCGCCGTCCACCTTGAGGGCCTGGTCGAGGGGCATCGCGTTCTGCCACGCCACGGTGACGTTTCCTTGGCGCGGCACCTCGAGTTCCTCCGCGGGAACGATCACGAGATCGACGACGGCGTGCCGATTCCAGGAAAGCGGACGGGTCACGATCGCCAACGTGCGATCGCCGAGCACGGTGAGAAAGCGGCCTCCAGCCTCGGGCTGGGGGGTGGCCACCGGCCAGGACCGCGCGGCCAGACGACAGAGGATCGAGCGAAGGATCACCGAAGCTCTCGGTCCGGTGGCGTGATCGCCTCGCATCAAGCCCAGGGCCGCCAGGCGAGAGAGAAGCCGTGGGACCGTGGCGCCCGGAACCACGAGGACGTATCCGTCAGGGGTTCGGTACATAGGTGCCTCCTCTGGGTTCGATCGGAGCTGCGGCCGCCGGCAAGGGAGGAGAGCCGAGAGCCAAGGCGGCCCGCTCGATTTCCTCTGGTGAATGCCTCGCGGTCACGATGAAAGCGACCGCCGCGCGCCGACCCTCGGCCCCGTGCAGGACCGTTCTCACCCCGGATCGAGAGAGGCGTGCATGCAACGCGGCCGCATTCGCGCCGGGGATTTGCGCGAGCGTTTGAACCGGGAATGTATTGCCGTCGAGCGTCCAGCCAGCCTGGAGCACGAGGTTTCGAAACGCCTGTATGCCAGAAAGGAGCGCGGCGCGTCTCGACTCGCCGTGCCGCCGGTTCCACTCGAGCGCCGTGCGAGCGGCTTCGAGGACCGGAATGGAGGGCGGGCTGCAGTGCACGCGTGTGTCGCTCAGGCCCTCGAACCGGCGAACGAAGGTCCGGGTTCCGGAGAGCGCCGCCATGGGAACTCCGAATCCTTTGGCGAGGGAGGCGATGACCGCCACGTTGCGGAGTCGGAGCCCGGCAAACCGGACCGAACCCCCTCCACCACGACCGTACGGCCTCTTTGCCGTGGGCCTCGCGCCCAGGATTCCGAGCGCCTGCGTGTCGTCGATCACGAGAAAGCCTCCTGACGAAGCCGCCGCCTCCGCGTACCCGGAAAGGGGCGCCGGTTTGCCGCATCCGGGACAGAATCCGTCCGCGATCACCACGGGAACCAGGCACCTCCCCTTCAAACGTTGCAGCGCTTCTCGAAGTCCATCCAGATCGTGATGCCGGAAGATTCGCACGGGCACGCCGCGCGCGGCCGCGCGCTCGACTCCCCATCGGGCGATCGGATAGGTCCCTTGGTCCATGAGGATGGCCACGGGATCCCGAGCGAGAAGGCCGAGAAGGTCCCAGAACAAGTGCAGGGTGGAGGGACCGACCGTGGTCGCTTCGAGCCCCTGCAGGGCCGCCAATCCTTCCGCCACGCCGCCGGCGACCGGCGGCGCTCCGAGCGCCGCCGGCTTGCCGAGCGTCAGTGCATCCCATCGACCGAGTGTGCCGCTTCCGTGCCTCAGTCCCAGGTACAGGGCGGAGGTGAAGTCGAGCACCCGCCCAGCCGTTCAGTTGTTTCGTGCCTGCGCCGCGATGTCTTCGCGCGCCTGGGCAGCGATACGGTTTCTCAGATGAACCGAGGGTATCGTCGTATCCACGCGTTCCGCCGTGAGATCGACGTTCGTCACGGCTCGGTAGGCGTGGATGTATCCCTGGATTTCCGCCCGCCAATAGCGCGCCCAATTGGCCGCCTCGTTGCGGTCGTTGATGTCGTTCCAGGGCGCATACCGGATTCCGAGCAGGATCTGCTCGCCGTAGAGCCCCAGATCGCGGAAGTGAAGCACGGAGGTGTCCGCCCATCCCTGGATGCGCTTCATGCTGTCCGCGCGATCCATCCATGCCTCGGGGTAGGCGACCATGATGCGTCCCGGCAGGAACTCCCTCATCTCCGGTCTTGCGAGGACCCACTCCTGCATCAACATCTCGAGCCGCGCGTTCCACGGCAGATCGCCGTACTGGTTGTGTTGGCCTTGCGTGAGAAGCAGGTGAACCTCCTTGAGCCCGTTGAGAAGAGGGAACCCGTCCGCGATGACGGTGGTGTCGTCGTCCTCCTTGTAGAAGGTGGCACAGAGATTCAGGAGACGGTGGTAGGCCTCGAGGAATTTCGACCGGCTGTCCGCCGACTGGAGCATGGGGACGGCCTTCCCGTGGAGCGAGAGGCCGTAATGGTGGTCGTACTCGTAAGCACGGCGCGGAACCGTGAGGCGATGCTGCTCATCCTGCATGTAACCCCAGAGGACGCTGTTCAGCGGCCGGAGCGGATCCAGCTCTAGCTCGCTCAAGGGGTCCCTTCCTGCGCTGGCCCGTCGGTTCTGGAATCTCATGCTGATCGCGTTCATCGTCTGGACGAGCATTCCTTCCTCGTGCCAGTACGACCAGATGAGCTCCAGGAAGCAGGGATGGGTGAGCTTCTCCTGCAGCATGCCGTAGCAGTCGCGCGCTCCCTCTTCCTCGTCCTTCCGGATGGGAACATCCTTGAGCTTCAGTCGAATGAGCGCGTAGTACGGCAGCGTATCGGGCATCTCGAGCGAGAAACGGTCCTTCCGATGCCCCGGCTCCAGCAGGTAGTCTTGCGAGCTTCGGGTGTATTTCCGCCAGCGCCGAAGCAGAGCGCCGTACCCGTACGGGCCGCCGAGGCGCTCCCGCTCATCGTCGAGATCGAGCTCGTCGCGATACTCATCGACGAGCTCCGAGGCGTCCTGGCTTCCCCTTCGGAAGTCGGTCGCCACGCCGCAATGGCTCATGAGGAAGATCTCGGTCGCGGTCTTGAGCAGGAGATACGCGTCCGTGCCCGGGAAGGGGATGGAGCGACGCGAGCGGATTCCTTTCGGATCCTCCGCGTCGGTGAGGGTCGAAGTAGACATGTGCCGGCACATGATCTCGTCGATGAACGGCTGATATCGTTTCCACGAGATGCTCTCCGTCGCGGCTCGGATCGCCGGCCAAAGGAATTGGTTCCGGGTCACGGGGGCATGAGAGCGGTCCAGCTTGACCGTCGTCGGTGCTTTGGTCGCGGGCTTGGTCGCGGACGCCGAAATCCGAAATCGCGTGAATAGCGTTTTGGTCGTCATCGCTCATCCTCCCTAGAAAACGTGGCCAGAACGTCGTACTCACCTTGGGCCAGATCGGTCACGTCCAGGGTGGCGACGAGAGGATTCTCCGCCGAGGCGGCCAGGAAACCTTGTGTGGCCGCGGAATCGTCGGGCCCTTCCTCCGGCTTCGCGGCATCGGGCGACCAGAGCGCTCGAGGAACCTCGATGGGGTCGGTACGGATCAAGGCCTCCTTAGCGGCATTCTCGGGCTGCTCACCCTTGGGCACCAGCCACCACTGGACGAAGACCTTCCTCGGGAGGTTCGCGCCCTTGCGGGCTGTGATGCCTCTCGGGATGGACGTCACAAGCGTATAGGTCTGGCCATCCCCATACTCGTCGGGCTTCACCTCGACGGTCGAGCTCATGGCCGGTTCCGTTTCGGCCTCCTGAGCGCTCAGGGCCGCCTCCAACGCGGCTCCCGCCTCCTGTGATTGCTCTCTTGCCATCGTTCCGATCTCCTATACCGCCGCGGCGAGCGGCGTAGTGGTGGTAGGCGCCGGTCGATACACCACACCGCCCCGCTCGCGAACGGGGGGTGCTCCCGGAAGGATCGAGTCCGCGCAGATCTGGCTTCTCCGCAGGGTGTCGTCCACGGCCCAGGTCGTGAGGAGCTCCGAAAGAACCTTGGATTCCTCCTCCGGCGGGATTTGGCCGTCCGCCCGCGCCTGACTGATCACTGCGAAGACCAGGGACGGCGACGCTCGACGCATCACAGCGCCCTGACCGCGCCATGCGCGCCAGTGCTCGCGGAGACGCTCCGGCTGGCGCTGAGTCACGCTCAAGGCATCCATCAGCGTTCCTCCGCGAAGAAATGGATTCCGGTGCTGCACGAGGAGCGTGATGAACTGCGGCATGATCGACTCCAGCCCGGCGAGGACGTCACGCTGAGCCGAAGGAAGTCCCTCCGGCGGATAGTAGGAATGCCACAGCGCCGCGAGCCGAGCCCATTGTGGATGGGGATAGAGCGCCTGGCCGATGGCGCAGCTCAACTTCACCCGGATCCACGGTGTGGGATGAGGATCATCCACATTCGTGCGAAAGACGAAGAATTTGGGCAAGCTCACGACACCGATCAGACCCAGCGTGGATCCGATTCCAATCCGGGCCACGCTCCAGAAATCGGCGACGATCTCGCTGATCCAGCGCTCATAGAGCTTCCAGGTGGCTGCCGCGGGTCCCCCACGGGCCTGCATGGCCTTGAGCGCCTCTCGCAGGGAGGAAACCAAGCCCAAGAGAGCGGCCGCCTGGTGTCCGACCTCGTGGATCAGGGAAGAGCCGATGCCGCTGCCGACCATCCGTTCCCGAGGCACCCGGATCACCGCGACTGGGTTTTCCTCCCCGCCAGGCAGCCGGGTGCGAGCGCGTCGTATCGCCGCTCCGTGTCCCCGGTCGAGATAGCAGATCACCGGGGGCGAACGGAAGAAGCCGGGGAGGGATAGCGCGTCCGCTGCGACCACGTCCAATCCCGAGATCCACGTTCCGGTCTCGTGCTCGCTTCGCTGCGAAATCACGTCGGCGAAGATGTCGAAATCGTCGAGCATGGAGTTGAAGCGTAGCTTGAGGATCGTGAACCGGCGTTGTCCCTCCGACGCGGTTGCCGACTTGCCCTCGGGAGTCGTCAGCCAGTGGAGGTACTCCTCGACCATGACCCGCAGCTGACGGTGTGCCCGGTCCATGTGCACTTCGATGGCGGTCTGGGCCTCCGCCGATAGAGCGGCCGCGGGGACCATCGGCATCTTGAGTGCGAAGGGCCGCACCTGATCGAGGCGTGTGAGCAGGGAGCGCGCCTCGAGCGCGAGCATGCTCTGGGCAAGCGCCGAAGTCGGCATGAACCTAGACCCCCATCACGATGATGCGGCGACCACGACGGAACCACCGGCCGGTCCGGCCGGATCCCAGTCCGTACGCGCTTGCCGGCGTCGCCGCGCCTGGGTAGGACGTCGCCGGATAAGGTGCCGTTGCACCGATGGGAGAGGCACCGCCGACGATCGCCGCCGTCTGCAGCCCGGGCGCGTGACGTCGGGCCGCCGCCTGAAGCGCCGACCGTGCAACCACCACGGGGTGCGCCTGGGACGGAGCCGTCAGTGCGCGGTGCGTCGTGCTCCCGGCCAAACGGACGAATCGGCGCGCGACCTCGAATTCGCGGTCTTCCGGGCTCAGCCCTTCCAGCTCCAGCCCGAACATCGAACCTGCCGCGGAAGCAAGCTTGCCTCCGATCGCCCCTCCGACCCCGGGGACGATCAGATTCCCGAGCGCGGCCCCGGCCATCGGAAGAGCGGTCTTCGCGACCTTCTTGAGCACGCCTCCGAGGGCTTGTCCGATCGGAGAACGAACGACCTTGCCCACGGCGCTGCCGACCTTCTTGATCAAGTTGCCCAGGAAGTAGTTCAGCTCCTGCTCGTTCGTGATCTCGAGCAGCTCCGCCGCGAGCTCCAGCTCCTCCGTTTCGTTGAAGGGACTTTCCTGGACTTCGCCTGACTCGAAGAGCTCGCGGCCATCGAATTCGAACGACTCGCCCACTTCCCCGGTTCCGTGCGTCTCCCAGCGGAATCGATCGGCCTCCTGCTCGAACGTTTCCATCGTCTCGAGGCTTTCACCCAACTCGGGATTGGTGCGATCAAGGTTGTGCATCACGAACCTCCTTTGAAGAAAAGGAAGGAAGACAGGGGTGCGCATGTGTTCGCGCTACGTGGTTCTTTGCACGTCGGGTGCCAGAGGTAAGTCCGCGAATCAGGGCGGCTTCCCCGAAGATGCCTTCGCGACGACGGCCCGAGTGCTCGATGGGGGTGAAGGTGTCTTCGGAAACCCGAACGGGGAAGAGACACGCGAGAGACGTCTCGCTAGACAGCCTCGAGACGCGCGATGCATAGTTCTCCCGCGGCGAATCGGACCACCCGGAAACTACGACGCGACTGCGGTAGCCAGGAGGTGACCCTCATGACGAGCCCTTTCACCTACGGAATGGGCTGGCTTCCGGAAATGCCCGATTTTCGCGATTACCGTCCTGGGCACAAGGAGGTGCAATCTCTGATCGCGAAGACCGCGGCCCGGGGTGTGGTCGCGCGTGGCGCGAAGAAGAAGGCGCCCCCGAGCATCGATCTCTGCGAGTTCTGCTCTCCCGTCGAAGATCAAGGAACGCTCGGTTCGTGCACGGCGCATGCCGCCGTGGGGCTCGTCGAATACTTCGAGCGCAAAGCGACGCAGAAACACATCGATGCCTCGCGCCTGTTCGTATACAAGGTCACGCGGAATCTCATGCACGCGAAGGGCGATTCGGGCGGATACCTCCGAAGCGCCATGCAGGCTCTCGTCATGTTCGGCGCTCCTCCCGAGGAGTACTGGCCCTACCGGATCCACGATTTCGACGAGGAGCCTCCCGCCTTCGCGTACTCGCTCGCGATGAATTGCAAGGCGGTGAGGTACTTTCGGCTCGACGAGCCCGGCAACACCGTGTCCCAGACACTCGCGCGGATCCGCGAATTCCTCGCGGCCGGGTATCCTTCGATGTTTGGGTTCACCGTGTACTCTTCCATCGACTCGTCGAAAGACGGCAAGATCGCGTTCCCGGAGAAAGGCGAGCGCGTCGAGGGAGGGCACGCGATCATGACGGTGGGCTACGACGACGCGATGCGGGTGGGGAAGGAGAAGGGCGCCCTCCTCATCCGGAATTCGTGGGGAGCCGGCTGGGGCAGCAAGGGCTATGGATGGCTCCCCTACGCGTATGTCGAGGCGGGTCTGGCCGACGACTTCTGGTCCATCCAGTCGCAGTCCTGGGTGGACACCGGGGCGTTCGGCTGACCCGCCTCGCTTCGACGCCCCGGCTGTCTGATCACTTCGCCTGGCTCCCGCCCATCCACCGCTCCAGATCCAGCCGCGCGAGCCACAGATTGAGCCGCGCTCCCAGACGGTCGGCGTCCGACGAGGCGAGCGCCGCCTTGGAGTCCTGCTGCTCCACCGCGAGGACGACCCCGGTCTCGCTCTCGTCACCGCGGACCCGAGCGGATTCCATGCGGAGCGCGTAGACTTCGTCGGCCAGCTCCGCGCTCCTCCGCGCGCGCTCGACCGCGCGCCACGCCTTCGTCGTCTCGACCGTGATGCGGTTCTTCGTCGACGCGAGATTCGCGCGGGCCGACTCGCGCTTGGCCATCCGCTGGCCGATCGTGCTCTCCCGCTTCCCGAAGTCGAACACGGTCCACTCGGCCTTGATCCCGAAGCTCACGTCGTCCTGCGAGAGCATCGAGATCCCGTCCTGGTAGGTGTAGCGCGCGAACAGCGCGATGTCCGGAACGTACGCCGCGTACGCGGTTCCGAGCCCGGCCTGCGCTTTGCTCACGAGCTGCTCGGCGGCGGTCACCTCCGGGTTCCGCGCCACCGCGCTTCGAACGCACGTCTCGAGAGAGGGAAGCTCCGTGCTCGTGAGCTCGCCCGGCGCCGCGAGCTCGAAGCGCGTTCCCACGGGAAGCGCCAGAGTCTCCGCCAGCGAGGCCTCCAGATCGGCGATCTGATCGTCGAGCGCGAGCACCTTCTGCTCCGCCTCGAGGGCGGCCGTCTTTCCTTGGAGCGCGATCGCGGGGAGGGCATCCCCCACCGAGACGGCGGTCGACGCGTCGTGCGCCCGCTGCTCCGCCACGCCGCTCCGGAGGACCGCGGCCTCGCGCTGCCTCTGCGCCACGAGGAGGCCGAAGTAGATCCGGTGGACGGCGAGGGCGATCTCTTCGCGCGCTTGGCTCAGGTCGGCGACCGCCGTGCGCGCGTCCGCCGAAGCCGCCACCTCGGCCTGGTTCAGCTTGTACAGCGGGGTGAGGGGCTGCGTCAGGGTCGCGGAGCCCAGGAAGACGGACGTTCTGCCTTGCGCCACGCGGACGTCCTCGGTCGGGAAGGGACCGAGCCCCGGCACGTCTCCCAGGGACCCCCGGGAGATCGTCATCTCATGACGGTCGGACGTGCCCTGATACGTCACCTCGGTCTTGAGCTCGGGCAGATAGCTCGCCTTCGCGGAGAAGACCTTGGCGCGGCTCTCCGCCACGCCGCACTGCAGGGCGTGGATCCCCGGATTCCGCTCGAGCGCCTGCGCGACCGCCTGCGGGAGGGTGAGCGAGACCGGGGCGGCCTCGGCGCGGGCCTGGGAAGCCGTCGCGAGCAGCGCGGCCGCGATGCAGGCCGCGGCGGCCGCCGGGAAGCGAACGGGTACCGCGGAAGCCCGTTCCTTCCGGCCGTTGACGACGACGTACAGCACCGGCACGACGATCAGCGTGAAGACCATGGAGCACAGGAGACCCACGGCGATGACGCTCGCGAGCGGGCTCCACATCCCCGAGCCGGAGAGGATCATCGGGAGCACGCCGACGGCAGCCGCGGAGCTTGTGAGGAAGATGGGGCGGAGCCGTCTCCGTCCCGCGTCCATCGCGGCCTGCTCGACGGGGATGCCCTTCGCGCGCTCCTCGTTCATGTAGTCGACGAGGATGATCGCGTTCCGAACGACGACCCCGGTCAGGCTGATCAGCCCCAGGAACGCGGTGAAGCTGAACGGATTTCCGGTCAGGATCAGACCGAGACCCGAGCCGACGAGAGCGAGCGGGATCGAGGTCATCACGATGAGCGGCGTGACCAGCGACCGGAACTGGAGCATCAGGATGAGGAAGATCAGAAGCTCGCTCACCGCGAGCGCCTTCATCATCTCGCTGAAGCTCTCCTTCTGGTCTTCGTACTCGCCGCCGTACTCGATCCGGTAGCCCGCGGGCAGGGTCAGGGCGTCGATCTGGGGGCGGGCGAGTGCGAGGATCTCCGACGCGAGGTGGCCGTGCTGCGCGAACGCCCGGACGGTGAGCGTCCGCACGCCGTTCCGGCGCACCACGCGCCCAGGGCCCCAATCGGGACGAAGGTTCGCCACCTCGAGCACCGGAACGCGGCGCCCCGTCATGCCCGAGGCGATCTCGGAGGTCGCGACGTCCTCGAAGGTCTCGCGGTGGGCGTCGTCGAGCCGGGCGACGATGTTCACCGGCCGGCTTCCTTCCCAGAAGGTCGAGATGGGCGTGCCCTCGAAGCTCCAGGCGAGCTCCTTGGCGACGTTCGCGTTCGTGAGGCCCAGACGGCTCGATCGGTCGGTGTCGACGTCCAGCGCGAGCCGGAAAACGTCGTTCTTGTAATCGGTGCTTGTGTAGGTGCTTCCGGGCGTCCTTTCGAGGATGGTCTGAACCGTCCGTCCGGTCGATTCGAGCACGCCGAGATCCTGTCCCACGATCCGGATCTCGATCGGCGCGGAGGTCGCGGCGCCCTGCTCGAGCTCCTTCACCAAGACCTGCGCTTCGGGCGCGAGGCGCTGGAGCTTCGGCCGGAGCTCGCGAACCAGCTCCGTCGTGGCTTCCGGTGAATCGGAGCGGACCAGGAGCTGCGCGTAGTTCTGGGCCGGATATTCCGGGCTCACGTTGTAGTAGAAGCGGGGGGCACCCGACCCCACGAACGCCGCGACTTGGCGGACATGCCGGGTGCTCCGCAGCGTCGCTTCGATCCGGCGCGCCGTCTCGTCGGTCGCTTCGATCCGGGTCCCTTCCGGCAGCCAGAGGTCGACGACGAACTGGTCCCGCTCCGCCGGCGGGAAGAAGCGGTTCGGGGCGCGATGGATCATGCCGAGGCCCACGAGGAAGGTCGCCGCCGCGAGCGTGAGGGTGAGCGCGCGACGGGGCATCGCCCAGCGGAGGGCGCGCTCGTAGAGGGCCTGCATCGCATCCAGCGGGCTCACGCCACGGCGCTTCGAGCTCTTGCGCGCAGCATCCGGGTTGTGGAGGCCGAACCGAATCAGCGTCCGGCAGGCGAGCGGCGTCAGCACCATGGCCACCACGAAGGAGCAGAGGAGCGCGATCGTCACGGTGACGGGAAGCGCCCGGATGAACTCGCCGACGGTGCCGGTGAGGAACGCGAGCGGAAGGAAGGAGGCGATGATCGTGAGCGTGGCGGTGAGCACGGGGACCGCGAGATCACCCGCGGAGCGCCACGCGGCCTCGGGGCGCTGCACTCCCTGGTCCAGGAGCTCGACGTAGTTGTCGGCGATGACGATCGCGTCGTCCACCACCATCCCCAGCACCACGATGAGCGCCGCGATCGAGACCTGGTGCAGCTCGATGCCGAACGCGTTCATGAGCGCGAACGTGACAAGGACGGTGACCGGGATCGCGATCGCCGCGATCGCGGCGACGCGAAGCGGGAGGAGCAGCATCGTGACGAGAATCACGGACAGGATCGCGATCCCGAACTCACGATTGAAGTGCGTGATCCGCTCCTGGACCACGGAGGGCTGGTCCGCCACGAACTCCACCT
>Ga0066388_100000021_pt1 | contig 42705 bp, 36 predicted proteins | sample PanSoiMetaGPlot6_FD_64539 | JGI IMG/M metagenome (GOLD analysis project Ga0066388, IMG submission 64539) | Tropical forest soil microbial communities from Panama analyzed to predict greenhouse gas emissions - Panama Soil - Plot 6 (Hybrid Assembly) | ecosystem: Environmental > Terrestrial >...
ATCGTTGGATTGATCAAAACCATCAGCCCATGGTTGGAGCCAGCTCTCGGGTGCCGGGATGCGTCAACGATGATAATTCGCTTTAATACGCCTACCTGCGGGGCGGCGATGCCCACGCAACCGGGAGCATTCTCCATCGTCTCAAGCAAATCCTGAATGAAGCTCTGAGTGTCGTCATCAATGACCGAAACCGGGTCACAGACTGTCTTGAGCAGCGGATTGGGATAGGTCAGAATGGGCAGGACAGGCATCGCTAAAGCTCAAAGACCTCCAGCGTCTGGACCGATACGTCCACCGCCAGGTCCCTGGCCGTGCGAGCAAGCGCTGATTCGACGGCCCTTGTTGGCAGCTCCGGCGGGACGGTGACTTCCAGAATCATTACAAAGATGCTTTCGGCGCCTTCATCTGAATACTTGGTCTCGACATCCGTGATATTTATCCCAAGCTCCGCCAGTTTGCGCGTGATACCAGCTACGATACCAGCCTTGTCTGCGCCGTAGACGGAGATCATGTGAGGAACCCCCCGCGTGGGAGTTTCAAGCACCTCCTCCTCGGACAGTTCCCGGGCATGTATGGTCATTTGCATGCGCTCGGCAACGGTGCTCAGTTGCTTCTGCAAGTCCTCAGTGGACTGCCCTTCCGGCAGCTGCACCATCAGTATGATTGCGAATTCCCCTCGCAGGAGCGTCATGCTTGAATCGAGCAGATTGCAGCCGAGCTTGTAGAGGGCGTCGGCGACTTCAGCAACGATTCCCACGCGATCCCGGCCCACGGCGGTGAGTACGATTGTTTTTAGCAAAGCTCCACCCTTCCTTCAACTGCGACCAGCTGCCTGCTTCCTTGCGCCCTGGATCTTGCCTTGCCGCACCTGGCTAGGTGGGGCTGAAATTTTGAGGCTGATCGGGTGCCGTATCCGGACTGAAATCCTGGAGATTCTCATCATGGCCAATGAAATTTGCGGCCAGCCACTTCTCGATGCGCTTGCGCACGAGATCCGTCCGATATGCCTCCCAGCGCTCGAGCTCGGACGGATCCTTTGATAGGACGGTCTTGCATGAGTAGAGCGCATTTGGACTCTCAATGGCCACAGACAATAACCGCTTCAATTGAGGATCGGAGACCGTGTTGATGAAGTCAATCAGATCCTGTACTAGCTGACCAGCGTATGGTTTCGGGATGTAGAGGTAACGCTCGCTGTTCCGCTCGATCTCATCGGTAAGGTCATTGAGGTCCAACAGGTCCTTCTGCACAAGCTCGACCGCTCCTGTCTCCTTGTCCAGGTAATAAGCGGTGTCCTGAGACTCGTCCTCCCAGGCCAAAATCAGATACGCCATGTCTATTCGAAGATCGGCCATGATTTCTCTGCCTGTGATCTTACTGCGTCACCAGGCACTGAAGCGAGTCGCTGAAATTACCGGCAATGTGACCTTCCTTATCACAGGCAATTATGCGCATCTCGTAAAGTCCAGGACCTGCCAGCTCCGGCAGCCGCAGATGATACGCCCCGTTCACTGCCGGCAGCGGGATCATCTTTAAGTGGTTGGTTGAGGGCTCACTGCCATTCTGGTTCTCAAGCTGGCAATCCGGCTTTGAGATCTCCAATAAACCGGAGGCTGCTTCCGGCACATTGCCAAAAGAATAGCTCAGATCTCCCTCGCCGCTGGATCTGCTCAGCCGTACCAGACCTAGCTCGGGCTCATTGGGGAAATTGTAGTAGCGGCGGTCGAAGCACGCGGCCCCCTTGTCCGGAGCAGCTCCAGACAGCACGCCCAGCCGAGGGATTCGATCATCGCCGCCGACGACTCCCATCTCTCTCAACGAGACCTTGGCACCGCTGGGAAAGCCAAGGGTTAACGTCAACGGGGCACCGTTGGCGATCCAGCCGCTCGTACGCAGCGGCAGAAAGTAGCGGTGAAACTGGCCGTCGTTTACGGTTGCCGGGGTTGACACGTGCCGGTCGTGATTGTTGTAGTCCAAGCATGATCTGGTCAGCCAGTACAGCTGAATCCGTGGTTGCTGCGGTTGACCGGGAGCTTCAATTCTGGCATCCAGGTAAAAGAAGTCACCGGCGATCGGGCTCAGTCCCTCGCCGTTGAAGCTGACGGCCGGTCCGTTGACCGAGTTGCTCTCCAGAAGAAGACATTTCTCCTTCTCGTCGTAGGATACCCACCTGTAAAACTGAAGCGCCGGGCGGAGCTTCTGGACGATTTCAAAACCGCTCAACTTTGATCCGAAAAGGTTCTGTCGGGGGGTAAGGTCAAAGCTGACCAGGCTCTGGAAGTCCGTGTCCCACCTGAGGGCGGTGTTGAGGAAGTGCCCTTCGCGCAGCCCATCTTTCAGTCGTCCAGCGGGCACTGGAGCTGCTCTCAGGAGCCCGGTTGCTCCGTCCAGGCAGATGATCTCGTAGCTCTTGAACCAGGGCAGGACGCTGACAAAAGTGGGAATGTCCCTGACCAAAAGGAATGGCGCCTGCTCCTTGCTGTGCACAATGGTGGCGGACTTCTCGATTGCAGCCAGAACTTTGCCTCCGACTTTGTAGGCGGCAGTCTGATTTGAGCAGTGCCGGCAGTAGAAAATCAGGAGCAACAGGCACATGACAATCGCGGCCAGCCTTGTAAGGCGACGGAAGTGCCGGGTCAGGCTGCTGACCGAAAACAGTGCAGCTGCGATGAGGATAGACAACGGCACCGAGGCCAGGTAAAGCCAGCGGCTGCCGTAAAGCCCTGGCTCGGAAACCGCGGTGCCGACGAAAGGAAGGACGGAAGCTAGCGACCAGATGAACCCGACCAGGCAGACTCGCCTCAGATCACGATCTCTCCACAGCGCTAGCGGCAGCACCAGGGCCAGGGGGGCGAAGAGGAAATACAAGAACCGATATTCGCGCGCATAGCCGTGCCAGATTGCCTGGTTGATCGGCAGGACCATAACCTGCAGGATATGCTCCAGAGAGCTCAGGCTAAATGACTGGGCAAAAGGTGCGACTGACTGGTGGAAGCGGGCAGCCAGACCCAGCGAGCCGGCAGCAAGGAGCAGGAACGGGGACAGGAGAGCAAGACGGCGCCCGATGGGGAGGCCGAGGTCAGGGCGGGATCTGAAGCCACAATCGATGAGCTCGTAGGCAAGCAGCAGAAGACCGCCGATCCACATGCTCCCGGTGCTAAGCAGGGCAAGCAGGAAGAACAGAACGCTTGCCGCCAGAGAGCGCCACGGTATCCTGGTCGCTTCGGCGGTAGCGGCGGACTCCGCCGAGGCTCTCAAGTAAAAGTAAAAGCAGGCCAGGAAGCAGACTGTGGACAGCGCTGAGGCCAGACCCGGGAGCCAGGCGATCGCCTCTGGGTGTAGCGGGTATGCCGCAAACAAGAGAGCAGCGGCCATGGCAATCTCATTTGCCCTGTGAGCCTGCACACTCTCTGTGCTGCCCACGCGCGCGTCTATCAGAAGCCTCCGGGCTACGACAAAGGTCAAAATTGAGGCAAGCAGATGGACGAGCAAAGCAACCAAGCGGTGCCACAAGAGGGAATCATGGAAGAGCTGGTAGATGACCGAAAGCGACAGCGGGGTGAGGAATGTCCAGGCATCCCGAGGATCTGGACCTGACCAGTTGAGAAAACCGGCAAATGCTGGCGCTGCCTCCTGGTTTGCCAGAGCATTCAGCCAGCCGAGCAGAAACCGCTCATCCAGATGAGGTGGGGCGGTCAGGGTGCTGAAGTAAGCAAAGGTTGTGACCACAAGGAGAGCACCCAGTCCAAGCCAGGACCAATGCCCGCTCCCTTTTCCGGAAGTTGGAGTGGGGCTACTAGATCTAGTGTTGTTCTGCAACAGAGATATTATGTTTGGCAATTTCCCTGACTCCTGGCTGAAGGAGGCCGAACCAACCGGAAGGCATCAACGCTTTTTCGGTCCAGTGGACGCATGATGCCGGGCACAAGAATAGCTCATTCCCGCGCCAGGAATATGGAACGCAGATAATCTTAAGTATGCAACTGACAGCGTCAAGCTGTAGTCCTGTCTAGCTCGGGCGACCCCAGACCGTTTGCAGCCGGCTCATCTGCCGCCGCAGCTCGTGCTTCTGGCTTTTGTCGCGGCAGGAGTCGGCTTCCCAATATAGCTGCCACCATTTCTGGTGCGCCCTTTTCTTGCCGCGGGTTGCTTCGTCCAGGCAAACATCATAAAGCCTCTGGATCAGCCCGATTGCCTCCTCTTCCTCCACTGATGCCGGTGGTTGCCTGGAAAAATCCGACGGTTCCACCGTCTTGCGCCCCTCGGCAAAACACCAGCGCAGACTGGTCAGTGTACTTTCCTGGAGCCGGTCGAGCCGGGAGACATAGCTGTCCTCGCGGCGGCGACCACGCTGCGGGTAGAACTCCAGTCTGCCACTGCCTGGCCACTCTGAGCCAGGCTCGAGCGGTGCTGGTGCAGCCTCCGGATAGACCAGATAGTAACCAGGAAAGGAGGTTACCAGGCAGTTGTAAAGGATGTCCTTGACCTCAGCCCAGGCTTCCAGTGTGATCACTGGCGCCCAGTGACGGGCCGGCTCGGCACAAGACTCAAGCGCTGCTTCCAGCGTCCTGATCGCAGCGCACACCTTGTACAACGAGGGAGGCTCCTCCCCGGACTCGAGCTTGCTGCAATATAAGTAAGCATCATCGAGGGCCATCTGGCTCCGGCGTTCTCTGGTTGCCATGGTAACGACCTCTTGGCGGGGACCGATTGTTATATACCCACTTAAGCGCTCCGTCGCCGCCCGCAGCGGCGCTCCGCGCGACAAGGCGCTCGCCGGCCGACGGCTCCTCGCCGTCGTTGGCTTGCTGTCTCTCGATACTCAAGCTCCGTCGCCGCCTCCAGCGGCGCTCCGCGTGAAAAGACGCTCGGCTGCGGACGGCTCGCCGCAGTCCTTGCCTCGCTGTCTCTCGATACTCAAGCTCCGTCGCCGCCTCCAGCGGCGCTCCGCGTGAAAAGACGCTCGGCTGCGGACGGCTCGCCGCAGTCCTTGCCTCACTGTCTCTCGATACTCAAGCTCCGTCGCCGCCTCCAGCGGCGCTCCGCGTGAAAAGGCGCTCGCCGGCCGACCCTTGCTCAGGGTCGTTGCCTCGCTCGACTAGCGCTTCCAAGGGCGCTCTGTCGCCTTCGTCCTTCGGCGCTCGGCGCGACAAGACGCTCGCCGGCCGACGGCGGCCTCAAGCATGCCGCTAAACCTAGCCCGGGGTCGTGCTGTGCACCCGAAGATGCATGCCGGGCCAGGGTGAAGGATCGGGACCGGAGATGCTGTTGAGTTGGCCGACACTCATTCATCCTGCCCACCAATCCCACTGATTTGAGGAGCCTCAGGGTTAGCCAGGACAGGTCGAATTCATGGAATTTCAGTCCGGTGCGGCAGGAGCCTGGAAAGGCGTGGTGATTGTTGTGCCATCCTTCACCCATTGCCAGCAATCCAACCCACCATACATTGACGCTATCATCTTCGGTGGCATAGGTCTTGTATCCCAGGCGCGGGATGTGGCAGACCACGTTCAAAAGCAACGGAATTTGCAAGACGACGCCAGCAGCCAGCAAACTGGCCAGGGCAATTTTCCATCCGAACAAAAACCAGAGCAATCCACGAAAAATCACGCCAATCACCAGCGTCAAGGCGTGTGCTCTGTGCCACTTGCCACCTTGATCCAGGAACAAATACAGGCTGTCTCGGACAAGATCTTTGCATTGGACATGTGGATCAATGTGTGCAGGATATCCCTCCCGCGTCATCCAACCATAGTACGCTTCCCTGAGCCCATTGCGTGGTGAGTGCGGGTCCAGTGGCGTGTCAGCATACCGATGGTGAGCTCTGTGAATTGCTGCCCACCAGATAGGGGAACCTTCAAAGGCCAGGTAACCACCGAATACCCAGAAATACTCGACTATCTTAGGACAGGCGAAGGAGCGATGAGATAAGAGGCGATGGTAGCCGATTGTGACACCCATTGCGTGCCAGAGGTACGACAAGAATAAGGCAATAACAAATTCAGTCATGGGATTTCTCAAGATGCCCAATGCAGCCGCCCGCGGGTACGGACTGTACGCAACGATAACCTGCACCAGGCGAGTTACTTCCTACTCAGCCACAAACAGCTCTGCTTTTGTGGAATATGGGATCAGCGATAGAGAGCCGACTCGGCCCGTCCTCGGCGAATATCCTGACTCTTCTCCGTTTGCTCCAAATATTCGTCCTTCCATTTTTCGGTCAGCAGCAGGTCCAGAAATTCCTCCATGGTTTCTGGCACTTCGGATGCCTGCAAGATTCGTCGCCCATCATTGTCGGGGAACTGGTTCCACTTCAAGCGATCCACTTCCAGTCCTTGCCTGTTGTAGAAATTGAGCAAGGCCAAGCCGATTTCTTTGGCTGATGTGGCTTTGTCTTTCGTGTGCCAGTCCCGAAACACGGTCCTGGCCACGCCGAGCAAGTAATAGGCGCGTTCCTTTTCGTACTTGGGCTCGTCAATGAAGAAAGCCCATGTTGTCTCCTCAACTGCGTCATGCGCCAGCTCTGCCCTTATCTCGAACAGTCGACCTGAGAATGCTGAGGTGACCGACGTTGGACCGAAGCCTGAATTCATCAGATGGATCTCCAGCACCCGGACGATGTGGGCGTTGAAGCTGATTCCCTTCTTGTCCGCCTGGAGCTGGAGGCGCTTGCGGTACTCTTCCGGCAGGCGGATGGTGAAATTCGTTGATTTTTGTCTGTCTTCGGCCATTTGTATTCACGCGATTGCAAATTGTAACCGTGAGATTATGATAGCACATCGGATGAATCATTTTTGTAAACAGAAACTTGTGCTCTTAACGTACGTAACGTTCGAACGCTTTCTTGATTTCCGGATTGCCCGGGCCCAGATCATGCGCTGGGCGCGGTTCGCCTTCCCCGACAAGGCGCTGTCCTAACTTCTCGATGAGCAAAAGCCCCAGGCCAAAATGCGCCTGGGCTGCGGACACATCCAGCTCGATCGTCTTGCGGTAGGTCGGCTCCGTCTCCTTGAACTTCTTGCACCGGCTTGTCAGGAGCCGGCCGGCTGTCGTCCTGATTGGGTCGATGCTGTGGCAAATTGCTTGTCGACCTGCCTGCCGTGTGCGATCACAATGTTCACACCCCGCATGCCGGCTCCAGTCAGCGACGGAGCGCTTTCAAAGTGCTATCGTTACCAACGGAGATTAGAGAGGCGGCCGGCTCAGGCTTACCGGTTGGAGATGACAGAGCTACATATTCCCGAGGGCATCCACTATGAGTGTACCGGCTGCGGCAACTGTTGCCTGGCCTGGCCGGTACCGGTGACCGCAGAGGACCAGGAAAGGATCGCCGGTCTGCACGTGTTGCACGCGGCCTCACGGTCTTCGGCCTCACTGATCGCTAGCGGAGCATCCGACCTCTCCCTGGAGCCGATCAGGCAGTTATCCTCCGGCGAGCTCTTTCGGCCGCTCAGAAGCGCTGAGCTCAAGCTCAAAGGCTTTACACATACGCTGGAGAAACGTGCTGACGGCCGCTGCGAGTTTCTGACCGAAGACAACCGCTGCTGGCTGCACTTAAATTATGGGCCGGAGAGTAAGCCGGCGATGTGCCAGCTATTCCCCTACACCTTCACCGAAACCCCGTCCGGGGTGTATGCCTCGGTGAGCTTTGCCAGCACTGGAGCGCTCATGAATTCAGGTCGCGCCCTCTGTGAGCAAAGAGATGTCCTCAGCGAACACTGGCAGCTGTTCACCCGCCTCTTCCCTGAGCTTCGTCTCGATTGGTCTCAGATCCAGCTGGTTGATGGCCATCACCTGTCCTGGGATGCCTACCTGGAGCTGGAGAAAGAGCTTTTTTCTCTGGTTCGATCCCCGGTTTTGCGGCGAGTGGACAAGAGGCTCATGGCCGGCAGCCGATACCTGATCGGCCAGTTGCCTCGCGGCACGAATCTTGAGCGCCTGCCGAAGATGGAGGCCAGGCCCAAGATGGTCGACCAGCTGCTGCTCAAGCACCTCCTGGCTCTCTACTTGCCTGACGATGTGTTTGCCCAGGGGTTACGCGAACTTGATGTGCAGTCGTTGCTCAAAGAGCTGGTTGCGCCACCAGATGCGGTGCATGTTGAATGTAGCGGCCAAAAGTTCGGGTTTCAGCAGCTGAGGGACTTCCAGTTAGGTGATCTGGAGGCGGCCAGCGAGGACCTTCTCGCTCGCTTCATCTACTGTCGGATATTCGCTAAGCTATATTTCGGAGCGGGACTGGCTAACCTGAGCCTTATTGCTGGCCTACATCACCTTATCCTTCTCATCGTCTTGATCAGACTCAGAATCAAGATCATTGCTCTCAGCCAGGGCTTGAAGACACTGGATTTCCTGGCTGTCGCTGAAGTTTTGCGAGCGCTGGAGCGGCGACTTAGCCAGACGGTCTTTTCCAAGGAATCTACAGCTATTCTGGAGGTTCTCTTGATTAGCCCGGAGCGCCTGGAGAGACTTACTTCACTGGCCTCCTGATTTTTGCCTCTGTCACGATTACAATGGATGATTGTGAGCATACTTGAGGTGACAGATGAAGCCGGGCATGCCCGGTAATGAGGCCGAAGGCACCAAATCGGGCCAGCCGGGTTGCCTGGATCCTTGCCAGAGAGCGGCTGTAGAGTGGGGGCCGGCTGCTTGCCGCGCCGATCGGGCGGGCAGTGCCGGTCTCTGGCAAGTCCCGGCGATTGTCCGCGAGCAGCTCTATCTTACCTTTCGCTCCTTGCGTCATGGCAATTTTCGCCTTTACTGCACGGGCCAGCTCGTCTCCCTTTCGGGCACCTGGATGCAAAATTTGGCTCTGAACTGGCTTGTCTTCCGCCTGACCAAGTCGGCCTGGATGCTTGGTCTGGTCAGTTTCGCCAGTTTGGCGCCGACGCTCATACTTGGCCTGGCCGGCGGCTGGATAGCAGATCGCTTTGACCGCAGGAAGATCATGCTCTGTACGCAGACGCTGGCCATGTCGCAGTCCATCTTGCTCGCCTTCCTGACGCTTACGCATCGGCTGGAGATCTGGCAGGCTCTTCTATTGACCGCTTTTCTAGGCAGCGTCAATGCCTTCGAGATTCCGGCCCGGCAGGCGCTGATTGTGAACATGGTGGAGAAGGAAGATCTGGTCAATGCGGTCAGCCTCAACTCTTCGCTCTTTCACAGCTGCCGGACGCTGGGACCAGCTCTGGCAGGGCTGCTCGTGGGAGCGGTTGGGGAGGGATATTGCTTTGCGCTCAATGCCGTGAGCTATCTTGCCGCCCTGATCGCCATCGCCGTGATCCGCTTGCCGGGCGTGGACCGGCGGCACATTTTAAATGGCCAGTCCGAATCCCTATTGGCGGCGATCCGGTTTGCCCTGACCACCCCCTCCGTAAGAGATCTCCTGGCGCTGACCGCGGTTGCCAGCCTGTTCGCGATGCAATATCTCATGCTGATGCCGGTTTTCGCCTCCGACGTCCTGCACAGGCAGGTTGGTGCTCTCGGGGCGCTGACCGCCGGGGCGGGGGTTGGCTCCTGTCTGGCTGCTTTGTCGCTGGCAAATCGAGGCTCCAGCAAATTCCTAAAGAAGGGTGTGGGCTGGGCATGTCTGGCCTTTGCCGGTGCGCTTGCCCTCTTTACCCTGTCTCAGCACCTCTACCTCTCTATCGCTCTGGTCACGCTGGTGGGATTCTTCATGACCATCCAGCTAAGCGGCAGTCACTCTCTATTGCAGCTTGCTGTATCGGATGGACAGAGGGGCAAGCTGATGAGCATCTATATGATGACGATGATGGGCATGGTGCCGCTGGGCAGCTTGATTATCGGCTGGGCAGCGCACCGCTGGGGAGCTCCGAACGCCCTCACTGTCTCCTCGGCTGTCTGCGCTGCTTCGGCGTTTTTCTACTTGATGCGCCGGTAATCATAGCGGCTGAGGAGCCGCGAAGATCGCTTTCTTAAGCCATTCTGGGGCTTTCAGGAACGCTTCAGGTGACGCTGTTATCATACAAGGTAGCGATCAGAGAGCACCGCCAGAGGTTTCATTTAGATCAGGAGGGAGCATGCAAACTGGCTTGACTGCGTCAACAGAAGGAAGCGCTCAAAAGAAGCCGGGTCCCGGGTCAGGACTGGCAGTCGGTCTCGTCCTCGCGGTGGCGGCTGGGTTCTTTGCCGGCCAATACGTCCAGCACTTGAGGGACCGGGGCCAATCGGACAGCCATCCAGCGGACGCCTTGCGCTCTGACCATAAGCCAGAGCGGCTCTTGCCCGGACAAGCGGCTGTTCATGGTATTCCGCTTGGTGAGAACACGATCGCCGATATAGCCGCCGACGGCCTCCGCAGTGTGGTGAACATAGACACCAGAACCAGCATTCAGATTCCCGATTCACCGCTGCATTTCGGGATCCCTTTTGGTGGTTTCGAATTCTTCTTTGGTTCGGGGGCGCCTCCGCTGCGCCAGCGAATGCACCGGTTTGAGAGTCTCGGTGCTGGTTCAGGGGTGATCATCCGACCTGATGGCTATATCCTGACCAACAACCACGTCGTTCGCCAGGCTAATGAAATCAAGGTGACGCTAAGTGACAAGCGGGTCTTCAGGGGCAAGGTTGTCGGCAGGGACCGCTTTACCGATCTGGCCCTCATCAGGATTGACGCTCAGAACCTGCCTGTCTGCAAATTTGGTTCCAGCAAGACCTTGAGACCAGGCGACTGGGCAATCGCCATTGGCAGCCCACTAGGATTGGATCATACGGTCACGCTTGGGATTGTGAGCGCACTCGGCCGTTCGCTTGGTGATTTAAACAACAATGTGGAGCTAATTCAGACAGACGCCGCCATCAACCCTGGCAACTCCGGTGGACCTTTGCTTAGCATCCGTGGCGAAGTGATCGGCATTAATACCGCCATACGCAGTGATGCGCAAAATATCGGCTTCGCCATCCCGGTTGACGTTGCCAATCAGGTGGTAAAAGATCTCCTGGCGCACGGTAGCGTGGATCGACCGTACATCGGTATTTACATGCAGGAGCTGAATGAAACGCTGGCTCGCTCGCTAGGATTGCCGCCAAGCAGTAAGGGTGTTGTGGTGACCCGGGTTGCCGCTGGCAGCCCAGCTGAAATAGCTGGCTTAGCGCAGGGTGACCTGATTGTCCGAATCGATGGCAAAGAGGTCTCCTCGGGCAAGGAGGTTCAGCAACTTGTGCGCAGCCATAAGCCCGGCGATAAAGCAAACATGCTCGTCTCCCACGCTGGCGTGCTGAAGGGGGTTGAGCTGACAATCGGGCAATACCCGGCCGAAGAGCGGAACGACGGGGAGGACTCACAGGATGAGCCCGGTCCTCCTGAGCCTGGCGACCAGTGAGCCTGCGTGAATCTACGCAGGCCTGGGAATTCTACCCTAGGCGCCCAAGGCCGGCATAACTAATAATTCTCCTGATCAATCTGCTGGACCAAGATCAGGTATCCGCTTAATGGAGAAGAGTTTCTTTCAGCGCGAGAAAGAGGTCCTCGGCTCGGGGCTCGCAGAGGGTCTTGCCGAGACAGTCCACACCACCTGGAAAGATGTAAAGGACGCCGCCCGCTCGTTCGCGGAGCAGCCGCTCGACACAAGCGCTGAATACCTAAAGAACCACTGGCAGGATGCTGTTGCCGGCGCCTTAATCTCCGTTGTCAATCCGCGAGGCATGGCCAATGCGTTTTTGATCGGCTGGTCGATGCGCGGGTTGGGCACAGCAACCTGGTCGGCGGTCAAGCAGGCTGCCAGCCCGAACGCTGACCTGACAGCCGCCAGTGCCGAGCTGAAGCAGGCGGTCAGCCATCAAGGGACAGCCTTTTTAGCCTCGCTGCCGATGGCCATGGTCGGCAGCTCTCTTGGTAGAGCGGCAGCAGACGGGGTCTTTGGTCGCGACCTGGCCCTGTCCGATCTGGCAGCTGGTAAGGTCAGCGCTGAAAAGGTTCGATCCAACCTGATCGATCTCTACGACACGGTTAACCCGCCCAAGGTGAAGCTGGTTGTTTCGGATCTGGATGGCACAGCCTGGCCGTTTTATGACTACTTCGTGCCAGCGATGCGCGAGAACATCGCCGATATATCGGCCAAGATGGGACTGCCGCCTCGGGAGGTGGCAAAGAGCATCGGCAAGGTCATGGATGAGCAGCGCACCCACGAGTACCCCTGGAGCCTTGAGAAGTCGGAGCTGGCCAGGAAGTTTCAAGGTAGCCCGGCTGAGTTCAGCGAGCAGATCGTTCGGCCCTTCTGGGAGACTTTGGACAGATACCGGCTGAAATATCTGAAGCCTTTCCCGGAGGTAAACAGCACGCTGGCTGAGCTGGGGCAGCGCGGTGTGGACGTAGCAGCGCTCAGCGACGCACCGTTCTACATGGGCTACGGGCGCGCTATCCAGCTTGGCCTGGACAGTTCGATCAAGCGGCTCTATGCCCTGGACACCGCCGAGCCGTCCGCAGCTGATCTTCTTAATCCGCAGGCGGTTGAATTCGGGCGCGGGCGAGTAAAGAGCTTTGAGGCGCTTCCGTCGAAATTTGAGGCGACCGAAAAACTACCAAGGGCGTCCGAGAAGCCTAACCCGGCTGGCCTGGACAAGATTCTCAGTGACTTCGGCGTGCGACCATCGCAGGTGCGAATGATCGGCGATAGCCGGGTAAAGGATGGGGGAGTGGCTGCTGCTCGCGGCATTCCATTTATATGGGCTCGGCATGGCGCTCATCTGCCGGCTGAATATGAGGAGATGATTTCCAGCACGTTGAAGCCGGAATCGGCAGAGCCGGCCGCCGCCCCAGCCAAGAAGGCCTATCCGCCGATCGCAGCTGAGTCGGCGAGCTACGCCGAGATCTTGAAACATCTGGACCCCACAGCTGATTACCGGGCGCTTATCGGGCAGCTTGGGCGCTCCCTGTGGGTTTTGCCCCGGGCTAAGTCCGCTCTCGCCTACGACCTCTTCCCTGGCCAGAACGACAGAATTTAATTAAGCGCTCGCTCGCCTTCGTACCTGGGCGCGGCGCGCGACAAGACGCTCGCTGCCCGACCGCTCCTCGCCGTCGCCGGCTCACTGAATGTCAATTCCGCCAGGCTACGCCGGTTGCCTATCCAGCAGTGGTGCGGTTCTGGATACCGGCTTGTCAACGGCCCAGAGGTCTGCCATTCGGCTATATTAGGACCTGAGTCTTGTTTGCCCTGCCAACTGCCGGAGAGATATGGAGCGCTGTCCCGACTGCCAGACCCTGCTCGAGCCCTGGGAGGTCACCTGCCACAAGTGCGGCAAGTTAGTGTCCTTGTCCGCAGTACCGGTTGTCTACGCGGCCTCTGCCGAGGAGGCGGGGCTAGCCGAGGCATTTACGGACTGGTTCAACCGGGGCAAGGTGGCTATGGACAGGGAGGACTGGGAGGGAGCGACAGCCTGTCTGAAAGAGGCCTTGAAGCGCTGCCGCGGGCTGAAGGACGCTCGCGATCAGGAGCTCAAGGTAAGAGCTTGTCTGGCCCAGGTTCTGGAGAGGGATGAGAAGACCGCTGAGGCTGCCGAGCAGGTGCGTGTCCTGACCGAAAGGGCAAAGGATGATTCAGAAAAGCAGAGGCTGAGCCGCAAGTTGGAGGAGCTGCAGCAGAAGGCTGCCGAGCTTGCCGTCACCACCACGTCCGGGGACGAGTTCAAGCCGGTGAATGGACCGGCTGTCCGCTATGTCCCGCTCTATTGTGCCGGTTGCAAACGGCTGTTGACCGAGGCGGAGGTCTACGGCTTGCGCCAGGGGCTGGTTTCCGAAGCGCGCTGTTTGTGCGGCTTTGCCGGGAAACCGCTGGCCAAGCACGATGCTGTGCACGCCCGGGCCGTGAAGGAAGCGCTCGCGCAACAGGGACGGAAGGCCAAGCTGATTAAGGCAGCCTCCGAGGCAATTCCTGAGGGCAAGCAAAGGATGACTGCTGCTATCCTGGCCGTACTGCTTGGCGAATTTGGCGCCCACAAGCTTTACCTGGGCGAGCGTGGTGCCTGTATCTTCTCGCTCATCTGGTGCCTGGCCTTCGTCGGTCTTGCGGCCATCGCTCACGGTACCAGCCTCGATATTGCAGCCTGGGTTCTGGTTTTCGTTCCCTGGTTCATCGCGATCTTCGAGGCCGTCGGCTACCTGAGCATGAGTCCGGTGACATTCAACCTGAACTATAATGTGGATCGTGTGCTGGCTAAGATCCCTCCTGAGCATGAGATTGTTCCCCGCCAGCAGGATCTCTTCTCGATGGAGATTACCGAGGACCCCGAGGATTTTGTCGATGATCTGACCCTGGGTCCGGCAGCGCGGAGACAAGGCGCGAGTGATTGATCTTAAAGATGGTGATTAAGCCCCAGTGCGAAGTGAACACCGGGGTGAGCGCGCCCGGATGCTCGGACATGATTTGCTCCACAGCAGCACCAATCTGGTTGAACGCGGACAGCCCGCCGATCGATATGGGGTCGATGACCAGGTAACTGCCGTGACCGAGGCGAATTGATTCCAGGACGTCCTCCTTGGTAATAAAATTCCAGGGAGTTGTGATCATCTTCCAGGCTTCGCCCAGGCAGGACATAATCGCTTTGCGCCCGGTCCAGAGGTAGGTAGCCGGGTCATTTGTCCAGACGATTACGTCGCTGTTCATGCTGTGCGCTTTGATCCAGTCATACGCCTCATGAAACTCCATGGCTTCCAGGTAGTCCTCTCCGGCATTTGGCGGTGGTGGCACCCGGTGTGCGTAAATCCCCGCCGAATGCAGATCGTCTACGATGTTGCCGGTTACCAAAAAGATGGTGAACAGGATTGCCACCAGGGCGCTTGCTAGCTGATAGGCGCTCATCTGGACCGATCTGAGCAGGTGGGGCAATCCTTGCCAGGGTTCCTTCAAGCACAATCCGAGCATGCGCGGGCCGGTCAACAGGAAATAGTAAGCAAAGGGGAGCACCACCAGGAGGTGGCGCTGTCCAGCTAACCTGGGCCAGAAAAGGTGGCCGGCAGTGTGGACCAAAAGCCAGAGGGCCACCAGCCGCGTCGGCCCACGCCGCGAGAGCTCACGACAGACCCCGGCTACCATTGCCAGCCAGGCCAATGGATAGATGACGATCAGGAGCAGCTGTCCGGGCGTTCCCTGGAGCTCCTTGACAGCCGGAATGAGCGTGTCGATTACCTCAGTGCATCCGCTCTGGAGATTGCTGAAGACAAAGGCGGTAGGTCCGCCGACGTGGTCACAGACCTCCTTCGCTGCCAGCACGTAATTTGTGTAGTATGCCATCACCGGCGGTGCTTTGATCGAGTGACTATCTGCCCATAGAAAGTAGGGAACCGCAATACCCCAGCTGATAGTCAGCAGAATCGCCAGCGGCCGGTACTGTTTCAGGCTGAGAAAATAAATGATCAGCGCGGCCAAGAGAAAGTTGCACATGGCATGGGTAAGCAGCGCCACCAGGAAGGCCGCAGCGATGATAATCCACCTGGATACAGGCTTCTTCTCTCCTCCGGCGAGCAATCTGGAGCGCACAGCGCGCTCTGAGGCAGCCAGGACGAGGACAGAGGCTGCCGCAAATGGCAGGTCGGCCATGGTGATCGGCAAGTAGCTGAGGAATTGAAGGTTCAACCAGGTGAGGGCAATTACACTCAAGGCCAGAAGAGAGGTCGCCCGGCGACTGGCCATCAGGTATGCTCCGGCTCCCCAGGCAAAACCAATGCCGAAAAGGCAGGATAGTGTCTCAAGGCAGAGGACGTTCTGGGGAAATGCCGGAAAAATGCGGAAGATTGAGGACAGGGCCGTGGCTACCAGCGGCGGGTATTTTGTTTGAAGCGGCTCCATAGGCAAGGATAGAATTCTGTAGCCATGACCGCTTGCCAGCGCCTTGGCACAGACGGCGTAAATTGCGTCATCGTGCAGCGAACCGAAGTTGGGTGCGTAAGCCAGGGCGCAGTGGCGGGTCAGAGTAGCTCCCAGTGCGACAAGGGCGAGCGCAAGCGTCAGCGTCAGCCACTGCCGGTAGAGGCGCGGTCGATCCTGAAAGCTAGTCTGGTCGTTACTGATGTTCAAACGCCTTGCCAAGGTTCTCGGGGGCGAGATTGATCTTGAAGATGGTAATCAAGCCAAAGCGGGAGGTAAAGACCGGTCTGAGGAGGCCAGGCCGGTCTTTCATGAGCGACTCCACAGCCGCTCCCAGCTGGTTGAAGCCGGCCAGTCCGGTGGACGAAATGGGGTCGATTACCAGGTAGGTGCCTTGTCCGATCGCGATCGAGGTGATCAGATCGTCGCTCGTGATCGCCTCCGGGGGATTGCTATAAACTTTCCAATATGCTCCCAGACAGGACATCATTGCCTTCCTGCCGGTCCAGAGATAGGCGTTCGGGTCGTTGTTCCAAATCAGCACAGCGTCATAAGGCGTATGTGACCTGATCCAATCGTAGGCTTCCGCGAATTCGCTGGACTCAGAGTAGTTCATGCTGGCGTTGGTAGGCCGCGGCACCGGGAAACGATACTGCCCGGCCCAGAGCTGATCCTCACGCAAGTTGCCTGCCATGAGCGCCGCCACGGTGATCAGAACGGCAGCGGCGCTCAATCTTGAATAATGCCGGGGCGACATCTGCCAGCGCCGTTTGCTGGCCACAAAGTGCCGCTTCAGGTACCAACCCAGCCCGCGCAGACCGCGCAAGAAAAAATAGTAGACAAATGGCAAAACGGTCAGGAGGTGCCGGCGCCCGACCGAGCCGGGCATGGACAGGTGGGTGAGGGCCAGTGCCAAGAGCCAGATAGCCAATAGCCTGCGCTCGGGTTTTCTCGCCAGCTCGTGCCCTACCCCGGCCAGGAGGAGGCCCCAGAGCGAGCCGTAAAGCAAAGTTTCGGGCAACGCTGGCGGCTCTCCAGGCAAATTCAGCGACTTGAGGATCTGGAAGACTGAATCCAGGCTCTCGGTAAACGACGAGGGCAGGTTCCTGAAGACAAAGTAGAAAGGTCCACCGACCTCGCTGGTGGTCTGGCTCATGGCCAAAAAGTAGTTTGTGTAGTACGCCATCACCGGCGGCGATCTGTAGGCGTGCGCGTTGGCCCAGAGCCAGTAAGGTCCAAGGACTAGGCTGCAGACCACGAGGACGATCGTGAAGCCCTGGATCCGTCGGGCAAGCAGCAGGTAGATCAGGCAGGCGGCCAACAATGAGAATCCCATGGCGTGGGTTAAGCCAGCAGCGCTAAGGAGCGCGCCCACCATGAGGTAACGTTTGAGTGCAGGTTGGGGCGTTCTCGTCGCCGGCAGCTGCTTTTCTCTTGCTGCCTTTTCACAGAGCCAGATGCAGACAGCCGAGAGCGCGGCAAAAGAGAGGTCGGCCATCGGCACCGGCAGGAAAGACAGGAAGTCCAGATTAAGCCAGGTAGCTGCTACAACGCTCAAGGCCATGAGCGGCGTAGCTCGCCTGGTCTTAATCAGGAGGTAGCCGCCGGTGAAAAGGAAGGCAAGCCCAGCCAGACAGGAGATTAGCTCAAGCAGAGCGATATTGGCCGGGAAGGAAGGATTCAGGCGAAAGGCCAGGGAGAGGAAAAGCGGAAATAGTGGCGGATACTTGGTTTGTAGCGGTTCCATCGGCAGGGAGATGATTCTGTAACCGTGGCCTGAGGCCAGCGCCTGGGCGCAGATGGTGTAAATGGCATCATCGTGGTACGCCCCGAAGAGTTGCGCGTAACCCTGGAAGAACCGGCAGGTGAAGGCAACCCCGGCTGAGGCCAGGGCCAGTATAAGGAGAAAGTAAATGGGCGACACGGCAGATGAACTCCTGGAGGTCCGGTTGAGAAAAAACCTGTTGCTTGGTCGATCCTGCCCTTTCCTGATCCGGCGCCTCAGCGGTCAACTTGTCAGGGTTGCCTTGCTAATGTTCTGAGTCTACACATCCGGCTATTCTGATGGTAGTGACAGGAAAGGACCAGGAGGCGAACCTATGAAGTTGGCGGAAAAGACGTGCGCGGCTTGCCGTGGGGATGTGCCACCGCTCAAGCGGCAGGAGTTCGAATCGCTTTTATCAGAGCTTCAAGATTGGCGCGTGGAGAACGACAGGAGACTGGTCAAGCGCTTTCTGTTTGACAACTTCAAGCAGGCGATGGAGCTAGCAATCAAGATCGGAGAGCTGGCCGAGGAGCAGAGACACCACCCAGATCTTCTGGTGCGCTGGGGGGAGCTAAAGATCGAACTGTGGACGCACAAAGTCGATGGTTTGACGGAAAACGACTTTGTTCTGGCGGCAAAAATTGATCAGATCGCCCAGGGCCGGAATTAGGACAGCTCCGGATTGGGTAAGAAGAATGAGTGGTTCCGACTTGCGGTTTAAGGTTCGACCGGGATGACCAAGCGCGCAGCACCGATGAGAATCGGCGAGTTACTGATAAAGGCTGGGATCCTGCGCCAGGAGGACCTTTCCGAGGCCATTCAGGTGGCGGGCGAGACCGGGTTGCCGGTGGGCCGGGTTCTGATCATGTCTGGCTATTTAGCCGAACACGAACTAAAGTCGGCCTTGCAGGTACAGTCGCTGGTCAAGGACGGGCTAATCATGGAGGAGCTGGCCATGAAAGCGCTGGTGGTCGTCTCCGAGGAGGGCATAGCGCTCGAGCAGGCGCTCAGGCAGGTTGGTTGGGTTCGCAAGGAGGCGGCGAAGAGCAACAAGCTGGGAGAGCTATTGCTTGAGTCTGGAGTTGTCAGGCGCGATCAGCTTGAGGAGGCGCTCAGGACGAGCTTTGAGACCGGCCTGCCGATGGGGCGCATTCTTGTGCTAACAGGAGCACTCTCTGACGCCATGTTGGCTGCAGTTCTCAACGCGCAGGTGCTTGTCCGCGATGGCAAGGTGACCCGCGAGCAGGCAATTCAGGGTTTGAAGTCGGCACACACCCGGCGTGTGACCATCGAGCAGTCGCTGGTTGATCATGGCTTTTACAAGCTGCCCCAGCGGAAGAGCGTGAAGCTAGGTGAACTCTTCGTGCTGGCTGGTCTTTTGACCGAGAGTGATCTGATGAATGTCCTGGAGCTGGGTCTGGTAAATGAGCAACCGTTGGGGGAGGTGCTGGTGCAGTCCGGGTTCATTACCAGGCCGATTCTCGATGCTGCGCTCAAATTTCAGGAGATGGTGGCAAATGGCACACTTAACCCTCTACAGGCCGCCGACGCGCTTGGCCAGGTACAGATGAAGGGGGTGTCGATTGCCCAGGCTGTGGCTGAGCTGGGGATGCTCAAAGGGGAGGCACACGAGGTGATTCGGCTCGGTGAGCTTTTAAAGCTCGCTGGCTTTGTTACCCAGACCGACATTCAAAAAGCCATGGAGCTGAGCTCGAAGAATTCGGCGCTGATCGGCAGAATGCTCCTGGTTACCGGCATGATTGATGAACCGACCCTGCATGCGGCGCTGCGCTGCCAGTTCTTAATTCGTGAGCGCTTCCTGAAGATGGAGCAGGCGCTTGTTGCCTTGAACCTGTGTCAGCGCAACCAGTTCAGCTTTGATGATGCGCTTGAAGAGCTGGGCTGGGTGGTGCCCAGCCGGCTGAAAGCAGAAAGAACTCCTGACGCTGACCAGGCGATTGAGGTAGCCCAGCCCGAGGAAGAAGCCAGAGCCGGTAGCGGCAAGCCAGGTTAGTTGGTGATCTGAGTCCGGCCAGACTACAATCAAAACTGCCAGGCGTCAGAGGGCAGTCAACCTGTGCTGGTAGCCAGCCGCCTTTTCGAGCGGGCGAAAGAATCCGCGCAGGGTGATATGGCAGCTCTGCTCAAAATTATCCAGGCTGCTCGCGTCGTGGACGATATTTTCGGTCGGGGCGATGTAAGCCTCGCCAGGACGAATTCGCACCTTAGCAATCGGATAATCCGGGTGGGCCCTCATAAACGCTTTTCCGATGGCACTGGCGCTGGTGATTGGCGCAGCCTGGGAGGCTGTCGGCAAATGGGCGAGCATGTCGCCTACAGTAAGATTGAGGAACAGTAAGTACCTGTCCTCTCTGCCAAGATTTATACAGATGCGATTTCGAGCTGAAGCCAGTTGCTCAACCGGCAGGCGGTCCCAGCTGTCGGTATGTAGCCCAATATAGGACTGACGCTCATGATCGATTGTTACAGTCGTCAGTCCTGGAGGATGTTCCGCTATGCCATTGCAGTCCAAAGCCCCGCTTACTGACACCACTGCCTCCATTTTTTCGAGCAGCATTTTGATCGAAGGATGGTCCCAGTGCTCTCTCTGAGTGCCGGCCAACAGCTGGAGTGCAGGCACCCATTGGCGAACTTTCTCAATACACTCCTGGTCCAACACCTCTACTATGGCCACGACTCGGCCCATTTCCGGCAGAACGTCTGCCCAGATGGCCGAGTTTTCCGCCTGGGTGGGCGGCCGCCATACCGGTATGGGCAGGCGAGCGTCGCTCGTGTACGCCTGGCCCTGGCCATTGACGATCTCAGCAGATGCAGTCCCGGGGCTCATCAGGATTCGTGCCGGCGTCATCCGTAACGCCTGCTGCGCGAAGAGCCGAACGCGAAGCTGCGTCGGCTCTTCCAGCAAACAGTTCCACAAATCCGGAACGGAGCCCGATTGACATGCTGACACGGACAGAGACGGATCGATCACAACTTGGTCACCGGTTCCGCTAGTCCTGGCTTAGCAATGTCGGATTCGGTTGGCTCATTCCCTCGCTAAAGTCAGGGAAGCAATGTCCGATGGGCAGCCTTTCTTCTTTGTTAACCCGGTCCACAATCTGTCTAACTAGAAGATTGTCGATCTGGTCAATGCGCTTTGCAGAAAGTTGGCTGTCACTTAGCCGAGTCGCAAAGGTGAGGCTCGATTGCTTCGACATTTTTTTTCCCCCAATTTCGTTGTTGTGCGATGCCGGGCTAAACCAGGGCTGCGGAGATTGGCTCAAGACTATGGCCGCTGCCAAGGCCCTACAGTCTTCCGAGATTATAGCGGCGCCTGAGCGGATGGCGCTAACCGGCGGTCACAGTTAATGTGCGCAGCCGCTTGTCAAGATCGCCTGGAGGAGATTCCGTTTTGCCTTGATGGGCCAAACCGGTCAGAAGCCGGCTGAACCGCTGACCGGTGCGGGCGTCAGCGACTCGGTTGAGCATTGCTGCCTGTCCTTGAGCTCTGGCAATGTAGCCAATCCCATCTCCGAACGCATATCCTTGGGCAGGGTATTTAGTGTCCTCTCCTGGATATGTGAAATAAGTTTCACCAGGTCTTTACAGTAAATGGAGGGATTGTCGAATCCATTTGCCGAGCGATAGCGGTGCGGCAGGTAACCACCGCCGCAAACGTTGACAATTGGGCACTGCTTGCAGCGGTCACAAAGCTCATCGACGCCCCCGAGATACGGTCGAAACAGCGGCAACGCATACAGATCATCGATCTGGTTAGTAAGCACATTCAGCCCTACCTTCGTAAAGCCTTCGCCGCAAGCTTTCAGCGCGCTTACCGGCTCTATCCCACCGTCCGTCTCAATTACTACGCAGCTGCCTTTGCGCCCCCCGATATAGTCCGTTGTGCGCTCGCTGCCGAATATCAGACCGATGATATTCTCGAACAGCCGAATCCCGAAACTTCCATCCGCGCTCTCGAACCACTGGTCGAAGATCGGTATGAGCCAATCGGCGTATGGGGTGTCTCCGGCCAGAGCAGTTAAACCGGGCGGAGGATTGTCGTAGGTTCCGTCCGGAAGAAGAAAGTCGATGCCGCCAAGCCCCAGGCTGCGAATGTGTCTATAGGTTTCTAGCGGATCAGCCTCAAGGTTTATTACGGTAAGAACCGATACGGAATGGTTGACGCACTCCTGAACGGAAGTGATGAGCTGGATTGCCTCTAGAACTTTCTCGTATGAGCCGCGTCCTTGATGATCGACCCGGCTGGCATCGTTAATCTCGGCCGGACCGTCCAGACTAATTCCGAATCCGATGCCTAATTCGGCAAGCAGTGCCAACCACTGTGTTGAAAGCAGGGTAGCATTGGTTTGCATGGAGAAGCAGGGACTGACCGCCGGACGTAATCTTGTTTTTGCACTGTCGACGAAGTATCGAAAAAAGCTCTGCCCTGCCAACAACGGCTCACCACCGTGGAAAATCAGGGTGACTGACTTCAGACCGTGGCGCTGTGCGTGTTCCTGGATCCTGGTTATGGTGGCATCGACAACCTGCTGAGACATCACAGCCGGCTGCTGGCGATAGCTCTTGTCGGCAAGGTTATACATGTAGCAATACGTGCAATTGAGATTGCAGCGGCTGGCAACCTTCAGGACGTAGCACGCGATTGGGGAATAGGTGGAGGTTGAGAGCACCGGATCAAATTGTTTGGAAACTTCTAACTTCTCCACTGCCTGAGCCAGTCGACTAGATGGCAAAGACCCGGCAAGTTTGTGGTTCGAGATATTATACAAGCAAGGCTGTCCGGTGTCGGCATGTCAGGCCGTCAATCCGTCTCAATTCTAATCAAGGCTTATTGCCGGAAGCGGCCATCGGTCTTGAATTGAGACTGAGCGTGAAAAGATCATCTGTCCGCGCCGGGAGTGCTGCCTGGATTTGCCAGGACTTGCAGATTCGGCACCGGATATGGTGCCAGCTGACATTACGCAAAGAGAGGATTGAGAGTTGTGCCAGCGGCTGTCATGACCGTGCTCGTCCTGCTTTTGCGCTCCGGCGGACCGAAGTTGTCAGGCGGAGCGTTTCCGGCGGAAGTCCTGCTCGACAGGCTTAGACCGGCTTAAGGAGCGGATCCGAGAATATAGGGACACCCAGAGGCAAATACCGCAAATCCTAGATGCTGTGGCTTGGCGGCGAGCATATACTGGGATTGATATCTGAAATTGCTAGGGGTTAGGAGAGCACGGCTCCGATTAATCGGGGCCCTGGTTTGGTCCATTTGCAAATTTCTGGGCAGAGCTCAGTCACAGGACAATCAGCAAAGATAGCTCAGCCCAGCGGTTTGGTTCAGCGAAAACCCTTCTGGCTGGACAGGCATGGGTACTTGCAACACGGAGGGAAAAGATTTCATGTTTTTGCGTTTTCAGCATAGATTGGCGAGCGCCGTGTTCTGCGCATCAGTGGCTGCGCTGTGCGCCTCGACCGCCCCGGCCCTGGCCAAGCATGGCTCGGGGGGACAGCCTGGTCCGATTCCCGGGTTGCCTGACCTGTTTGCCCGGGGAATTGGCAATCATGGGCACGGATTTGGACGCAATTTGCTTAGCGGTCAAGCGTTGGACTTGACCAGCACCACAACCTCCATTCAGCTCTCAAAACGGATCCTCGGGACCTCCACCATCCAGATTAATGTTGGTGGCAGCCTGATGGATGTGCAAGCTGGTACGCCGCTCACTCCGGCAGAGCTAGTGGCCGTCAATCAGGTCCTGGCTGCCGGTACCGCCAATCAGAAGATTGTGATCAACTCTGATGGGCAGGCTATCGGCGGTGTGTTCTCGGTGGGGGCGCTTCACGGGCCGCCACTGAAGACGCTGGTCATTCCGGAAGGCGTGTCAGCCGTGGGACTGGCTGGCAAGAATCCGCTCAGAGTTTCCGGTGCCTTGCTGCTGGGTGATCCGCAGGATCCTCTGGCAACCGGGGGCTCCTTGTTTGGATTGGAATCCACCGGCAAGAGGCCGTTCCTGATTCTCGTTCACTCAACGACAACTGTGGGTATAGGCGGGCTGATCTCCACCGACATACCATCGGCACTGATTGGGGTGACCAATAAGTCACCGGTGGACATCTTTCTCCAGTCCATGGGCGATGTTGTTAACGGCGGGTCGATTATCGCTACCGGCCAGCTGAAGGTCTTTACTCACGGTCAATTCATTAACAGCCTTCCGGCCGGCGCTGACCCCAGTGTCTCTCCATTGCCGGTTGTCTCTGGCGTTCAGGGTGTGATCCTTTCTGCTGCTGGTGGGGCCACCTTCAATCCCGGGCTGGTAGCCTCGGCGGCCGGCAGCATCAACATCAACACCAAGAACGCCAGCGTGATCATAGGTACCGATGACCTGGGCAACAGTGCCACCTTCATGGCAGGAACTCTCTCAAGCATGGCCCCGCTCACAGGGGTGCTGGCTAAGTCTGACATCGTTTCTTCTGGCGGGATCTCGATCCGGGCCGGCTCAATCAGCATGGCGGATCTGGCTGTCTTTACATCCAATGGTGGAGACATTAGCCTGACGGCTGCCAGAGGAGACCTGACCATGGGCGACAGCAATCAGTTTGCTGCCAACGGTGGCAACATCCTTTTGCTGGCCTCGGGGACGGTAAGCGGCGGTCAGGAGAACAGCTTTGTGGCAAGGGCAGTGGACAGCGGTGGCGGTAACGGTCAAGGTAACGGAAACGGCTCCTCATCGGGAGGTGGAATAGAGATTGGTTCCGGACTGACGAATAGCATGAACCTGCAGGCGGCCTTCAACGGTCCGGGCGGCATCGCTCCAGACCCTTCAGTGCTGGGCAGCAACGTGGTGATCAACAACAATGGAGGGGTAGTTGAGGCTAATAAATCAGGCGGAGGAACCATCGATCTCAGCTCCTCCGGAGCTAACACAGCCACCCTCACCCTGAATCGTGGGGCAATTGTTTTTGACGCGCTACATGGCGGCTCGGTTCAGTTTGATGGAGGAACTTTTACGGTTGATGCCTTGCGGCCGGTCAGCTACCAGCAATCTGCGAACCATGATGCGGAGTTGGTTGTCGATACAGGCGAAGGCATATTTGACGAGCAAGAGGACGAGGGACCCTTAGCGGTGGTGAATTGATTTAAGTCCCGGCGTCCTGGCAGCTTGGAAAGCGAAACATGTGCTCTGCGTTTAGCGGCACATGTTTTGTCGTGGGCTCCGATTCTGGACCGAAGGCTAAAACCAGTCTACAGGCCAAGGTAGGCTTACGGTCAGCTTGGTCAAGCCGCCGGGCTGACCGGCTCGCTCGGCCTGGAGGGAGCGCTCTTGGGCAGGGCGCGATAGGGGCCCTTGGCTCGCGTTAAGGTTTCGACGGCTGCCGCTGTTTTTAAAAGGTGCTGCAGGAGTTGCCTCTCCCGAGCGGACCTGGGTCTGCGAACCAGCCTCAGGTGGTCGGCGCTGTCGATCATGGAGACCATGGAAAAGTCAGCCAGGGTGACAAAGATGCCGCTATCAGACCTCTTCGGGTGGGCGTCACGACGGCCGATTCCATCTTTTGGCGTGGTGTCCTCCGCTGTCGGGGAGTGATCTGTTATCAGGGCCTCCTGTCCGGGGCCCAAGGTGATCTTGTGTTTGTCCACGAGCAGTGAGACGTCCCCGGGACCGCTCAATGCGCTCACGCGGGTGCTGCCCGAGCCTACCTGCACGGAAAGCAAAGCGCCATCGTCAATCAGAATTTCGCCGAGATTGGTCTCCAGCTTAGCATTGTGATTGGCATCGAGGAAGAAACTACCCGTGCGCAAGCGGATTGCTCCATCCGCTTGCTGCGACAACTCACTGCCGCCGGAGGCAAGCATGTGCAGCGGACCTCTGGCCTTTGCTGGCGCCTTTGCCGCCACCGCCGGCGAGCTGGACGTCTCCGGGAGGAGATCGCTCGAGACACGGTCAATATCTTCAAGCAAGTGCTCTTCCAGGCGCTTGTAGGCGGCGGTGCCGCTCACCTTAATCGCCGCATTGACCCTGGCCAGTTCCTGGCGGGCGAAATCTTCACGTGAAAATGACTGTTTTCTCGAGTCGAGTCCTGGTATGTCCTCGGCAAGAGGGGCGGCATGTCTCTCTAGCCGGTCGGAGTCAACGGCCTCTGGCAGCGTCCTGTCCGAGAGGATCAGCTCCTCGCCCGGCAGCAACCAGATGTATCGGCCGACCTTGCCGAGCGGCTTAACTCTTAGCGATGGCTTGCTTGGGCCGCCGACGACCATGATGCGGACAGGCTGCTGGGGATGTTGCTCAATGACCGCGGTCACGCCTGGATTGATCCTAATCGAGCAGAGCCTGGCTCCGATGGTAAGAGGCTGCTTTCCGTTGTCCACCAACAGGCGGCCAGTGTGCAGACCCATTCGTCCTTGATCAGTGCTGAGCGTGGTACCGGACGATCCCCAGGCGAAAAGTTGAGAGCCACCGTCGATGGTGCCGGTAATGATCTCATCCCCGCTGTTAAACAAGAGCAGATTGCTCCGGCGTTCGCTCACGCGAATGACTTCCGACCTTGCTGCCGTAGCAGCACCGGGTTGATCAGAGGCCGCCGCCGGCAGTGGCAGCCCGGAGCAGAACCAGGATAGGAGAGCGCAGAGGCTTGGCTTCAGGCTCCTCTTGGTGGGCAGCATACTTTCCTCCAAAACTGGCAACCTGATGAGATCTTGTTTGTGGCTGGCGCTGCCTGGCTGATTTGGTGTGTGGCCCTCAGTGCTAGAACCAGGAGAGCGGACCGGCGGCCATGCCGCCGCCGCCCATGAAGCTGGAGGCGGCTGATCCGAGAGCGAACTGGCCGGCAGCACCGAGCACGTGAGCCAGCGATCTGAAGAGAGGGTGATGCTTCTGGCTGTCTGGCGAGGATGTGGCTGAATTTGGGCCGGTCGTGGCTAATCCGGCAGGCGCAGAGCTTGCCGGGAAGTTGGAGGCGATATAGGTTGAAGGTGGCGGCAAGCCCGCCGTTGCTTCCTGATTACGCTCCTGCTGCCTGAACTGAACGGCCCCGATCAGTGTATCTACCTGATCCAACAGTCCAAACCGGGAATCTACCGGCTCGTTAGGGAACAATGTCTCCTCAAGCCGTTGCAGCCTGTCCAGCAGGTGGTCATTCGCAAAAGTGTGGCCGAATACCTGAGTTTCCAGCCAGGCTACTCGGATCTGGGTTGGAGCGGTGGGCGGCGGCGGAGCGGTATCGGCCGGCGGCGGCGCGTAAGCTGGTGATTGCGCCAAGTAAGCCGGCGATTGTGGCGCGTAGGCAGACGATTGGCGATAAGCTGGCCAGCTCATGCTGTCGCCCTGGCTCTCGGCTGTCTCCATCTCCGGGTTAATACCGAACGGCTTCTTGTGAAGAGCAGCGACCGCGTACTGCTCAAGCCTATCCACTCGCGTACCCAGATCATCGCTGGTGGACGGCTTTCCGAAGAGCTTGGTCTCCAGCTGGTCGACTCTCCGGGCTACCGGCTCACCCACGAAACTGCGTCCCAAAAGCTGATTCTCCAATACGGTTACGCGCGGATAGTCGCTCGAGTCTGCGGGGTCGCCGTCGTCGCTAATCCCCTGATTGGCAGATGCCGTTGCCGGCCCGACATTACCTAACGGCTGGACTTCGCTGATCTTTTCCCCGTCATTACCGGGCAGCTCAGCTGGCTGTGCCGCTGTCAGAAGCCTGCTTATCCGTTGCTGGTCGTTGCCTGGCCTGACCTCACCGAACACCAGCTTCTCCAGGCGAGCCAAGCGGTCGTCGATGGAATCCGCATCATACGGGTGTTCAAAATATCGCCGTTCCAGCTGGCCGATGCTAGCCGTAAGCGAGGATGTGTCATCGCTGGCAGCTGCTCTGACGGCAGAGGCCGTTAAGCCAATCATCAGGGCCAGAATTACAGCGAGAGCAGTGGGCATGGCAACGCTTAGCGGGCGATTATGCGGTACGTGAGCTGGGCCGTCACCTGAGCGCAGCTGATCAGGCAGCGCTGGTGCGGCACCGGAGGCCAGATTATAGCTGGTCCTGACCAGCCGGTCTGCTTTAAGCACGCTTATCGAGTCGGTCTCCTGGATAGCTGGACCGGCAGCGGACTGGAATCTAGGTGGCGGCAGCTGCGTAGCCTGGCTCAAGAACAAAGCCGGCTAACCTGCCGCTGGTCGAGAGGATGTTCTCGCGCAGCTCTTCCGGAGTCATGTTACCGTTTTCCAGATCCCGATAAATGCACAGCAGCTGCCAGGTAGTCATCAGGCACAGGTGTTTTTTCTCGGCAAACTCAGCGAGCGCATCGCTGTAGTCCTCCTCAGTTCGCTCGGAGGGTGGGCGATTGGCCCAGGTGCTGGCCAGCAGAACCCCCTTGGGCTCCATCTCGTGCTCACCCCAGTAGGTGATCACCGATTCGGCTAGCTGGGCCAGATCCGACCGCTTTACCTGCGAGGTTGTTCGCACGACGCGGGCGATCGCCTCGGTCCAGTCGTTGTGAATGAGCCTGAGCTCGGATTTGTTTGTGGTGGACGGCTGCACGCTCCAGCCAAGGTGCTCAAATACCTTGGTGCACGCTCTGAACAGCTCATCTCCTTCGGCTGATAGCAGGTTGTTCTTCAGCCATTCCATGCTGCGGATTCTTCCCTCCACCTCCCCGATCTTCTCCTGGGTCAAGCGGACCTGCTCATTAAGGGCCATGAGCTCATCCCGCAATTGATCCAGATCGGAGAAGGAATACTCAAGACACCACTCCGGCGCTGACGACTTCGATATTTCTTCCATTTTTTCCATCAAATCCTTGGCTTTGGGGACAATGCTCTCCTCTGGTCTGGCCGGTTTCGGCTCCTCCACCGGCTCAGGCTTGGCAGCTTCTGCTGGCTCTGGCTTAACCTCTTCCTTTGCGGCCTTCTGTTCCCCGGCTGCTTTGCCCTTTTTGGCTTCCGGGCGCGCTTCCGGCTTTGCCTCCTCAGCGCTTGGCTGCAAGAACGGGATCTCCTCGGTCCTGGCCTCCTCCGACCGCGGTGGCACCACCGGTGGCGGAATCGGCGGCTCGGCCGGCGCTTGTGGCGCTGCCGTGGACTCCGGCTGAGCTGGCGGCTCCGGCTTGGCTTCGGATTCCAACTCTGCCGCTTTTACCGGCGCTGGTTCTGGCGAGGGCATGCCAGAAAGCTCCATCGGTGGCGGGTACTCCGCTTCTCTGGCTTTGACAGCAGGAGCTCCGGCCGGGCGCTTGTCCAACCAGGCTTCCAGGCAGGATACCAGGGTGTCATCGTAGTCAGGCAGATAGGGAGCCGGCAAGAAAAGCACAGCCCCGCCCTGGTCGCCGGCATCCAGGTAAGCCGAGACGCATTTGTTGGGCCCGGCCAGGGCAAGCGACACATAGCCGTCGTTGAGGAACTCCGTGCGGATAAGTGTCGTCCACTCCAGCCCGGTCTGCCTGAGGTAGCGAGCAAAGGGCGAGACCTGTCCTTCCTCGGTGAGCTCGATGTTCTTGCCATGGGAGGCCGAGCTCATGTTGCGCTTATTCTTGTCCTGTGATTTGTCCGGGGCAATTACATCGAGCCAGCAGTAGTTGCCGGTGCTGACCGCCGGACCCTGAACTAAGAACGGGCGGCAGAGAAAGTAAACCAAGAGACCGCCGCCTGACAGAAATTGCACCAACTCGCCCATGCGTGCTTCCATGTCCGGCATGATCGACTGGACCAATTTGTCACTCTTGGCGCTGAAAGACGTCGTTCCCTCCGATTGGGCAGCCTCTATCTGCTTGAGCAGATCCGGGTCCTTGTCGAAGAGGTGCAGGATGCTAATTGGGTTAACGACAATAACCTTGTACTCCGCAAGCGGCCTTGCACAGCCAACGGAAAGGTAAGACTGGTGTCCGAAACCTGGACTGTTGATCCTGAGGATCTCTTGCTTATCTAATCCCATAATCCCCGCCTCGTCGCCTCTCGGTGCATTTTAGCTGCCAGACTGGCGCCAAAAACTTATACCAACCTCCCTACATATACCCACCATTCACAAACCAAAAGCGCTCTACGAGCATCCTGATTGCAAACATTTTTTCGCTTGGTATCGTGGTCAACAGGCCGCCCGGCTCCAGAAGCCGGGCGGCCTGTTGTAGATTATCAGCAGCGAGAGCAGATCGTAGCCAGATCGAGCTCCGCCAGGCTGTTCAGAACCAGATCAGCTGCCGAGTGATCCTGGTGCCGTGTCGCATCGCAGGGAATGGCCACGCAGAACATTCCCGCTGCCTTAGCAGCGCGGATGCCGTTGTCAGTGTCCTCGACGACCAGGCAGAAGCGAGGCTCGATAGCAAGCCTGCTGGCAGCCAGCAGAAACACGTCGGGAGCCGGCTTGCCGAAGGCTACTTCGTCGCCGGAGGTGAGTGATTTGAAATAGCGGGTAATGCCGAGCCTGTCCACAACCAGCTGGATGGTGGGCAGGGTGGCCGAGGAGGCCACCGCCATCGGCATCTCTAGCTGCTCTGCCTGGCAGAGGACAGCGGTGAGCCCTGGGCGGGGAACCGAATGCTCCTTTAGAAGTCGCTCCAGAATCTTCTCCTTGCCATCTACTATAAGCTGAGCGGTTGCTTTCAGACCGTAGCGCCTGATGATCGCCTCGGCAATGACCAGGTCCTTGCGCCCCAGGAACTCCCGGTTCTCATCTTCGCTGTAAGTGAGGCCGAAGCTCTTGAAGAGCTCCTGGTAAGCCATGAGATGGTACGGCTCGGAGTCCACAAGCACTCCGTCCATATCAAAGATCAATGCTCTAGCAGAAAAATCTGGCATGCCCGCCTCTAAGGTCGGATTCTTCAGCCCGGCGGTTGCGCGCCAGAAAGCGCTTCTTGCGTCCGATAAAAACAGACGGCGGGACGAATCAATCCGCGGCACCGGATCGAAGCCGTGGCCCGGTCCTGTCTACTCCAGCTCGCCGAGGCTGAAAGACTCCTTACTGAACGGCTTTTCCACGCAGTTGGCGATGGCGTTTTTGCCGCCTAAGTAAACGCCCTCACTGGTTCCGGCGATCACTCCGAACGGCACGCCAAGGACGCTGGCGAAGAGGACCGGCGGCAGATGGTCCTTGCCGCCAATCTTGTCGGCAAAGTTGCCGGTGTACTCAGAGCATCGGTCGGCGGTTCGGCGGCTGATGGCAATTGGTGTGCCGACCAGGAGGCCAGCCCCAAGAGCCAGCGTTCTTACCGGGAACATACCAACGTTCTTGAGCATCTCCTTTGATTCGTCCGCGCTGGCGGGCAGAGCCGACCCGAGGCCCAAGGCTAGTAAGAAAAGAGCTGAAAATGTTGACTTCTTCACGTAGATTCCTCCCATCATGCAACGGTGGCCGCTGCCACTTTGTCCGCTCAGTAATTAATGCAGGTCTTATCCAGGAGAGCAAGATGCTGTTGCGAAATGAGTGCGCCGGGTTGCCAGGGTAATTGTAAGCAGAGAATCACATTGTTCATTACAACCTGGATTCGAAATCGTGGGTTCGGTAAAATCGAACAGCATTGCCAGCAAGAATGTACCCACCGTGAACGGCACAGCTGCGAAATATTACCGAAAAGGTTTTGGGCTTAAGAAAGAGGTCCAGGGCGAGCTACAGCAGGAGTATGAATCTGGGCTTGTCAAGAACCTGCGCCAAAGCGGCAACTCGCTAACGAGGGACCGCATCACGATCAAGCTTGCCGAGGCCTTTGGCTTTTGCTGGGGGGTAGACCGGGCGGTCTCCATGGCCTACGAAGCTCGCCGCCACTTCCCGGATCGGCAGATCTGGATTACCAATGAAATCATTCACAATCCGGTCGTGAATAGCAACTTGCGCCAGATGGGCATTGCCTTTGTGCCGGTTGCTCCCTCCGGCAGTAAGGACTTTTCCGGGATATCGCCCGGCGACGTGGTTATCCTGCCCGCCTTTGGCGCCAGTGTTCAGGAGATGGAACTTCTCGAGTCGATGGGCTGCCAGATCGTGGACACCACCTGCCCCTGGGTTTCCCGGGTGTGGAATCGCATTGGCAAATACAGTCAGGCCGAATTCACGGCGATCATCCATGGCAAATACAATCACGAGGAGACGATCGCGACCTCTTCACGCGCCGGGCACTACCTGATCGTCCAAAATCTCGAGGAGGCGGAATGGGTTTCCAGATACATCCTCGGTAAGCACAGGCGTGATCACTTCCTGACCAAATTCAGAGAGGCTTATTCTCCAGGTTTTGATCCGGACAAGCATTTGAGCAGGCTAGGCATTGCCAATCAGACGACGATGCTAAAGGGCGAGACGGAGCGGATTGGCAAACTCTTTGAGCAGACGATGTTACGCAAGTATGGGCCACAGCAGTTGGACCAGCACTTCCTGAGCCCTGGTGATACCATATGCGATGCTACTCAAGAGCGCCAGGATGCCATGCTCAAGCTGGTCGAGGAACCACTCAACCTGATCCTGGTCATCGGCGGCTACAACTCATCCAACACCGGGCATCTACAGGAGATCGCCATCAAGCGGAACCTGCCTTCCTATCATATCGACGGGCCAGACAGCATTGGTCCGGGGAACGAGATAAGGCATAAGCCTTTACACGCGCAAGAGCCAGTGGTCACTTCGCCCTGGCTTCCTGAAGGTCCGCTCACGATTGGTATCACCGCTGGTGCGTCAACTCCTGATCAAGTAGTTGCCGGTGTGATCGGCAAGATCCTGGAAATTGGCTGCGCCTGAGCTGCCCGTGCTGTGTACACATACCATTTTAAGGACGGTCGTTGGCCGGCAACCCATGGGGCCCTGAGGTTTCCATCCGGATCAGCGCAAAGGAAGCGGATGGGAACAGGTTAGCTCTTGAGTGAACCGGATCAGAACGGCGATGCTCTGCCTGGATGGGCCTTTAATCGACTCTAAATCTGGTTGTTGGTCCTTATCTTTATCCAGCCTGATCCTTATCCGGATGGGCAGCAGGCTTTGGAGAAGGCTGATTGCAGGTCTGTAGTTCGGGCTAGTGTCTGGCACGGTAGCGGGCGGACGAGAGTTCATCTCGAGATCTCGAGCGACGGTGAACTCTTGGACGACTGAACGCGTTGTCTGAAATAGCGCTGTAATTCTGACTGCCTGTCAAGGAGGCAAATATGTATACCACCGCTTTGATTCGCCGTCATATCTCTCGCCTGCAATTAGGTCGGTTATTCACCACGAGAGATCTCCTTTCATACGGTCGTCGAGCTGCGGTAGATAAGGCCCTCTGCCGCTTGGTCAGGATGGGACTAATCATACGCCTGGCCCGTGGCGTTTTTATGAGGGAGGGATCGCAAATTCCCTCCTGGTTTGAAATCGCGAGAGCAAAGGCAGAAGCCTTTGGCAAGAAAATCATGAGACACTGCGCCGATATCGCAGTGGAGCTCGGACTGGTTACCAAGGGCAATCCGCTGCCCACCTTTGGCGTAGCGGGCCGCTCAAGTTCATTCCGCGCCGGCGACACAGTAATTCATCTCAAGGCGATCAGCCCAAGAAAGATGCAGCTTGGCGAGAGCAGGGCCGGACAAGCGGCAAGAGCAATGTGGCATCTTGGCAGCGGCAATTTTATGCGCCAGCACGCAACGATCGCTGCCGGGGACCTCTTGCGAGGGGACCGCAACGAACTCCGGCGCTCAGCATTTTGGATGCCAGCATGGTTAAGCTGCTATTTCATCACCCCGAGATCCTGGGCACCAATGCTGTAACTGGACTAACCCGGCTGTCGCCTGTGAATCGGTTTTCGTTTTCCAGATAGAAAGCCGTGCTGGCAACTTTTGCCTGTCTGCAGCCGCAGCATGCTGTCGACCGGGCCACTAAGCCATGCCCAGGTAACGGCGCACGGCCCATGAGGCGATCATTCCCTGACCCATGGCGGTGCCAATGCGCGGGTAGCCTGGGTGTGCTATGTCACCGGCGGCAAACACTCCTGGCATCGAGGTCGCGCACTCTTGATCGACAAGAATGTGTCCTGAGGCGTCCATCTTGACCTGGCCGGCAAAGCGCTCCGTATTGGGCGTGTAGCCAATTTTGACCAGAAGCCGTTTTACTGGCAGATCTGTGGTGCGACCGGTGGTGGTAGATGCCAGGCGCACCCCGGTCAATTCCCTGTCGCCATGGAGAGCATGCACTACCGTGTCTACGATAACCTTGATTCGCTTTTGGCTTTCCACTGTCTTGATCACATCGGGGCGGGCTTTGAATTTGGTGCCACGGTGAACCAGGTAGACCTGCGGACAGCGATCGGCAAAGAAGAGCGCCTCCATCAGAGCGCTGTCGCCACCACCAATTACCGCAATCGGATGACCGCTCAGATGATCGACAATGTCTTCGGACTGGTAGGAGATGTCCTTGCCGAAGGAGTCCTCGTCACCAACTCCCAGGCGAGTGACTCTGTATCCGGTGGCAAGCACAATCGCTTTGGCCTTGAATTTCTTCTTCTCGGCAGTTAACAGCTTGGTCGCCAGATCTATTCCTGTGACGGCATGTCCGGTCAGGTAGGGCAGGCCTACCTGATCTGCAAGAGCGGCCATCTGGACTCTCAGCGGCTCGCCGCTTTCATAAAAACCACCGGCAAAATTGCGCAGCGTGTTGCGTATGTCGGCGAGCTGCCCGCCAAGTTGATCCTTGCGCTCCAATACGACCACGTTCAGCTTTGACTCGTGAAGCTCCAAGCCGCAGCTGATCCCGGCCGGACCGCCGCCTATTATGATCACATCGAAACTTGCAGCAGCAGGCATCTTTCTACCTCCCCACCGTGTAGCAGTGAAGCTGGTAGCCGCCACGGTTGAAGCCACAGTAAAGCTTGTCGCCGAGCTTGGTAAGGTGGGCGATTCCCAGTCGCTGTGAACTTTGACGAGCGGTCGCTGCCAGCGGAATTTCAGTACCTGTGCGGAGGCTCCAGGCATGGAGACCCGCGCATCGGTCTACACCCCAGATCAGCTTGTCTTCCTCCGACAAGGCAAGCGGTACACCACCGCTGCCCCAGGCCAGATCAGGCTCAAAAGCTGTCTCCAATTTGACCCTGGCATCTGTTGTAGACAGGCAAAGAAAGCCACCACCGAAAAGCGCATCCCAATTGCCGTCGTCAATCTGCTGGCAGGCTAGATCGCAGCCGGCAGCGTACAGCAGACTGCCATCGGCGCTCAGCTCAATCCAGCTTGTGGCAAAGGGAGCAGAAATCTCCCAGAGAGCCTTGTCCAGCCGGACTGCTCCGGACTGGCGCTGGCAAAGCGAGAACAGCCCCAGGCGGCTACCGGCAGCAACGGCAAGTCTTCTTGCCTGGGCATCCAGCGCTATGGCCGTGGTCTGCCCCCAGTCAGTGAGGCAAGGCTCATAGGCAAGCCGCCGTGCTGGCCGTGGATCTCCAGGGTTGCTGACAGCTTCTCGGACCAGATCGGTGAACGGTGCCGAAATCAGAACGCCCGGTTCCGCCGCATCAGGCACAGCGTATCCGCGTGGCGATGTACTGATCAAGCAAGAGCCGGCGATAATCAGTCTTTCCGAGTCCCCTTTCCACCAGAGCTCGGTCTTTGGGCTCAGGTCGGTCGGCCCAGCCGCCGGTCTTGACAGCGCTGGCGGATAGGCAAAGAACCGAGCCAGCCCGTAGTGATTGGCAGCGATCAGGTAGCGACCGTCTCCACTCTTGAGGAAGGTGTGCATGTCCAGGTCGAACTGAGAGCGCTCATCTTCCCCTGGAAAAGCCGTATCCTGGAAGGTCGCCACCGGCTCCAGGGCGCGCTCTGAAGGTCGGGCAATTTCGACATTGCGACCGAGATTGTTGATAATCAGGAAGCTGTCCAGGGCCGTAAGCCGCCCGATGCCGGCCGGTTGCGAGTTGCTGACCCGGCTGTCAGCGTGGGTGGGAAAGCGCTCACGGGAGGCGGGCCGCATCCTCAGGTGGCAATCCATGCTCGTGGTGGGGACAGCTTGTTTCACTCTTTTTTATGTTCTTGGGTTCTTGCTCGTGCCTGCTAGTAAAGAGAAGCGTGCTGGCAGGTGTCTTTGCAACCGGGAAATTACGTCGCTTACGCCGATCGCCGTCATGCAGCGCAGATCTTCTGGGAGCTGGCAATGCCAGGTCTGGGGCTTGAAGCTCTTGAAATCGGTCAGGTGGTTATAGCACTGTCCCAGGGAGCTGCGAGTACATTCCTCCGCGCAAGGCTTTGCCTGCAGATTGGCGGTGTGGTCATAATAGCGCACGTATACCGGCCGGTGCCTGTAGAGAGCAACCGTGGGGATCCCCTGGTGCACTGCCAGATGGGTCAGGCCGGTATCCACGCCGACCACGCCGGCCGCGCTGCTGATCAGATCCAGCGCATCGGACAATAAGGGCGTCGGCGACCAGGGCAGCGCTAACGAGATCAGAGCACGCACAGCCTCTGAAGCTTCCGGTTGACCGACCATCAGGCAGCCGACGCCCTGCCCGGAAAGGCGCTCACTGAGCTCCAGCCAGGAGCCGAGCGGCCAGGATTTGTAGCTGCCATCCGTGCCCGGCAAGAAGACGACCTTGTCTTTTGCCTGGCGGCAGGGCACGTGGCTAAGCGGCTTGAGTGTGCCAAAATCAGCCTGGAGGCCTAGATCCAGACAGATCCTGGACAGTATGTCATTAATTGTGTAGCCGGGATAATCGCACTCGAATTGTGGAGAGCCCCACCAGTAGCCTGTTTGTAGTGGATGATCACGCAGGTTGTAGTACCGATCGCCAGCCCCGAGCGCAGCCGGCTCAAACTCCGGCTCCCGCACGGAACCAGCCAGACCTGGTATGCGACCGGCAAGACCCTCCTGCAGGTGGGATCTGGTCACGATATAGGTGGCCTGGCCGGCATCGATGAGAGCCTGCACCGCCGGCAATGACACAACGAGGTCTCCCAGTCCCCAGGAGATCGGTGCAATATATGCTGCCACGGTGACGCTCCCGCTCGTAACGGCCGTTAGAATATCCCGGGCCTGGCCGCTACCGCCTTTCGCCTGGTCTCATCCCGGCCCGGCTCGGCAGCCGGGGTAGGAGCATAGGTCGCACAGCACGATTCGGTCTCCCACAGGGTAACCTGGGTGACCGGGAAGCCGCGACTGAGCACAAACTCAAATATGTAGCGGGCGATGTTTTCAGCGGTTGGGTTGCCATCCATCACGCATATCGGCTCGCCCATCTGCCGGAGGAACGGCAAGAGCGGATCATCTTTGCATAGCAGCATCCGGTGATCCAGGGTCTCGTCAATCCAGGCAGACACCAGCTTCTTGATCTCGGAGAAGTCCAGGACCATGCCCGAGGAGTCGAGTTCGGGGGCACAGAGGGTGATCACGGCGGTGCCGTTGTGCCCGTGCAAGTTCTTGCACTTACCCTGGTAATTGAGGAGCCGATGCCCGTAGCAAAACGGGATCTCCCTGGTCACCTGGTACATTTTTCCTCCCCGGCACTGATTGCCGCAAGTTAGAGAGCGGGCACGGCGAGGCGCTCTCGACTGGCGTATCTGGTGCGATCAACGACGCCGCTCTCGTCGAAAGCCTGCTGGCGCTCATGGCATTTGTTGCACCGCCCGCAGTGCAGGGCCGCTTTTTCGGAGTCGTAAGTCGGATTAATGCAGGAAAAGCTGAACTCCAGCGGCAGATCCCGACCGAGCTGCAATACCTGCGCTTTGGCCAGTCGAGCGAATGGGCGGATGATACGGAGGCGCTGATCCAGGGCCGCAGCTATCACCGACTCCAGCTTGTCAAAGAAGTTGTCCGTAGCATCGGGGAAAGGATTCGAGTCAAGCGGACCGAGCGCGATCGTCTCGATGCCGTTGAGGGCGCACCAGACAGCCGTCCTGGAGATGAGGAGAAGATTGCGCCCGGGCAGGTAGACGGCATCATCGGCTGTGGAGGAATCAGGAACGCTGTCCCCGGTTATGCTCCAGTGATCCCCATAAGTATCCGCGACCGGCAGGTCAAGGATATGCAGGCGGCCCAGGTGGGGACCGCGGATGGCTGCCAGAAAGCGCCGCAGATGCTGCTCCTCGACCAGCTCCCAAACAAGCCCAAAGCGCACGTAGACTGGATAAACGGCCTGGAAGCGGTCCATTAGCTGTGCCGTGAGAATGGAGCTCTCAATGCCGCCGCCAACGAGAACCGCCACGGCTGAACGGGAAAGATCGGGAGGGAGGAGAAGTCCTTTTCTGGCTTGGAACTCGAGCATTGGGCAACCCTCTTGGTGCGAGGGCCCGATTATACAACCTGGCCTTTCCGACGCAGCGGGCGCACCGGCTTGTGGAAGTTGAGAGTATGTTCAGGCGTTGAGGCAATAACCGGCAGCGGTCATGGTGCTGCCTCGCCTGTTCATGCTAGGATTAGCTTTTCGGAAAAACCGGCGGCCTCTCGCCGGTAAATCGCCAGCGCTGGCCGGGAAAAGCGTTCAGCTTGTTCCCAGGCGGAGCTCAAAAAAACCGTGCCCACAGAGCCTGAAGCTAGATTGACCAGCAAAGCCTTTGTCCGGCCTGGAGATAGGCCGTGCCCAGACGATCGCGCACCGGCCTCTGAGAGCCAGTTTGTCAGAGCCTGTAAGGGCCAGCCGACCGACTGCACACCGGTCTGGCTGATGCGCCAGGCAGGCCGCTTCATACCCGAGTACCGGCAGCTACGGGCCAGGCTGGGCTTTCTCGAGCTGTGCAAGAAACCGGATTTGGCCGCCGAGCTGACGGTGATGGCTGTTGAGAAGCTGGGGGTTGATGCCGGAATCATTTTCGCGGATATCCTCCTGCCGTTGGAAGCGCTTGGGGTCGGGCTCGAGTATGCAGGCGGTGAGGGGCCGGTAATCGGCCGGCCATTGCGCTGCCGTGAGGACCTGTCCCGGCTCAGGCTCTTTGAGCCGGCAGACTCGCTCAGTTTTGTGCTCGAGGCTATCGGCCTGGCCCGCTCCGGGCTGCCGGCCACCACTCCCTTGATCGGCTTCGCCGGAGCCCCGTTCACGCTTGCCTCCTATCTGGTCGAAGGTGGTGCCTCGCGCCATTTTGAGAACACCAAGAGGCTGATGTACACAGACCGGAGCTGCTGGCATGAGCTCATGCGTTTGCTCTCCCAGCTCACTGCCGACTACCTGAACGCCCAGGTGGCCCATGGCGTTCAGGCCGTTCAGCTGTTTGATAGTTGGGTCGGTTGCCTGAGCCAGGCGGACTACCGCGAATTTGTCCTGCCATACACCAAGCAGACGATTGCCGCGCTGAGCGCGACCGTGCCGCTCATTCACTTTGGTACCGGTACCGCCCATCTGCTTGAGCTCATGCTCGAGGCCGGTGGTGATGTGATTGGGCTTGATTGGCGGGTGAGCCTGTCCGCGGCCTGGGCCCGGCTGGGAGAGCGGGTGGCTGTACAGGGCAATCTGGATCCGGTCGTGCTCCTGGCCGATCAGGCCGAGATTAAGCGCCAGACCAGGCGAATCCTCTTAGAAGCGGGCGGGAAGCCGGGGCATGTATTCAACCTCGGGCACGGTGTCCTGCCGACAACGCCTGTGGACAACGTCAGGTTCCTCGTGGATACAGTTCATGAACTGGGGGGACGCTGAGATGGCCGCCGGCGGCGAGGCTGTCCTCATGCTCGGCTACGGGGGACCGGAGTCTTTCCAGGCGGTGCGTCCGTTCGTCGAGAACGTGGTGCGCGGCAGGAACGTCCCAGCGGCACGGATTGAGGCTGTGGTCGAGCAATACCGGGCAATCGGCGGCAAATCGCCGTTTGTTGAGCTGACGCGGCGGCAGGCTGATGCCCTGGAGCAGCTCCTCCAGAGTCAGGGGGCTCACCTGCCGGTCTACCTGGGCATGCTCTTTTCAGCTCCGCTCATCAGCCAGACGCTCGAGCAGATGCTCTCGGACCGGGTCAGGCAGGCGGCCGTGATCATCATGGCTCCGCACCGATGCCAGGCCAGCTTCGGGCGCTACCTTGAGAGTGCGCGAAGCGCTGCCGCTGGCTTCGAACCGGGGGCGCTGAAGCTGGAGTTCGTGCCGGCCTGGCATAACCACCCGCTGTTTATCGAGGCTATGGCCGAACGGCTGTCGCAGGCTATGACCCGGCTGGATCCAGCTCAACGCTCTTACGCAAGAGTAATCTTTACCGCTCACTCTGTGCCTGAGGAGATGCCCGATGCCTCTGCCTACGCAGAGCAGATTGCTGAGTCTGCACGGCTGGTCGCCATTTCGCTTGGTCATGAGAATTGGAGCGTGGCCTACACCAGCCGCAGTGGCAGAGCTGACCAGGCCTGGCTGGAGCCGGATGTGGCGGCTGCCATCCGGGCGGCCAAGCGTGCTGGTGTAACGGCGCTAGCAATTGCCCCGATCGGTTTTGTCTGCGACCATGTCGAGGTCCTCTTCGATCTGGACGTGCAGGCTGCGGCTGTGGCTAAGGAGGCTTTCCTGCCCATGGTCAGGGCTGCCACGGTGGGCCTTCATCCCCGGTTCATTCAGCTATTAGCCGAGCTTGCCCGGGCCCGGATTGGGGTCGCCTAGCTGGAACAAGTGAGCTCATCGTGAACGCTCCTGATACGACCTGTCCGCGGATTGCCGTGATTGGTGCTGGCATCTCAGGGCTGGCTGCTGCCCATCGAATTATCGAACTGACCGCAGGTATGGCGGTGCGCCCGCAAGTGATCGTTCTTGAGGCGAGCGAACGAGCAGGCGGCGTGATCTTGACGGGAAGTTACGAGCAGTGCGTGCAGGAGTGTGGTCCGGACTCGTTCATAACTCAGAAGCCATGGGCGCTGGCTCTCTGCCACCGGCTTGGGCTTTCCTCGCGAATCATTCAGACCAGCCAGGAAAATCGAAGAACGTTTGTGGCGATCGACAGTAAGTTGCAGCCGCTTCCTGACGGTTTCATGATGCTGGCACCGACCCGTTGGTGGCCTTTCATCAGGTCACCGCTCCTCAGCCCGCTCGGGAAGCTGCGTATGGCACTGGATATGGTGCTGCCCGGCCGCAGCGGCGATGCTGATGAGAGCCTGGCTGAGTTTGTAGAGAGACGCCTGGGCCACGAGGCGCTGGAGCGCATTGCCCAGCCGATGGTTGCTGGTATCTACACGGCCGATCCTGACCGCTTGAGCCTCAAGGCGACCATGCCCAGATTTCATGAGTTAGAGGCTCGCCATGGCAGCCTGATCAGGGGCCTCATGGCCGAAGAGAAAGAGCGTCAGTCAAAAAAGACAGGTCGCTCGATGAAGGCTGGCTGGGGATCGGAAGGTGGCGCTCGCTACGGTCTGTTTGTCAGCCTGGACGGGGGGCTAAAGGTGCTCGTCGAGGCGCTGGTGGCGCGGCTGCCGGAAGGCACCATCCGGCTCGGTGCGCAGGTCTCGAGCGTTTGTCACGGCTCGGGCGGGCGGAGGTGGGATGTCATTACCGGCGGTCAGGAGGCGCTGGCAGTGGATGCAGTTATCTCGGCGCTGCCAGCGCACCAAGCTGCCGGCATCCTTTACCGGCTAGATCAGCGGTTGAGCTCCGATCTGGCTAAGATTCAATTTGCCTCGTCGGCTGTTCTCAACCTCATCTATCGGCGAGAAGATATTCCTCACCGCCTGGATGGTTTTGGCTTTGTGGTTCCGGCCCTGGCCGGTCGTTCGATGCTGGCCTGCACCTTCAGCAGCCTCAAGTTTGCCGGGCGGGCCCCGGCAGGAACCGTGAGCATGCGCGTTTTCCTGGGTGGCGCCATGCAGCCGCGGATTTATGCGCTGGCTGATCAGGAGATCGTCAAGGTAGCCTGCGCCGATCTGGGCTACTTTCTCGGTGTGACAGCCCCACCGCTTTTCACCAGCCTTACCCGCTGGCCTGACTCCATGCCCCAGTATCATCTTGGCCACCTCAACCTGGTCGCGGCCATTGAGTCAGCGCTGGCTCGGCTGCCGGCGCTGGCGCTCGCCGGCAATTCGCTTCATGGGGTGGGAATTCCGGACTGCATCGACAGCGGCGAAAAGGCCGCCGAGTCGATTCTGAGGCAGCTCAACTGGCGGTCGGCAGGGTAATTAATAGATCCTGGTACTGCCCAAAAATCTGTACCATATAGTCGCTCCGGGAAGCGTCGGCCCGGTTGCCTATTGGCCAATCGCTGCCGATGATCCAAACTGTTGAACGGTTCGGCTGCGCTGAATCACGTCAAGGAGAGCCGCAATGCCGCGAGATCTGCCGGTCGGGAATGGAGCTGTCCTGATCAATTTTGACGCTGCTTATGCCATGAGGGACATCTACTACCCTCATGTCGGGCAGGAAAACCAGACGATCGGCCACCCTTCCCGCTTTGGGGTCTGGGTAGACGGAGATTTTTCCTGGGTTGGCGCGGACTGGCACATAGAGCGCAAGTACATGCCGGAGACGCTTGTCACCGATGTGCTCCTGCGCCACGACAAACTGGCTCTTGAATTGCGGGTTCACGACGCGGTCGACTTCCATCTCTGGCTGTATGTGCGCGAGATTGTGGTGCGTGATTTGAGCGGACGCGACAGGCAGGTCCGTCTCTATTTCAGCCACAACTTCCATATATATGGAAACAATGTCGGCGATACGGCCTTTTACGATCCACGCACCCAGTCGGTGATTCATTACAAGGGAGAGAGATGGTTTCTGATCAACATGTGTGATCCGCTCAAGTGCGGTGTGGATCAATGGGCCTGTGGAACCGCAGAGGCTGGCGGTCTGGAAGGCACCTGGAGAGACGCCGAGGACGGTGAGTTGAGCGGCAATGCCATTGCCCAGGGGTCGGTGGATTCGACGATCGGCATCTCCATTGATGTCCCTGCCAGCGGCGAACAGGTCGCCCATTACTGGATAAGCTTCGGGGTCGGTTACGAGAAGGTGGTCAAACTAAACAGCATCGTTCGCCAGCGCACCCCGCAGGCGCTCGTGCGCCGCACCGAGCACTACTGGCGGTTGTGGGTGAACAAGGAGAACCATGACTTCCAGGCTCTGCCCGAGAGCGTGATCGACCTGTTCAAACGCAGTCTGCTGATTGTGCGTACTCAGATTGATGATAGCGGGGCGATCACCGCCGCCAACGACGGAGATGTGGCCCAGTTTGCCCGGGACACCTACTCCTATATGTGGCCGCGGGACGGGGCGCTGGTGGCCTATGCCATGGCCAGAGCCGGCTACAGGGAGGTTGGACAGAGATTCTTCCAGTTTTGCCTGGATGTGA
>Ga0066388_100000022_pt1 | contig 42692 bp, 41 predicted proteins | sample PanSoiMetaGPlot6_FD_64539 | JGI IMG/M metagenome (GOLD analysis project Ga0066388, IMG submission 64539) | Tropical forest soil microbial communities from Panama analyzed to predict greenhouse gas emissions - Panama Soil - Plot 6 (Hybrid Assembly) | ecosystem: Environmental > Terrestrial >...
CGGGTCGGCCGTCTTCGAGATCGTCGACGAAGCGTATCATTGGAAGGCGAACATGATTGTGATGGGCTATCGCACGCGTCCAGCCGTCAAGCCGTATATGCTAGGGACGGTGTCTACTGGTGTCTCAACGCAGGCATCGTGCTCGGTGGCTATTATTCGCCCGCAGGAGTGCGAGTCGACTGCATACTATGCAGGAGAAGTTTCTGTGCCTGTCGAGGATGGAACAGAATCGAGTCGATGATGCCGCAGGCAGGCTGAATTTGCTCCTAGAGTAGGGCAAGCCTTACCTCGATTACGCCGGATAGTCCCATTGATGAAGTCATCGGCAGACCACAATGTTGAAATACCTCGAGCATCTGGCGATTTTCGGTAAGAACCAATGCTCTCAACTCTTCAATCCCCTGCGCCCTGGCGATTTCCGTGAGATGCTTCAGCAGGAGCGTGCCGATTCCCAGCCCATGATAGGCGTCTTCCACGGTTAACGCCACTTCGGCAAAGCGACGATCTGCGGATTCGTCGGAAACAATGTAGCGCCCAGAACCGACCGGAACCTGCACCCCGTCTTCAACTACGATTGCCAGCAAGCCAACATGATGGGTGAAGTCAAGCTCACTGTAGTAGCTCAGCTCTTGTTCGGAAAGCTCCTTTTTAGGGATAAAGAAGCGATAGTACTTCGACTTTTCGCTCAAGTGTTGCCAGATGTCTTGCAAGTAGGCACGATCGCCGGGATGAATCGGCCGTATGGCGATACTCCGCCCATCCAGCAGCTTGTCCTCATAAATATAATCTGTCGAGTCAGCCCTCATAAGTCCTCACCGGTCCGCCATCGCAAGCATCGAGGAAGCTCCTGCATCCCAACTTAGCAGATCCGAGGCAGCTGTTCTCCTGACAGTTTATCGAGTATACGGTGCCCGCCGATACGAGATTTCAACACCACTCGCCCTGAATGACTCGGGACGACTCTGCCGATCACCGTAGCGCATCTACCGAGAGGATTGGACCTCATCTGCTCAAGCGCACTGCCTTGATGGTCAGGCGCGACTATGGCAACCAGCCGACCTTCGCTGGCGACGTAGAGGGGATCTAATCCAAGAATTTCACAGGCAGCCTGCACTTCAGGATGAATGGGTATAACGCTCTCATCTAGCTCAATACCAGTACCGGAAGTAACGGCAATTTCGTTTAGCGCACTTGAGAGCCCCCCGCGCGTCAGGTCACGCAAACAGTGCACGGATGACCCGACCGTGAGGAGTCCAGCCACCAAGTTGTGCAGGGAAGCAGTGTCACTCTCGATGCGAGTATCGAGTTCAAGCGCTTCCCGGGCACACATGATCGCCATACCATGCAGTCCTAGATCGCCGCTTGCTATCACTACGTCTCCGACCTCAGCCCGGACTGCAGAGGGGGCAGGGTCCACCTCGACCACACCGATGCCGGTCGTGGTGATGAAGATCTTGTCAGCAGCACCACGATTAACCACCTTGGTATCGCCAGCGATCAGAATCACACCGGACTCCAAGCAAGCCTCTCGCATAGACTTCACAATGCGCTTAAGGTCAGCGAGCCGTAAGCCTTCTTCGAGTATGAACGATGCTGCCAAATAGAGCGGTTTGGCGCCTCGCATAGACAGGTCGTTGACCGTACCATGCACTGCTAGTTTTCCAATGTCTCCACCCGGGAAAAAGATGGGATTGACGACATAAGCATCTGTCGTCACAGCCAGTCTTGTGCTGCCTGCGCTGACCAGAGCAGCATCGTCCAACTGATTGAGGACTTCGTTGCCTAGCTCAGGCAGGAAGACGGTTTCAATCAACTGCGCGGTCAATTTGCCGCCGCTGCCGTGTCCCAATCGGATCAGGTCAGACACGCCGACAGGCACTGGGCATGAAAGGGCCATATTCGCGCTGTAGTCAGACAATGTCTTCTTCTCCCATAACCATGTGAATGGTGTCCCACAGAATGTGAAGGAGCATAACGTGTGTTTCCTGTATTCGGTGGATACTATAGCTCGGGACGACCAGGCTCCAATCCGCTGTATCCTTCAAGCGTCCGCCGTCTTTACCGGCAAAAGCTATAGTCATGAGCCCGAGCCTTTTTGCTTCCTGAAGCGCGTAAATGAGATTGGCCGACTGACCGCTGGTGCTGATCGCCAGCGCCATATCTTCAGGACGGGCAAGATTGACAAGTTGAGCACCGTAGACGCGTGAAAAATCGACGTCGTTCGCGATAGCAGACAAAAGAGCGCTGCCTGCTGAAAGGGATAGGCACGGCAACGGTCTGCGCTTCTCGAATATGGGATGCATAAACTCGACGGCAAAGTGCTCAGCGTCACAGGAGCTTCCTCCGTTGCCCATGACAAAAAAACGCCCTCCTTGCGCGAATCGCTCTGCCATTGCAGCAGCCAGCCGCTCAATGATGTTGATGTTGCCGTTGAAAAAGGCGAGGCTTGTATTGGCACTCTCCTGCGCCTTTCGCAGTATGGCCGCACCAAGGGCGGTTAAGTCCTCCGGCACGACAGCCTGCTTACCCTGGTTGATCATGTCATTTCGCTCCCCGTCATATTCCTTTCCATGGTGCGAATCGGCCAAATTTGTAGTAGGCGGCGCACGTTCCTTCCGATGACACCATCGTGGCGCCCAGTGGGTGCTCTGGCGTGCACTGCCTGGCAAACGCCGGGCACTGGTGTGGCTTCTTCAAGCCGCGCAGAATCTGCCCGCTGATACACACCGGTGATTCTTGCGCCGTCACGGTTTCCACGCCGAAAACCCGTTCAGCATCGTAGTCACGGAAGGGAAAGCTGAGCCTGTATCCGCTCTTGGGAATCAATCCTAGCCCTCGCCATGCCCTGTCAGTTATATCGAAAACTTCGCAAACCAGGCTCTGTGCTCCCTGATTACCGAGACGATTGACGGCGCGGCCGTATTGGTTTTCCAGCTTGGCTTCACCGGATTCAAGCTGCTTGGCACAACGAACGATGCCTTCCAGCAGATCAAGAGGCTCAAATCCAGTAACGACGATCGGAACCTGGTAATGACTACTGATCGGCTCGTACTCTCGCCAGCCCATCACGGCGCAAACATGACCGGGAGCAAGAAAGGCATTGACCTTGTTTTGCGGCGCTTGCAATATTGCCGAGATTACCGGCGGCACTGTCACATGCGAACACAGTAGGAAGAAATTTCGCAATCCCAACCGGCGGGCCTGCCACACGGCCATAGCATTGGCCGGGGCAGTGGTTTCGAACCCGACCGCAAAGAATACGACCTTTTTATCCGGGTTGGAAGTGGCGATCTTCAGTGCGTCAAGCGGCGAGTAGAGAACACGGACATCTCCTCCGCGGGCCTTCACCTCCAGCAAATCGCACTCGCTTCCCGGCACTCTGAGCATGTCTCCAAACGAGCAGAAGATCACATCTGGCAGACCGGCAATAGTTACGGCCTTATCGATGAGTTCCAGCGGTGTTACACAGACTGGGCACCCAGGCCCGTGAACCAGCTCAATGCCGTCCGGCAAAAGCTCCTCCAGTCCGTACTGACAGATCGTGTGTGTTTGTCCGCCACAGACTTCCATGATTGTCCATTCATGCGACACCAGGTGCTTGAGCTGATTCGCTAGCTTGGAAGCAACTTCTGCGTCCCTGTATTCGTCCAGATATTTCATTCCGCTTCCGGCACCCTCAAGGTGTTTTGCGCCTCAGCAAGGTCTCCGGAAACCTTGAGCGCCTCGTACTGGCGCGCCGCTTCCGCCTCGTTAATGACGCTGATTGCAAATCCGACGTGAACCAGAACATAGTCACCGGCAGCAGCCCCGGGTGCATATTCCATGCACGTGGCCCGCCGGATTCCCCCGAAGTTGACCCTGGCCATTTTCAGGCCGTCGTTGTCGAAAAGCTCCTCAATCTGCCCGGGTATCGCCAAGCACATAGACCTAACTCCTCACCTGGCTGCGGCAACCCAGCGCATTGACTTTGGCCAGGGCAATTACAGCCTGCCCAAGCGACAATCCTCCGTCGTTGGCTGGTAATCGCCGTGGGTAGAACACCTGAAAGCCCGCCTCACCGAGCAGATGGACCGCCAGTCTGAGCAGAAGGGCGTTCTGGAAGACTCCGCCCGACAGGCACACCTGCTTCAAGCCGGTCTCAACCCGGATGCGGCAGCAGACATCGAGCACGATCCTGGCTAGGGTACTGTGAAACCTGGCAGCAACTCGGCTCGAGCTCTGGCCGTTGCTCAGGTCATCCATTGCGCGTCCCAGAATGGAGTGGGGACTGACGACCAGCTTGCCGGCGACCAAACCCAGCTCATAGGGATAGGCATCCAACTGATTCACGCTGATGGGCGAGCCGGCGAGCGCGCCTTCCGCGAAAGCCAGATCAACTTGCGCTTCGAGCTCCATCGCCGCCTGTCCTTCATAGGCAGCCTCGAGGCAAACCCCGAGCAGTGCAGACATGGCATCAAAAAGACGCCCGCAACTCGATGTCATCGGTGCATTGAATTGTTTTTCAACCTGCTGGCGAATAACGGACACTGCTTTCGTTCCGTAACGCTTGCTCATCGCGTCAACAAAGCCTTGAAAAACCGGTCCGCAAGCCTGCTGATTGGAAAAGTGATATCCGAGCGCCATGCGCCAGGGCCTCTTGATCGCCTCCTGTCCGCCGGGCATGGCAACCGGCTCAAAGTAGCCTCGCCTTTCAATGTTCTTCCAATCACAGACTAAAAATTCTCCTCCCCACGCCGTTCCATCGAGACCGTAGCCAAGCCCGTCAAAGGCAACACCGATTACGGGATCCATCAGTCCGTGCTCCGCCATACAACTGGCAATGTGCGCATGATGATGTTGAACCGCCACCTTCGGCAGTCCATCGCCCGAGGCAATCTCCTGCGCCAATGCCGTGGACAGATAGTCCGGATGCAAGTCATGGGCAACAATTTCGGGCTCGATCGAAAACAAGTTTTTGAACCGAGCTAGCGACTCCTGGAAGTGGCGCATGCCATCCAGATCATCTAGATCACCTATATGTTGGCTCACAAAAGCCTTGTCGTTTGTAATGAGACAGAAGGTGTTCTTGAGATGGCCACCGCATGCCAGCACCGGGGCTGTCGCCCGCACCGGCAGAGTGATCGGAAGCGGAGCGTACCCACGGGATCTGCGGATGATGATTTCTGAACTCTGAAAGATACGTGAAACAGAATCGTCATATCGTGACTCTATTTCACGATCGTGCACAAGGAAAGCATCTGCTATTCCAGAAAGCCGGCTCATGGCCTCTTCATTGGCGATCGCAATCGGTTCATCACTGCGGTTGCCGCTCGTGGCGACCAGCGGTCCCTGGAAATCTGCCAGCAGCAGGTGATGCAAGGGTGTATACGGAAGCATCACACCAAGATGATCGATAGCCGGTGCGACACTCGGCGCAATTCCATCATTGCCAGGGCACAAAGCGGCAACCTCCCGGTCATTGCCAGCTGGTGTTTCGCTTGCGCTCAGGATAAGCAATTTTCGAAGCAAGACAATGGGACGGCTGGGCCTCAGCAGGAGGGCCTCTTCCTCCCGGGACATTCGACAGAATTGTCGCACCAAAGCAGGACTGGACATCATCACCGCCAACGGCTTGCCGTACCGCTGCTTACGCTGCCTCAAGGTGCAAACAGCCTTTTCGTTGCGCGCATCGCACATCAAGTGAAAGCCGCCGAGCCCTTTTACCGCCAGTATGTTCCCTTTCTGCAACAGATCTACCGCCAGGTGAAGTGCGTCCTCAGATCCATGCGCGTTTGTATCAACATGCGATGCCTCAATGCCCTCGCTCCGCATAAAAGTCAACGACGGACCGCATCTTGGACACGCGTTTGGCTGAGCATGAAAGCGTCGGTTGCCCGGATCATCGTACTCGCTCCGGCACAGGCTGCACATCTTGAAGTCGGCCATCGTCGTGGTCGGACGGTCATACGGCAGCGACTTGATGATAGTGAAGCGGGGACCACAGTTTGTACAGTTGATGAAGGGGTAACGATAACGGCGATCTGCGGCGTCGAACAGCTCTTGCAGACATTGATCACACGTTGCTGAGTCCGCCGGCACCGCCTTTGCAGCGTCAGTGCTCACCGCACTCACCGCACTCGTATCGATACTGAATTCCAGTATCGGCTCGAGGGCGCAAGGTATCTCGACTACATCCACTTCATGTATGGCTGCAAGCGGCGGCCGTTCATTGCGCAAAGACTGCAGGAACTCTTGAACGATCAGCCTTTGCCCCTCGATCTCAATTTCCACTGTTCCGCCCGCATTCCGCACGAAGCCTGCCAGCGAAAGTCGAGTTGCCAAGCTATACACAAAGGGCCGAAAGCCAACGCCCTGAACGACGCCGCTGACCCGCACAGCCAGCCGGATCAGCTCACTGCCAATCGCCTCTCTGGTTGCAATGCTGTCCGCGTGCACGACAGCTCGCCCTCGCTATGCAGGTGAAGCCTGACTCGTCCGCTAAGGACAACATAGTATCCCATTCGTTGCATGCGTAATAGTCTGGATTTACTTAGGGCCGATGGCCATTTCGGCTCTCACACAACCGACAATCGCTCAGTAGACTGGATATCTCACCGCCGGCTATGCCCGGAAAGCCAGCTCCGTATCGGACAGCAGCACCTTGAATAGCGGGTTTGGTAGCAGCGAATAGCGATGATTTCGGTCAAACGTCAAGACAACCAATCCATAGACCACACGCAAGGCAAGCTCCGTCTGGTCGAGCTCTGGCAAGGCTTTCTCCAGATCGAGGTGCTGCGCAAAACTAGCCCTGATTTCGCCGATGGCAGTTTCAACCTGTTGCCGGTCCATCGGTAGCTTGGACGCCTTCGACGCTGCCTGCGCGACTATCCTCCAGAACCAGTAGTAATTGACAGCTCTTTCTCGCAACAATTTAACGGCTGCCTCACTGAAAAAAACTGTTAACATTCGCCTTTCCGCAATCGTCGGCTTGCCAGATACTCTGATAGCAAGTTCGTGGATCTGCTCGCCAAGGTAGTCTACTGGGACTATGAAGCTCTTGCTTTCGGAAAAACTCTTCTTTGCGTGTTCTGCGATCACCTGCAGCTGTGTGATGGCGTCTTCTGCTGAAGCAGTCTCTCCTTGAGGCGACAAGATCAGGGGGGCGCTGGGATGGAACATGCTCTTAGGCGCATTGCAGTTCGGACACCGCCAATCGTCGGAGAGAATATCGAAGGGCGTTTTGGGAGGCATGCCCGTCCTCATAGCACCACTCGTTTCTTCGTAGGTGAAGCCGCAACCGCTGCAGATGTATTTCCTCGTGCTCATGATCCCATCCTCGAACACAGCCGACCCATCTGGCTTCCACGCCCAGTGGTCATACTCCCGCGGGTAAGGACCCACGAAGCCAGCATACTCCCGCCTGGCCCCAGAACACATCGATCGAATGGCGCACCAGCGGTCAGCCGAAGGGTGGATGATCAGGTTGCAATAGCAGCTGAAGCTACTGGCTCGAGTGCAATGTCCACGCAATCGATATCCACAGACTCCAAGCCGCTGCTGATCAACAGTCCAGTTGCTCGATTCGATGCCGGTTGCCAACCAGAGCAGCGAGTGCTCCTGGTCGGCTCGATACGAAATTCCTCGCAGGCGAAAAGCAACCGGAAGGATGGCAAGCCATCATTCCCGAGGTTGATGCGCCAATGGTGACCATGTCTCACGCTGATCATGATCAGTCACGCAAGCGATATTTAGCAGTGCCCGTTTCGTTTCAACACACGACCGGGTCGTCCAGCGGAGAATGAAATTGTCCAGCAGTGCACATTTAATGGCAACCCCAGAACCGGCCTTACCTGCAGCTGTCGATCGGCCGGTTCATACTTTGCCGGCTAGTGCAGTCTATGCAGCACTCTCCACCCAACCAGCCGGCCTCAGTCAAGCTCAAGTTGACGAACGACGTCAAGTCTTCGGAGCCAATGCCATAAAGGAATTGCCGCGCACGCCGCATATCGTGCGTTTTCTCTCGAATTTCACCCACTTAATGGCTATTCTTCTCTGGGCCGGTGGGGCGATCGGGTTTGCCGCTCAGCTCCCGCAATTGGGCATAGCGATCTGGATGGTAAACCTGATCAACGGCAGCTTCAGCTTCTGGCAGGAGTACAAGGCAGAAAAGGCAACCGAGGCGCTACGCCGGCTGATTCCTTTCCACGCGCGCGTTCGCCGCGACGGCTGCGAGCAGCAAATTTCGGCAAGTGAGCTGGTCCCGGGCGACATAATGATTCTGGCCGAAGGTGATCGCATCTGCGCAGATGCCCGATTAGTACGAGCGCACGAGCTCAGGGTGGATCAGTCGACGCTTACAGGCGAGTCTCTGCCAGCAGCCAAATCGGCCGACGAGATTATCCATAGCAATCTCAACCCGCCCGAGCTTCGCAATCTGGTATTTGCTGGAACCGCCGTCATGTCCGGCAGCGGCGAAGCTGTCGTTACGGCAACAGGCATGCGAAGCGAATTCGGCAAAATCGCGCTCCTGACGGAAAGCACACCGGATAGGCCGAGCCCCCTGCAAATGGAGATGGCACGAGTGACGAGAATAGTCACTGCTCTGGCTGTCGGAATCGGGCTTGTCTTTTTTCTTCTTGCGACCTTTGTCGCCGGAGTCCAGTTAGCCGAGAGCTTCGTATTCGCAATGGGTATGATTGTCGCCTTTGTCCCAGAAGGCATGCTTCCCACGGTAACGCTCTCACTGGCAATGGGCGTTCAGAGGATGGCCGGGCGTAATGCGCTGGTCAAGCGATTATCGGCCGTCGAAACACTGGGCTGCACGGGCGTGATCTGCACTGACAAGACGGGGACGCTCACCAAGAATGAAATGACAGTGCGAGAGCTCTGGTCAGCGGGAAGGCGGCTGCTGGCCGGCGGCTCTGGATATGCACCGTTGGGGACGATTACGTTGCAATCGGAAAGCCAGTCCGAACCAATCGCCTGCGACTCAGACGTCGATCTGGAGCAGCTGCTCGTTGCTTGCGCCCTCTGCAACAACGCCCGCTTGCTGGCGCCCGGCGACGACGACAATGCACAATGGAGAGTACTCGGAGACCCGACTGAAGGCGCCCTCATCGTACTGTGCAAGAAAGGGAAGCTCGATCTTGACGTCGTAACTAGACGATCTCCGCGTCTGAAGGAGATTCCGTTCGATTCCCGCCGCAAGCGCATGAGCACCATTCATCGCACGCAGCATGGTGTGACCGTCTACGTCAAGGGTGCACCAAGAGAATTGCTGGCTTTGTGTACCAGCGTCGCCTGCAACGGCAAGCCTCAGCCCCTTAGCGAGTCAGATGTTCGAGAGATTTTGAGCGTCAATGATGAATATGCCCGCAGCGGGCTCCGTGTACTGGCAGTAGCTATGCGCACAATAGCTGCCCAGCCAAACGAGCTGACGGCCGAAAACGTCGAGCGGAATCTGACTCTTCTGGGGCTGGTGGCAATGCTAGATCCCCCTCATCCCGAGGTCGCGGAAGCGGTGCGGAAGTGTCACAACGCCGGCATCAAAATGGTGATGATAACCGGCGACTATGGATTAACCGCCGAAAGCATCGCGCGGCGCATAGGCATGATCGGCAGCCACAATGCGCGCATCATAACCGGTGCAGAACTCGACGACATGAGCGAAGAGGCCCTGACCGGGTCGCTCGCAGGTGATGTGATTTTCGCGCGTGCAACTCCCGAGCACAAGCTTCGCGTCGTCGGCGCCTACCAGAACGCCGGCTATGTTGTTGCGGTGACCGGAGACGGTGTCAATGATGCGCCATCTCTCAAGCGGGCAGATATAGGAGTAGCTATGGGGGTGTCAGGCACAGACGTGGCAAAAGAGTCGGCTGACATGATACTCCTTGACGACAATTTCGCATCGATCGTAAATGCCATCGAGGAGGGTCGCACGGTTTACGCCAACATACGCAGATTCGCCATCTACGTTTTCAACAGTAATATGGCTGAGGCGGTTCCTTTTGTGCTCATGCTTTTTTCACGTGGGGCAGTGCCATTGCCCTTGACAATCATGCAGGTGCTCTCTATCGATCTTGGAACAGACATGGTCCCGGCCTTAGCGCTGGGCGCGGAACCACCGGAGTCAGGAGTGATGCGACGTCCGCCGCGTTCGCTCGCGGAGCCTCTCTTGAGCTGGCAGGTATTTGCAAGAGCGCTATTGTGGTATGGGTTGATCGAATCCTTTGCGGCAATTTCTGGGTACTTCTTCTTGAATTGGCTGCACGGCTGGCCAGTACTGCCACTGGCAGCCGAAGGAACGCCGGTCTACCGGATGGCTACTACCATGACACTAGCAGGCGTAGTGGTGACCCAGGTGGGGGCGGTATTTGGCTGCCGAAGCGATCGCACCTCTTTGTTGCAGCTTGGTTTCTTCACCAATAAACTGGTTATCTGGGGAATCGCTTGCGAGCTTATCCTTCTGCTTCTGATCGTCTATGTTCCGGTACTTCAGGGGATTTTCAATACCGGCGCCCTCGGGCTGCGCGAATGGGCTTTCGCTTTTGCATGGACCCCAATCATCATTGTCTTAGATGAGCTGCGCAAGCTAACGTTGCGGATAACGGATCAAAAGAAAGCGCGAGGATTCAGGCAATGCACTTTGTGATAGTCGGCTGCGGAAGTGTCGGTGCCGGTCTTGCCAACGTGCTCGATGAGGCTCGACATCAGGTCGTCGTCATCGACAGTGACGAGACGGCATTTCGCAATCTGGGACGCTCCTTCAGCGGTCGCACTCTCTGCGGAGTCGCCTTCGATCGCAGCGTTCTTGTCGCAGCCGCAATTGATAAAAGTGATGGTCTTGCCGCCCTTACGTCCAGCGATGAGACTAATGCTGTCATTGCTCGCCTTGCCAAAGAAGTCTTCAGGGTGCCTAAGGTCGTGGCTCGCCTCTACGATCCAAGGAAGGCAGCAATCTATGCCACCTTAGGATTACAGACGATCTCACCTGTCACCTGGGGGATTAACCGGATTGCAGACCTTTTGCTGTATACGGAGCTGCATAGCATCGCTGCTCTCGGTAGCGGCGAAGTCGATATTATGGAGGTCGAAGTTCCGCTGCCCCTGATCGGGCATATGGTCAAGGATCTCCAGGTTCCCGGGGAAATCCAGGTGATCGCAGTCACGCGCCAATCGAAAACGTTTCTGCCTGCATCTGAGATGTCGTTGAGGGAACACGATCTCTTACACGTAGCGGTATCGGCCACGCATGTAAGTCGGGTCAGGGAACTCCTGGGATTTACCTAACGAGGGTGGGCGTGATGTCTGTCAAAGTGATAATCGTGGGAGGTGGTCGGGTTGGAGCACGTCTAGCATCTTTGCTTATTAACAATGGCCATTCGATTACGATTATCGAAAAACGGCAGGAGCAGGTCGTCAGGCTCAGGCAGTTACTTCCAGAAGAATCGGTGGTTTTTGGCAGCGGCACTGACCCTCTGGTGCTGGAGAACGCCCAGGTTCGTCAAAGTGATGTCCTGGCAGCGGTGACAGGCACTGACGAGACAAATCTCGTAGCCACCAGCCTCGGACGGTTCGAGTTCGCCGTGCGGCGCACAATTGCCCGCGTCAAGGATCCTCACAACTCCTGGATGTTCACCGAGGTGATGGGAGTAGATGTGGCAGTCAACCAGGCGGACCTGATGGCTCACCTGATAGCAGAGGAGATGTCACTCGATCAGATGCTCACCTTACTGAAATTCACCCGCGGTCACTTTTCTCTGGTCGAGGAGAAAGTGGACCAGCACTCGGCTGCAGCCGGAAAGGCAGTGCGTGAGCTCGATCTACCTGAACAATGCCTGCTGACCGGCATAATCAGAAGTGACGAGTTCCTGCTTCCCCGTGGAAACACGGTGCTTCATGCAGGTGATGAAATACTGGCTGTCGTCCATGAAAATGCGCTTCATCAGGTGGCCAGAATTCTCGGTGCAGCCTCAACATGACCAACCCAGTTCCAGAGACCCCGCACCCGCCCGGCTGTTAGGTTCATCATACTTTCGACTGCTTTCCTGAACGAAGCTTCACTCTCATGCAAATTGCGGCCTACAGATAGTCAATTCGTTCAACGACAGGCTGGCGTCCTCGGCAAGCGAGAACAAAGCCACTTGTTCGACCAGCCCTTACCTTTAGCCCTCATTTACTGTCTCAGGGGAATTCAAATGCCTCGTGAACCATGCACGCGCCAGCTCGGCAACCTGCTCGAGCTTGCCTGGTTCCTCAAGTACGTGACCGGCATCCGGAACTACTACAAGGTCCTTGTCAGTTTGCAGCCACTGGAATGCGGCTCGATTGAGGTCGATTGTTAAGGTATCGTTGCCACCTACGATCAACAAAGTGGGACTCTTTACGGAGGGCAGCCTGGACTGAACCAGGTCCGGCCGCCCACCACGGGATACTACGGCCCCAACCGTATTACCCAACTGCGCAGCAGCCACTAACGCCGCTGCTGCTCCAGTACTTGCGCCGAAATAACCAATATGCAGCTTTCTGGTTCGGTCGTGATGTGACAACCAATGCGTTGCTGCTATTGCACGATCGGCAAGCAATCCAATATCGAATCGCCAGCGCGCCGTCTGAATGTCGGCAGCCTCTTCGCGCTCTGTCAGGAGATCGAAAAGCAAGGTCGCCAGTCCAGCTTCATTCAGATACTGGGCCACGAGTTTATTGCGCCGGCTATGCCTGCTGGACCCGCTTCCGTGCACAAAAACCACCAGAGAAGTGGCCCCTGCCGGAATGCTCAAATCACCCTCAAGTGTTACCAGACCGGCATGTATGACCAGTCGTTCTTGCAACCCTGTTCCTGAAGTCAAAACTCTGTCCATCTCCGTGCTCTCCTCACACACGGAACACCATGCAAGGTCTCCTGCTGATCTATGGTGGCAGTGAACCTGCAAACCGACCTCATTCCATGGAAGTATCCGGCACTTCAGTTCGTGCCTGAACCAGCCCCTCACCTCATCCTTGGGGTTTGTGATCAATCTCCACGTTTCATCCGAGAGAATGATACGTGCCCAACAGTCAAGGGGATAAAGTGTTGCTCATATCGGCGTAGGATGCCGTGACGGATACACGACGCAGACAAGTCCTCAGGAGGGCTATCTTTATGCCAGCAACAGTGTTAGAAAAGCCAGAAACAACGAGACTAAGCGAGCAGAAGCACGTCTACAGACCGGCAGTTGCTCTATACGATAGCAACGATGCCTATGTGGTGCTTGTCGAGTTGCCAGGCGCCGATGAGAAGGGACTTCAGGTCCGCATCGAGAAAGGCGTCCTGACAATAGACGCGCCTCTGAAACTGGATCTGCCGACCGGGGCGAGGGCACGCTACTGCGAGATGCGCCTTGGAGACTACAGACGGAGTCTCGATATTGGCGAAGATATTGACGAAGACAAGATTGAAGCAACTTTCAGGTCCGGTTTGCTCAAACTGACCATGCCGAAGAGCACAACCGCCAAGACTCGCAAAATCCCAGTCAAAACTGCTTAAGCAGCGCGTTGAATGATCGAATGCACCTAAGAACAGGAGATTCAAGACGATGTTTAATTTGACACCATGGACAGCCAGAAGACTACCGACCCGCCGCGAAGAGCACCATCCTGTCTATTCGCTGCAACGCGAGATGAACAGGCTTTTAGAAGATTTCTTCCGGGCACCGAGCTGGGAACCGTTTGCAGAATTACCCGCGTTTCCCGGTGAGCAATTCTTCGGCGACGTCACTCCGCGTGTAGACATGAGCGATACCGACAAGGAGATTCTTGTAAAGGTAGACCTACCCGGCATGACAGAAAAGGACGTCGACATCTCAATCAGCCGCGACGCCCTCACCATATCCGGCGAGAAGAAGCAAGAAAAGGAAGAGCGTGAAAAAGGCTGGTATAGGATGGAGCGCCAATACGGTTCGTTCAGCCGCTCGATTCCGCTCCCGTGCGAAATCGACGCTGACAAAGCGGAAGCTGCCTACAAGAACGGCGTGTTGTCGATCAAGCTGCCCAAATCAACGGTGCAGCAAAAGGCGACCAAAACCATCCCGGTTAAGCCCGCATAGGCAGCCAAGAATCTAGCAATCCCGAAGAATGAGCAAGGCACCCCACCTCATGAAGGTGCCTTGCTCGACTTTTCCATACGAAAATGCAGTGCGTGCCTCAAGGACCTTGAGACGGCATTCGTGCACTTGCAGTCGTGCGCCGGCAATCGCTCTGCTGGCTAAGGGAAGTCATTCCGCCTATGGATGACGTACTATTTGAAAGGTGCGAGAAATAAAGTGTGGGACTGAACGTGCTTTTGTGTGCCGCCTGGTAAACCATTGCCCTGAAGGGCTGCATTTGTGGCATCAAATCGGCTCACTGATAATTCCTGAATGAGGAGAAAGTTTAAATGGTGAACGAACCTTCTATAACCGTTGCGGAGTGGAAGCTCTTGCTTCATCTTCTCGAACGGGAACGTGCTGATCTTCCGGTGGAAATCCATCATTCAAGCGTTGCCGACGCGCGCGAGCATCTACGACAGCGCATGCACTTAGTTGATGAACTCCTTCCAAAGCTAAGGCAATTAGCTGACGCGACTGCCGCAGAGGCTTAATACGAGGTAACGGTTCCTGGGAGCGCCTCTCTTGCCGTACATCCTGCTGCTCCCTGCTCGGTTTTGGTACTCAGGCCATCGCAGCGCACCACAAAGGACTGGCGAATCTGTCAAGTCTGAGACGGTCACGGCTACATACGGATTGAAGCTGCATGCGCACCTCGAAGAGAAGCCAGTTCGCGAACTCGATCCACCCAAACAATGCTTACTGACGCGTTGTCCGCCCCCGACGCAGTGCCATTCACAAAACACTCGGAAAGATGGTCATCAGGCTCATACGGTGAGCAGCGCCTTCAGCGTGCGGGCGTTGCTCACCGCGTGCGCACCGATATCATTATTGAAGTACACGTACACATCCAGGCGTTTGCGTATAAGCTTGCGTATTTCCTTTGCTTCCGCTTCCAGTTCCGCCTCTGTGTAAGAGGACCGGAACAGCTCCTTCCTTCCGTGAAATCGAAAATACGCAAAGTCGGCCGTGACAACGTTCTCGCGAGGATACGCAGGCGAATCAGCAATGCAAAGCGCCGCGTTATACTGCCTGAGTAAAGAATATACTTTGTCGTCAAACCACGATCGGTGGCGAAACTCGAAGACAAGCCGCAAGCGCAAATGATAACCTTGTGAAGCAGCCAGTTCCAGAAACTCAGTCAGCCTGTCTACGTCAGTATGAAAACTGGAAGGTAGCTGAATTAGCAGCGGGCCAAGGCGACCGCTAAGCGAAGATGCATTGTCGACGAATTTTTGCCACGCGTCGCCGACACCGGCGAGACGCTTTGTGTGCGTGATAAATCTGCTCACTTTCAAGGCGAAGACAAAGTTCTCAGGCACCTTCGATGCCCAGTTTTGGTAAGTAGACTGCTTCGGCAGATGGTAAAAGGAATAGTTGACCTCGGTAGTCTCAAACGTCCCCGCATAATAATCGAGGAAAGACGCGGCTGGCAGTTTGGCGGGATAAAATAGCCCGCGCCAACTGCCGTAATTCCATCCCGACGTGCCTATCCGAAGCATGGCCGTACAACGAGAACGCTATTGCCGCATACCCTCACGCTTTTCTGCTCGATGCGCTACCGGGTGCAGGCTGCAGCCTGTAATAATCTAAACATTCCCGCTCGCGCCCCCGAACAATCCTCTTGCCTTTGTCGGCTCCGAGATGCGCCGTTATGACCCCATTGGCTCCTGGCACTGCTTAAGGCATCAGCAACACGGCCATGCCACAGCTGTTGGTTACGACTGAAACGATTCCGGCCTCAGCATGAAGAGTTAGTGGCAAAGTTAAGGAATTTGACGAGGGTCATCCTGCTGCGATCATCCGAAAGGCTGATAACCGCGGTAGCCGATCAAGCTGTACTCACATACAGGAAGACATCGCAAAGATGAGCCGTCCTTGACCACTCACTCCATACAATCAAGCAAATCCCCCTCTAGGTACTCCCTGATCTCTTTAAGAAACCGGGCGGCTTGCCAGACGTCCATAACACGATGATCGAAATTGAGGCTCAAAGTTAACATCGGCCGCGCCACAATTTCACCGTTGCGCACTACCGCACGTTCCGAGACGGCACCAACCCCAAATACCGATGTGCAGACGCTTGGACCCGCGACGGCACCGACGCCCAGTGCGCCCAGAGAGCTCAAACCGAAAGTAGCTCCCATGAATTTCAGCCTGAAAGAAGGAAACCAGGTAGCAAGCGATAGCAATAGCTGCCTGACCAGCCATGGCATCTGCGCAAACATCATTTGCTCGCGAAGCTTCGGCAGGTTCACTATGTCGGAGTCAGCATAATCCTTCAGGGCACCGGCTATCTCCAGCAGGGATTTCTTGTCTGGCCCTTCGATTTCGCCAAAGAAGACGATTGGTTGGCCTTCTACTTCTTTCTCGACGGTGAACCCAGCTACGATATTGTTATACGTGACCAATCTAGATCCAGGAAGACACATAGTCCTGCTGGCCGGGTGCCTCCTCTGGGCAAGACCGATCGCCTTGATCAAAAATGCAGTGACCGTAACACTATGGCCCTCATCTGCAAAGTGCTTCCTGAGCTTCTCCACCTGAGCCAGATCAATGTCGGAGAAAAGATAGCAGGTAACTGCCTTTTTCCCGAACCGATTGAGAAGATCGAGAACGTTCCAACGATAGCGCGACCCTCTAGCGCCTTGCCAAGCCTTAAGGGCTTTACCGCGCTGGAGATTGGTCGCCCCGTTCCAACGTGCCTCGCTAAGCATGCAACAGATCCTTACCTCATTGGCTACAACCATACTAGCAATTGTCCTTGTTTCGGCTGCTTAATGAATCCATCCAACTGCTGATCTGAGAACAACGATAAGCATCTCAGCGGACTATTTGCCACAATACCGACCGGAGTCTGTTCAGGAAGGGGAGGAGGTCACCTTATTGACTTGAGCAAGGGAACGACGACCTCCTCAATCCGAACCTGGCTTTCGATCTGTAAGAACGTGCAGCCCGCGGATGAAATTGGCTAGACCAAAGACAAGGGCTGTGGTCGCCACTATAGCCAGGGCCACGTGCACCAGTTCGCGCTTTAGATTGTTGACGAACAAAAGCCAGGGATCGCCGTGAAATTTGTTGAGTGGGTCGGTTCCGGCGGCATATTCGCGGGAGTCAGGAATGCCGTCGCCATCGAGATCGCTCTTGTCTCCCAATGCTTCTACGAGTTTGCCTGGATCCTTTCTCAGTTCGAGGAATTTGGACTTGCCTATTTCCTTGATGATGTGATTGCCAAATTCGTTCAGAATCGGGCTGTCAACGTCTTGTCCTGGTTCCAGCGCAGAGCGAGCCTTATTGAGCCGCTCGAGCTCTTTGTCGGTCAGGCGGCCGACCTGGCCGTCCCCTTCTCCTACCGGTCCATTGGGATTGATATGACACATGGCGCAGTTTGTGGTGCGAGAAGAATTCTTCTCTGTGAATTGCTGGAACTCTGGGTAGGCAGTTGCCGCCGTCGTCCACAACGCGCAGCCAGTCAGGACCGGCCATACCAGAGCCAACCGAAGCATGATCCGAATCCCGTTTGCGCGCACCAGCAATGTCGATTCACGACTCATTGTCAGTCCCCAGCAAGTCATCCTTTGACCAGGTGATAAATCTGCTCCCCAAAGAGTGTCATGACCACCAGGTACAGCGTAGCGGCGACAGCTATAAAAGCAAGAGTCTTGCGGCTCGTTCCCTTAAATATCCAGGGCGTAAGAAATAGCCCTGCCGCGACAACCGCCGAGCCCAGCATAATCACCCAGAACGGGAGTAGCTCAAGGGGATAGTAAACGAAGTAGAAGTACCATTCAGGTTTGATACCGGCAGGGGTGGCACCGAGCGGATCATAGGGCTCCAGGAGCGGGAAGGGTAAGAAGGATTCGAAGGGAAGACAGAGGGCTAGAACAAACAAAATCAGAAACGCCACCGACCAGACCTCGAGATCTTTCGAAAAGAATATCGGGAAAAAGCGTTCACTTGTCGGCGATGGTGTGTCTATGCCTTGACTCATGCCGTGAAGCTGCACCTGCAATAGATGCAGACCAAGCACGGCGACAAAGCACAGCGGAAGAATAACCACATGCAAGGCATAGAAGCGCCCCAGCGTTGATTGACCAACACTGGCTTCGCCCTGAAAGGTCTCGCGCAGGATCCGGGGCAGCTCTGAAAGGGTCCCCGGCAGGTAGGCTCCGGCGTATTCCACAGATTGTAAGCCGACTTTGGTGGCATTCACTGCAATCTGGTTCCAGGGCAGCAAGTAACCGGTAAATCCGAAAGTGAAGGTCAGGAACAACAGCATTACGCCGGCTATCCAGGTGATCTCGCGCGGTTTCTCGAACGCCTTCATGGCAAAGGTGACCAGCAAGTGAACGATGACGAAGAAAATCATGCACGAAGATGACCAGGCGTGCATGTTTCGAATCAACGCACCGCATGCCACATGCTGGGTAATGTATTCGACCGAGGCGTGAGCGTCGCTTACAGTGGGTTGGTAATAGAAAAGCAGTAGAAGTCCCGTAACTACTTGAACAAGGAAGAAGAAAAGCGTCAATCCGCCCGTGTAGTAGCCCCAGCTCATCTTGTGCAGAGGCACTTCTTTCTTTTCGACCATCGAGTGAAAGTCCAGCTTGTCGACCGGGAATCTGCCGGCCAAAAAATCTGTGACGCTTCTCAATGCTGTCCCCGGCTTCATCACGATTCCTCCACACGCTCGTGATACTTGGCGATAAAAACACTGTAAGTATCAGCCTTTTCAGGGTCGGCCCTGCCGGTGAGTGATCCGTCCGCATGCTTGCTCGCCACCAACTTCCCGTCCTGGTCCATCAGCACCCAGCCGATGTGCGGCAAGGGAGCTTTCGCCGGCGAGTCCGGGTTGGGCTTGCCTGTATGAATGTCGAAATAAGAGACATGACACGGGCAGAGGATCTTTCCTTCAGCATTGCAGTCGGCACCGACCGTGCATCCAAGGTGAGTGCACTTGGCCGAGATCAGCAACGGCATCCCGTCGGTATCCTTGAAGGCAAGCGCAGGTTTCATGGCGTAGTCTATGAAATACCTTCCTTTTCTCGGCTCAAGCTCTGATAGCTTGGCGACAAAAATATAGTCGTTCTGCTGGCGCTCCAGCTCGTACTTCTTGTGCTCGACCGTTTTCTCCAGGCGTTTGACGCGAATCGCCATGAGCTTTGCCTCTTCGCGCTCAGAAAGACGCGGTCCGAAGAAGAACCTGAATACCTTGTCTGCCGCTCCCACGGTCAGGAGAGTACCGCCCGCAGCCACCCCGACGGCTCCCTTGAGAAAATACCTCCTGGCCGCTTCACGCTCCACGAGCTCGACAGCACTCTCCTGGTGGCGTGGGTTGATCCAAACTACCTTCTGGGGTGGGCGGAAGAGATAGTCCAGCGGCAGGGCAAACATATGGATGAGGCGAGAGAAAGGAATCAAGAGAATGATCAGCCAGGCTCCAATAATGTGCCCCCTGATCACCAGGGGGAGCCCGGATACGTAGGAGGCGTCCGGTTGAAATGTAAGCAAGCTCCACACATATGGCGTTGCGGCTGCTGTCGCCCACATTGCCCCCCACCGGTAGATGGCTGCGGTAGCAAGCCCAAGTCCGACCTGGACCAGCAGCAGAGTAAGAATGACGAGATCCATGACCGACGTCACCGCCTGTATGCGCGCGGAGGTGATGCGGCGAATAATGAGCACAACCAGCCCGGCAACCGCCAATACCGCCAGCGCAATTCCCACGCCCTCCGTCGTGTACAGGATAGTCCGGTTTTGCATCAGACCGCTCCAGGTGCCGGGAAAGATTAGAGCAAGCAAGTGAGCAAGAATTATGAGACCGATGCCTATGTGCCATGGCAACGATCCCCAGACGAGCTGGTTGCTCTCCAGAAACTGCGAAGACAGTGCCGACTGCGTGAACTTCTCGGCGCGCAATCGATAAATGGTGCCAAAAATGCACACGGCAATAGCGACATAGGGAAGACCGATAAGGAGGAAGGCATCAATCATGGTCGGTCTCCTGGACAGACTGCGCGCCGACAGCCAACTGAATGGCGCGCATCAGCGGCGCGTAGGGGCTGTTGGCATTCTGCAAGGACTGGACCATTTCGCCTACCGGCTCCCTCAAGCAGTACTGAATAAGATCGGCAAGCTCATCTTGATCGAGAAATGGAGCAAAGCGGAGAAGCAGGCCGATATGGTCCGGCAGCTCTCCGCCGGTTTCAAACCCGATTCTGCTGTAAGCCTCCGCCAATCCGGACATTAGCTTGCCGCGATCGAAGCTTTCCTGACCGTAGATGTAACTCGTCACATATGGCACGCAAATGGGCGCCATATCAAACGTTCGCGTATATGTCTCTTCCAGCACATCCTGAGGTAACTCAGACACGCTGGCAAGGAATTCTTCGATCGATGCGGAGACTTCCGGGTGCTGGGAGGACAGTTTCTCCCGGCAGATGCGAATCTTATCGGTTAGCTCTGCCGACGGGTAATCCAGCAGCTCGGCCAGGCTGGCACACAAATCGGCGGTGTTGACTACGGCTAGCATTGTCAAGGCCCCCTTTCTGCTGGTTGTGAGAACCCGAGCCCGGCACAGCCTTTGCACACCTCCGGGCTGCAGGAGCTGGAAATGGCTTCTTCCCTCTGAATTGGTGGTAACCCGTATCTGTCGTATGGAGTAGGTAGCGCTGTCAGGGCGTAAATCTCCTGAGCTTCCTGCGGTGTCACCTGTGCTTCGCTCATCACTTCGTGAAGCAGCCTCATGTTGAAGTCACCGAGATCTGTGGTTCGCTTGTAGTAGCGCACAGCCATGAGCTTCTTTAGCACGGCCTCCACAACCTGCACGTTGCCGGCGCTGAACAGCCTGGCCATGTACTTGATCGGCATGCGCGCTTTTTTGAGACTAGAGAAGAACTCCTCTCCGATGTTCTCATACATTCCGTTGTCGCTCTTCCCCATCACAGGCAGCAAAGGCGGCACGTAGAATAGCATCGGCATGGTCCGGTATTCGACATGCAACGGTAAGGCAAGCTTCCACTCCATAACATATTTCCAGACGGGTGATCGTTGCGCGGCTGTGATGAATTCTTCGCTTATACCGTTGCGTCTGGCCGCAGCGATGATCTTTGGATCGTACGGATCGCACAGAACCGAACGCTGAGCTTCCACAAGAGCGTCGTCTTTTACTTTCATCGCATCGGCCACGCGCTCGGCATCGTAGAGCAGAACGCCCAAATAGCGAATGCGACCAACACAAGACTGAAAGCAGGCCGGCGGCTGGCCGGTCTCCAGGCGCGGATAACAGAGGATGCATTTCTCCGACTTACCGGTCTTCCAGTTATAGTAAATCTTCTTGTAGGGACAGGCCGCAACACAGGCACGCCAGCCTTTGCAGACCTCCTGGTTGATCAGGACTATCCCGTCCTCACCGCGCTTGTAGAGAGCACCGGAAGGACAAGAGGCAACACAGCTCGGGTTAGCACAGTGGTTGCAGATACGCGGCAGATAAAACATCGATACACGCTCGATCTCAAAAAGCTGCTCCCGCTCCTCATCGCTCAGCTCATCGAGGTTGATGTCGTTTTCCGCGTAGATCGGCGAGCCGGATAGGTCATCGTCCCAGTTTGGTCCCGCCTCTATCTCGACAGGCTGGCCGGTAATTTGCGAAACGGGAATGGCCGTCGGTTGATCGTCACCTTCCGGTGCGTCGAATAGATCCTGATACTTGTAAGTCCAGGGCTCATAATAGTCCTCCAGTCCCGGCTGATTGGGATTGTAAAAAAGCTTGAGATAAGCATCGGCCCGCGTCTGGCAACGAAGCTCGAGCTCGCGCTTGCCGTTGTCGCCCTCGACCTTCCATCCCCCTTTGTAATACTGCTGATCTTCCCATAGTGTCGGATACCCTGTGCCAGGCTTAGTTTCGACATTGTTCCACCACATGTACTCGGCGCCGGCTCGATCTGTCCAGACGTTCTTGCAAGCAACACTGCAAGTGTGGCAACCGATACACTTGTCCAGGTGAAAGACCATTGATACTTGAGCGCGGATGTCCATGGGCGTTCTCCTAAAAGACGACCTTATCGAGCTTTTTAACCACCACAAACGTGTCCCGATTGACGCCGGGCGGGCCCCAGTAGTTGAACCCATATGAGAACTGAGCATATCCGCCGATCATAAATAGCGGTTTCAGTCTCGCCCTGGTTAAGCTGTTGTGCCCGCCGGCGCGGCGCATGCCCCGCTCCTTAGACTTGGGAACAGAGAGAGTGCGCTCCGGTGAGTGATAAATAAGGCAGACACCTCTCGGTATTCTGGCACTGACGATGGCGCGAGTGCACACTACCCCGTGATCGTTGAAGATCTCTACCCAATCGTTGTCAGATAGACTAATCAAGTCGGCGTCTTTGTCATTGACCCAGATTGGGTACGCCCCTCTGGACAGAGTCTTCATGCGCAAGGTGTCGCCGAAGGTTGAGTGAATATGCCACTTTCCGTGGGGAGTCAGATAGTTTAGGACAAGCGAGCCGTTGCCTGACTCGGACTTTACAAGGTCGCGGGTCGTGAGCGCATCTGCGCGCGGCTTGAAAGTAGCGAGGTGCTCGCCGAAGGCAATGTACGCTTCGTGATCGAGGTAGAGGTGCTGACGCCCTGTTAGCGTGCGCCAGGGGATCAGCTCCTCGACATTCTGGCAGTACGCCGAATACGTCCGTCCGTTGTTGATTATTCCCGTCCAATACGGTGTCGTCAGATAGCGTCTGGGCTGCGTGATCAGGTCATCAAAATGAATCCGCACTGCCCGCGTGTCGGCAGCAAGGTGCGTGTGGTCGATTCCTGTTTTCTCCGATTCGGACTGAAAGGCTCTATAGGCCATCTCGCCGTTGGTTTCGGCAGCAAATTCGAGAATGGCCTCGCAAGCATAAATATCCTCGCGCAAAGACGGGTACGTGACCCCACCCCAGGTTTCCGTGGGATGCTCTTTCATGAATTGATCGTAGGCATCGTCGACATCGTAATGCGTGCCGTGCACGGCCAATCCTTTGTCTCTGAAGGCTCGCCCAAGCGAGATGTATCTCTTGTGCAAATTGACATAGTCCCGGCTGACGACCGTAAGATTCGGCATGGTCTTCCCTGGCGTTGCCTCGCATTCCCCTTCCGACCAGAACCGCACCTCAGGCTGTGCAATCTCTTCGGGCGTATCGTGCATCAGCGGCGTAGCCACGACGTCTTTGACAGGCTCAGGCAGGTAGCGTTTGGCCAGAGTCGCCGTATGCTCGGCTATCCCTCTGAAGATATCCCAGTCACTCTTGGCCTCCCAGCAGGCCGGCACCGCTGCCTGCAGCGGATGTATGAATGTGTGCATATCGGTTGTGTTCAGGTCGTTCTTCTCGTAATAGGTGGCGGCCGGCAGCACTATGTCCGAGTAAAGAGAAGATGTGTCCATCCTGAAGTTGAGGTCGACCACAAGATCAAGCTTTCCCAGCTCGACTTTGTCGTGCCAGGTCACTTCTTTCACTGAGTCGCCGGCGACCTCGTCGGCAATCGTGTTATTGTGCGTGCCCAGATAATGCTTGAGAAAGTACTCGTGCCCTTTGGCTGAGGACATCAAGGCGTTGCCCCGCCAGATGTACCAGACACGCGGGAAGCATTCGGCGGCATCCGGGTCTTCCATGGAAAACTTGAGCCGGCGCTCCTTCAGCAGCCGCACAACGTAGGACTTGATTTCGTCATCAGTGGTGGCACCTTGGGCCTGAGCCTCACGCACGACCTCTAGCACATTGCGGTTGAACTGCGGATAGCAGGGCAGCCAGCCGTTGCGAACGGCCATCACCTGCTTGTCGACCGTGTGACCGCTGGTGAGAGAATGATTGGCGTCCTGCACTGCACAGATATCGGAGAACTCAGCATCATAGCGCCATTGATCGGAGTGCACATAGTGATAAGAGGGAGCATTTTGAAGCCTGGGGGGCCCACCCCAATCGGTGGCAAAGGCGATTGGCGCCCAGGCAGCTACTGGAGCCAGCTTCTCCTGCCCGACATAGTGATTCAACCCGCCACCGTTGACACCGACGCAGCCAGTGAAAATCAGGGCGTTGATTGCCGCTCTGTAAATGAGGTTGTTGTGGTACCAGTGATTGACGCCGGCGCCGATGATGATGCTGCATCGGCCGTTGGTCTTCTCCGCTGTTGCGGCCCACTCCCTGGCAAAACGCACTACTTCGGATGACTTTATGCCCGTGAACTTTTCCTGCCATGCCGGCGTATAGGGCGCATTCATGTCATCATAGCTCTCGGGCCAGTCACCATCGAGACCATTCTGCACACCGTACTGTGCAAACTGAAGCTCCATCACGGTCGTCACCAGCGCCGGGCCGCTCGTGGTTTCGAGGCGGCGGGCGGGAACCGCGCGGGTAATGGTGTCGCCGCTGGTGCTCTCTGAGAAATCAGAGAACTCCACAGGGACGGCTTCGTCATACTTGTCTGCCAGGGAAAGCATCGGGTCTATGGGAGCGCCGGAAATGCTGTCCTCGAGCTTGAGGTTCCATTCTCCCTTTTTCTTCTGCCAGCGATGCCCGACCGTGCCTTTCGGCATGCGCAGTTCATTCGAAGCCGCATCAATCACAAACATCTTCCAGGCAGCGTTCTCGACTTCCCGGGTGGTTTCCAAATCGCTGGCTCTCAGCAATTTGCCGGGGCGATACTTGCCGTCGGCCTGCTTGTCCAGTTTGACCAGAAACGGCGAGTCGCTGTAGCGTTTCATGTAATCAATGAAATATGGAACCTGCCTGTCCTTGTTGAACTCCTTGAGCAGGACGTGACCGACAGCCATCCAGAAGGCTCCGTCCTGCCCCTGGTGAATAGGCATCCACTCGTCGGCAATCTTTGACACCTGGGAAAAGTCGGGCGAGAACACAACTACTTTTGTTCCCCGGTGGCGGGCCTCGACAAGGAAGTGCGCATCGGGCGTGCGCGTCATCAGCACGTTGGAGCCAACCACAGCCACATAGTCGGAGTAGTACCAGTCAGCGCTTTCGGCCACATCGGTCTGCTCTCCCCATACTTCCGGCGAAGCCGGCGGCAGATCACAATACCAATCGTAAAAGGAGAGGCTGACGCCACCCATCAACTGAAGGAAGCGAGCGCCGGCAGCGTAACTCACCATAGACATGGCCGGAATCGGTGAAAAACCGACGAGATGATCCGGCCCGTGCTTGCGAACCGTATAGATATTGGCGGCGGCCAGCAACTCGTTGACCTCATCCCAGGAGCTCCGCCTGAAACCGCCTTTGCCTCGAGCTGAGTGATAGCGCTTGCGCGATTCCGGATCGGTCACTATTGACTCCCAAGCGGCCACGAGGTCGGTTCCGTATTTCTTCTTGGCCTTGTGCCAGAGGTACATAAGCGCCCCGCGCATGTACGGGTATTTCACCCTGAGCGGGCTGTACAGATACCAGGAGCAGGAAATCCCGCGCTGGCAGCCGCGTGGTTCGTGCGGCGGAATCTCCTTATTGAAGATCGGGTAATCCAGCGCCTGCATCTCCCACGTGACTATGCCTTGCTTTACATAAACATTCCAACTGCAAGATCCCGTGCAATTGACGCCGTGGGTGCTACGCACGATCTTGTCGTACTGCCAGCGGTTGCGGTAGAAGTCTTCCCACTGCCTCTGCTTGGGCGCGAAGATGTCCTTAATCCACGACATTTGCCTATCTCCTCTCAAGCCTGGAACGGACGCCGGTATTGCGCTTGCGATAGAAGAACATGAGTCCGCCCAGGAAGGCTCCAGCTCCAAGCACACCATATTGGCCTACCGGCGGATCGGGGTGGCTGGCGGCGGTCCCCTTAAGCGAAGCCAGGTATTTGGTTATGTGCAGCCCTTCCTGCCTGGTAATTTGACGATCGCGATAGATGGCTTTCATAACCGGATAGCTGGGCTGCTCGCATGTTGAGACCAGGGCAGACTCGCCAAGCCTTTCGAAAGAGTCCGTGAGGTCCTTTCCCATCGTGCCGCCGTGTCCTTCTACTCGATGGCAGGCGATGCAAGACATGCCCTTGTTCTTAAAGGGCTCAAGCCCGCCAAACAGCTTCCGCCCGACATCGGCTGAAGAAGGCTCGGTTCCAGCCTCGGCAGCGACAGCTCTCTGCTCCTCCGCCTTGATGCGCTCGGCTGCCTTTGGATCTTTGAGGAATTTGACGAGAGAGTCGACCTCTGAGGGAGCAAGTGGCCCCACGAATTTCTCCATGCGCTTCACCGTGTCCTTCAGCTCGCCGGTCTTCCACGATGCAACCTCAAGGAGGTCCGGACCGACAAGGCTGCCGCGGCCAATCGTGTGGCAGCCTCCGCACTTGCGGGTGAAAAACTGGGCCGGCCCATCCACCGTCACGGCGCCAGGGGTAGCCCCGCTGGAGTTAAGAGCGGCAGGCGCTCCGGTTGTGTCGCCCACACTGCCATTCGAAGCTTGTTGCCTGGTATCGGCAGGCGGCGCAACGGGCTCTTCACCCGACGCCGTGGCAGTACCCACGCCGAAAAGGATTGCCACCGCTGGAAGGAAGAGGAGGGAGGACTTGCTCGCTCGTGACAGGGGACTTCGAGAATTCACGTTTCAGCCACCCTCTTTTTTGTTAGCCGGTCAACCGCCCCGGAGCATTCCCAGCCTGCTCGCTACAGAGATCTTCCCATCCATACTAACCATCTGGAAACGCTCTTTCGGCTGAGTTACTCGAGCTCCACCCAGGGAAGGATGCGTCAGGGGGGAGCTTGCGAAGATCATGCTTTCGGTTGATTCTGTCGAGCCACTCTCTCAAGTGAATCATTGTGTACTGGACTCCAAGCATGGAATGGTACGTGCCAGGAGCATCGAAGAGGCGACGCACCCGAAGGCAAAGCCCGTTACGGCCGGACGTGGCTGGGAGAATTGATTGTGAAGAGAGGGGTGTAGCCTGTTGGCCACGGTCAACACAGTCACCACGGTCACGACCGTCGCTGAAATCGATGCGCGGCTGGCCGAGTTTTTTAAGGGGTCTGCTGTTCTGGCTTGCTCTTTAGTCTTTGCTGCCGGTCTGCTCATTACCGCCGGCTGGATTTCTGATTGCGAGCCGTTGAAGAGTCCGCTGTCTTACGGCGGAAAAATACACAGCAGTGTTGGCATATCGTTTATGCTCGCGGCGTCTGCCCTGGCGGCGACGACTTGCGGATCTGTGACTCGCCCTTTGCTCAGGGTCGGGCAGCTGCTGGCGCTTGTTGTGATCGCCACTGGGTCTCTCACGCTCGTCGAGCGGCGGTGGCAAGCGCCGCTCCTTCGTAAGTGCGTGTCTGAAAAGTTCCAGCGACCGCCGCGGATTCCGGAGAACACCGCCGGCGGTGACGATTCCTCGCTATGATCCTGTCACAACCTGGAATCGTGGATTGCTGACAGCTCGATACTTTGGAATCACGGTTCTAGGCGCCGGCTGTGGTGACCCCCGGAACCGGTCGGTGTTTCCCAATGATTGTAAAGTACAGGAAGATCATGCAGACCGCGGCGAAGGCAGCAAGCAGATAAAAACCCGGGTCATAGGTTCCGATGCGATCCTTGAAATACCCAAGCACAAGCGGTGGAAAGAACCCGCCCATGCCTCCGGCGGCACCAACCAGACCAGTGACAGTGCCGGTTTCCTTGGGGAAGTATTCAGGTACCAGACGAAACACACCACCATTTCCAAGCCCGACAAGGAAGGCAGCGCCAAGTGACCCTACCGTAAAATAGCCAAAGTCATGTAGGGACAGCATGAAAGCGCATGGAATAAGGCCGAGAAAGGTTATGGCCAAGATTTTCTCGCCGCCGAACCTGTCCGCCAGCCATCCGCCCAGTGGGCGAGCCGCTGTGGCAAGCACGACGAACATTGCGGTTCTAAATCCTGCGTCCGCGGGCGTGAGCTGAAAAAGGTCTTTCAAGAGCATGGGCATGTAAATCGACAGAGCGACAAACCCGCCGAAGGTTTGGAAATAAAAGAGGCTAAGCACCCAGCTCATAGGCGCCTGAAAGAACGGCCTCGTCATTTCTTTGAATGACTTGGGTGGCAGATGCCATTCAGCATCTTTGGCATTTGCAAAGAAGAAAAAGGCATAGACAAGAGCAATTGCTGCAAATGTCCAGACAGCCCAGCAAATGCCAAGCCAGGAAGCAAGCACAGGGGCACCGAAAACAGCTATGGACTGGCCGATATTACCGGCGCCGTAAATGCCGAGAGCCGTTCCTTGTTTCTCGGGCGGAAACCAGCGAGACACAAAGCTTACGCCGACCGAAAAAGACGTGCCTGCCACGCCCAGGAACACCGCTACAAGAAGAAAGGCGTTATAGCCGTGGATCAGGCCCAGAGCAAATGCTGGTGCCGCCATGAAGAATAAGATTGAGGAAAAAACGATGCGACCTCCGAAGCGGTCGGCCAGCATGCCTACCGGGATCCGTCCCAGCGACCCCAGTATTACCGGCACCGCCACTAGGAGGCTGGCTTGCGCCGCGCTGAGAGCGAGCTCCTTTTTCAAGATTGGCATCAGGCCTGCCAGCAACCCCCAGATCGCGAAAGCGACGGTAAAGGCAAGCGTGCCCATCATCAGGGCCTTCTTTTCTGCTGTTAATCCCATAGATTTCTTGGCCTGGCGGCCAACCTCCCGCTTCAATCTTTTACCGTGTTCCACCGCATCCCAACCTGCCACCATTTTTTACGATGCGCCCCAGTATTCCACCATCCTTTGTAAGCATTCTCGATACCTCTTTGGACTGACTTTGCCGCGGCGACGATGATAGCGGTAACCAGGTTACAAATTGGAATCCAGGTACAATTGACCGGACTGGGTCACAGCGTCGAGATTCCTGTGGAGAAGTGAGATGAGCGTACTTCCAAAACCATTTCTCGAATTCAAGAGCAAATATCCCGAGGTCTTTAGCAGTTACGAGTCACTGGGCAATGCCGCCAACGAAGCCGGTCCCTTAAGTAAGAAGGAGGTGGCTCTTGTGCGGCTGGCCACCGCTGCTGGTGCAGGCTTTGAAGGTGCGGTGCACGCGCATTGCCGGAGAGCTCTGGATGCCGGTCTGACGCCCGATGAAATTCGTCACGCCATGGTCCTCGGTGTAACCACACTGGGGTTTCCCTCGATGATGGCCAATCTCTCGCGCGCAAACGACATTCTCGAGGACAGGCCAAAATCGCCGGCTTGATGGACCCCGGAGCTCATACGGCGAGCCGTTTGTACCGCCTGTCATTCTCAGTACTGATGTCAACATTGAAGAATCATACCGGGGGATGGGGAACCATCATCCCCGGACAAGCGACAATGGGCGCTTGAGTTGGAGCGTCGGCCTTGGAGGAATTCACTCAAATGCCAGCACGGGAAAGCAAGATCTGGCATCACCTCCTCGTCAGTCTTTTGTGCTTGGTCTTGCTTAGCGAACAACCCGCTCGCTCGCTGCCACTTACTGAACTGCCGGCAAACGATCCGCTGGCTGTAGCTCCATCGCTGGCTTCCCAGCAGCTCGACAGCCTGACGACGCGCATTGCAGACAAGGAGCTCGAGCTGCTTCGCCTCAACACTTACTTCCGTATCGAATCCACAGAGCGTGGCCGGCTTAAGCCCTGGAGAGTCTTCCTGTGGAACCTTGCCGGAGCAGGCGCGTCGAACGCGGGCATCATCACGGTAGCAGCCGAAAGATGGCGGACATGGGAGCGCCCGCGAACAGCCAGCCGTCATACTCTAAAGGCCGGTCCCATGATGCTCTTGATCGGGCATTCAATCCTGGTAGGCGGGCTGCTTCTTGAAGCTACTCTCGACACGATCAAGGATCATCAGATCAGGAAGAAAGGCTTTGATCCCAAGACCTCAAAGAAGCGCGCGCTGGCTTTGCGAGATGAAATTGACCGGCTGATGCGGGAACGTGAGGAATTGCTGGACAGGAGCCCTGATCTGTCAGACAGCGATCGCGAGCTGGCCACGCAGGAGAGCAAGGTGTTGAGAGACGTCCGTGACGTAGCACTCATTGAGTATTCGCAGTTTTACGCCAGGGCCGTGGGCAGGCGCTGGTCTCGCAATGCCTCTTACCTGAACGGACTGGCCGCGGCCAGCACCGGTGGCTACCTCGGCGCGCTCGGGGGGCTGATTGCCGTTTGTGCTCGCAGGCCAAGTGTGGCTGGACCGGCAGGGATAGGCTTCATTCTCTCTGGATCGCACATCGCAGCAGCTCCCGTAGTCGGCAGAGTGACGGCTAAATTAGGCGCAAAACGTGCTCGGGGACAGATAAGCAAAGAGCTGGGTGTCCTGAGCGCCACCAGCGCGGAGAAGTTTGACTCCGATAGAGAAGAATTGAAGAGAGCCTCCAGCGCGCTGCCCGCCTCCACTTTTTCACCGGGTCTGACTGCTCGTCTTGCTGTTTACGACAGCCAGGACTCTATCTTCGCGGCGCAAGCAGCGATGAACGCCGGCGAAAAGAAAAAGGCGGATCGCGCGTTCTTAGAACGGCTGTTCTGGAACAGCGCCATTGGAGGAACAAAGATTGCCTGGGGCACGCTCTTGTCATATGCCGGCTTCCGCTATTACAACTACCCGCGACGCTTCTCGAAATCCATTGCACAAGGAAGCACCTGTTTCGTAGTGGGCACAGGGTTCTTTATACTTGACACGCTGCAAGCACATACCCGAAGCGAGCGCGATGTCTATGCCATGGGATTGCAACAAGCGTTACCGCACCAGAAACTTCAAGCACGCTTGAGCAAGCTCGACGAGCTTGACGCCATGTTGAAGCGAAGCCAGTAGGGATCACAACCTACGCTACGAAACCTCCTCCCTGGGACTGATGATGGCTATGCAAACTTGCGATACTCTGCTCTTGCGTTGTTAGTGGTTTGGAGCAATATCGTGCACGCAGCCTGTCTCTTTCTCGTGGTTTTTCTTGGCTCGGTTTTCTATCACGGGCTTGGCATTACGATTGGGTATCATCGGCTCTTGTCCCATCGCTCCTTCAAGGTGCCACGCTGGCTGGAGTATGTGTTGGTCTCCGGTGCATATCTCTGTTTCGAGGGCTCGCCTATCTTCTGGGTGTCCAACCACCGGCTCCATCACCGCTTTTCAGACCAACCCGGTGATCCGCACTCGCCGAAGGATGGGTTGTGGCACTGTTTTCTCGGTTGGATGTTCAAACCGACTGTCACTGTCGGTGCCGAGGATATGGAGCGGCTTTGTCCCGACCTCTATCGCGACGCAGTTTATCGTCTACTGCAGTTCGCCGGGACACCCTGGGATGGGCTGCTTTGTCTAGCGAGCTCGGTCCTGTTCAGGGTTGTCCTCTTCGTTTTTGGTGGCCCGCTTGTATTGGCGGCGAATGTCGTCGGCTCGGCAATAGCCTTCGTGAGCCCGCTTCTGGTCAACTCTATCTGCCACATACCCAGGTTCGGATACAGGAGCTATGAGGCGGGCGACGACAGCCGGAATGTCTTATGGGTTGGTATTCTGGCGCTGGGTGAAGGTTGGCATAACAATCATCATGCATTCCCGCAATCAGCTCGACATGGGCTTGAGCCTGCTGAGTTCGACTTCTCCTGGCTGTGCATTTCCGCATTGAAGAAAGTCGGACTGGCCAAAGAAATACGTTTGCCGAAGGACAGAGAGTCCAAACGGCTTGTCTTGCCGACTGCCCACCGGTGACAAAAACTGTTGCCAGCTACTATGAGTAAAGTCCTGCTTGTTACAAGGTAATCAGTCGTTCGATTTCATCGCCAGCATTAGTCGATCGGATGATGTACGGTCGGCTTTGCAGATGTAATCTGGCTGTGTAGAGCAGTCTGTCAGGACGCTCTCTGGTGCCTGTATAAAGTAGTCAACATTGGTCGGCAGGGGAGAGCGTGAATTCCATAGATCAGTTTCCAGAAGCGGGAGCCAGCAAGGCGCTTCAACAGCAGCGGCAGGATTTCATGTCGGTGCTCAAGCACAAATTGAAGACCCCAATTCTGGGAACTCGAAGAATTCTGTCCCTGCTGATCGAAGGAGCATTTGGGGCGCTGAACGAGCAGCAATTGACAGTCTTGGCCGCACTGCATTTAGATGCAGAAAAGCTGCTAGTGGTGACCGACAATCTAGTCGAAATTTACAGTCACCAGAACGGGATCAAGACCCTCGCAATCGAAGCACATCAGGCTTGCTTACTCGTCAACCCTGTCATCGCCAACTATTCCGCTGCAGCACGTGCAAGAGGGATCACTTTTGAGAAGGTTGGATTCAGCGAGCCCCTGTTGGTCGAATGCGATGGGCACGAGATACAAGTCCTGCTAGAGAACCTCATTGAAAACGCCGTCGAATATGCCAGAACAAAGGTGACGGTGAGTATTGAAGCGCGAGATGGGCGACTCAACTTTCTGGTCGCCGATGATGGCAGGGGAATTGCTCCAGAGGATCAGAAAACTCTATTTTCCCGATTCTACGAAGTATCTTCCAACGGACGCTATCCTGCAACCACCGGCACCGGGTTGTGCCTCTGTCATGAGATAGCTAAAGCACATGGCGGCAGCGTGTCTTGCCATTCATCGGCAAAAAGTCAGACAGTTTTTTGTCTGTCGCTACCGGTCTCTCGTCACAGCGGAGATGAAGCCTAGGACGCCGAACAAAATAGACGCCAGCCGGCGAATATTCCCGGCTAAGCCATACTAGAGTTCGCCCAGATCGAAGACAACTTTTTCGATTTTTCCCGTAAACGGAAATGGCGATTTAGCTTCATAGGATCTGCTTACAGGCAATCCGTTATCCTTCCCGATGTCGAATCCCGCGTAAGAGGTGGTTAGCAGCGCCATCGTGTGCTCAATGCGACCTTCGGCAACTTGCTTGCCATTGATGAACAATCTGCTAGTTCCACCTGCGCCGTGGGCACCCGGTTTATCAGAGACAAACTCGTAGCGTAGGTTGACTTTGCCGTTGGGCAAATCATCGGACGAAGTGATCGTGTCGTTTGATATGCCCATGAAGCTATAAGTGAACCGCGGCTTCTTGTCTTCGACGTAAAGCGCATACCCGCCAAGATAATCCGCATTCGCCATGACCACACCTTCGGCACCGGAATCAGGCACATCGAGATCTGCGGAAACGGTGTAAGACCGATTGAATATCTGTGGACAGACGGTGGGAGGAATGTTCTCGGTGCCCGAAAGGTATGTGAAGTGCCGCTGCCCTGCGCGCGGCGGTGCATATTTGGAGCCAAAATACAGGGACATGCCCGCTAGAAGCGGAAGCACTTGATACTTCTTAGCGTCTTCCCAGAAAAGCGCCTTGAGCTCTTTTACCTTTTCCGGATTCTTGGCGGAGAGGTCATTTGCCTGTGAAAAGTCCGTGTTGAGGTTATACAACTCGACCGGATCCTTGTCGGGATCCCACACGCCAGGAGCAAAATGCTCGACGGTGGCCGGATCCATTTTCCATGGCACGCGCGGCATGCGGGCGCTCAGCCACCAGCCGTCTTTGTACATCGCCCGATTGCCGAACACTTCGAAGTATTGCTGTGTATGGCGCTCTTTTGCCTTGGCATCGGCAATCGTGTAGGCAAAGCTCACTCCATGCATGGGCATTTGCTTTACCCCATCCACGCTAGTGGGGGCAGGAATGTTAGCCAACTCCAAAATCGTCGGCGCCACGTCGATCAAATGCGTGAACTGGCTGCGCAAGCCGCCTTTGTCCTGAATACCCTTAGGCCACCAAACGACCATCGGATCACGAGCACCGCCGAGGTGGGATGCTACTTGCTTGCCCCATTGGAATGGAGCGTTCCCTGCCCACGCCCACGCACAGGCATAGTGCGGCTCTGTCGTTGGTCCGCCCCAGGCGTCTAGCCCACCATACTGTTTGATTAACTCCAACTGTTTCTCTGGTGTCAGTGGAATGCCGTTGAGCGTGGTCATTTCGTTGAACGAGCCGGTCTCTGTTCCTTCCATGCTGGCACCATTGTCACCCCATATCCAGATGACAACAGTATTGTCAGCAATGCCCAGCTTCTTGAGGTGATCCACAACCCGGCCAATTTCGTGGTCAGTATTCTCTTGATAGCCAGCGTAGACTTCCATCTGCCTTGCATAGAGCTTTTTCTGATCTGCCGGCAGTGAATCCCATGCTGGGAAAATCGGATTGCGTAGTGTCAGCTTCGCGTCAGCGGGAATGACGCCCTTTTTCTTTTGCTGATTGAAAACAATCTCGCGATACTTGTCCCATCCCATATCGAACTTGCCTTTGTACTTATCGCTCCACTCCCTGGGCACCTGGTGAGGTGCATGACTGGAGCCAGTAGCAAAGTAGATAAAGAACGGTTGGTCGGGGGCGACAGACTGGTGCTGCGTGATCCAGTTTATAGCGTGATCGGCCAGCGCAGTGTTGAGGTAGAATCCCTTTTCCTTAGGTGGTCCAAGAACCGTATTGTTTTCAAACAACAGTGGAGAAAACTGATCGGTCTCGCCACCGAGAAATCCCCAGAAGTACCTAAATCCGAGGGCATTTGGCCACAAATCAAAAGGACCGGCCGGACCAAATGCATCTGCTGGCGTCAGGTGCCATTTCCCAAATGCGGCAGTGGCGTAGCCGTTGCCCTGCAGGATTTTCCCTATTGAAGCCGCGCTTGTGGGCCAGTGGGCATTGTAGCCAGGCCAGCCGCCAGCGAACTCGGCAACCGATCCAAAGCCAATGGAATGCTGGTTGCGTCCCGAGATCAATGCTGCTCTGGAAGGCGAACACAATGCTGTTACGTGAAATCGATTGTAGCGGAGACCCTCTGAAGCAAGTTGCTCTAGATTAGGGGTGTTGACCAGTCCTCCGAATGCGGAGGGATTGCCAAAACCGGCGTCATCAACCAGTATCAAAAGAAAATTGGGCGCACCCTCAGGAGCACGCACCGGAGTGGGCCATTGCGGTGTTGAACCTTCCAGCGTACGGTTGGCTGCACCCGTGAATGGCTGCTCCGACTCAGGAAGCGTCGTGTGATCCGCTCGTGCAGGCAGTGACAGGCAACTGGTCAGGACCAGCAGTGCTGCCAGCACTATCGCCCTTAAGAGCTGTGGTGCACTGGCAAGTTCAGCCCGCTGTTTGCAAGAGGCGTTCGTTTTTTTCATTCTGATTCCACCCTGCGACAAACCATCCCGGAGATCGAATAGCATAGTCTAAATGGTAGCCAGGCTACAATTCCATAAAGTGAAAGGCCAGTGACTCTTGACTTACGCAATGGCGTAGGAGCACAGAATTGTGCTGCGGCGTCATCGGCGGGACTGTTGCTGGGTATCTATTCCGTGAACCGCTCCCTTACCGTGCGAACGCAGTGAGCGTGGGAATCTCATAACTTCGGAAAGAGCTGAGATTGCCGCGGTCGCTTCGCTCCCTCGCAATGACGGGCAAGGACAAGTGGTTAACCGAATGTTCACGTGGCTGCCAATTAAGTCACTTGATGATGGTTGCTCTTCTTCGATCATCCGAAAGGCTGATGACCGCAATCGATGGTCGAGCTGTAATGACAATCAGGGAGATCAACGCGCCAAGGGTATCTCTATGCACACGGTTACGTCACCCTCCAACCCGCCTTTGGGGAGACAACGAGCTAAGCTGTCGCTGCCCTTTAGCGTCCCCAAAGAACATGGTGCAGTGATTTGCTTCGCTCTTTCGACCGTGCTTGCTGCCAAGCTAGGCTGGAGCGCGTTGGACTCCCTCCTGCTTCCGTTCGTCGCGCTCTGGCTCACATTGCTGCTTTCACGCCGTCCGCACCAGGCCTTCTGGTTTGGCATCGGTGCCGCAGCAGTCCTGGCAATTCTCGGCGACTCTGCATCCGTGGCTCCACTTATAGCTCTGTTTGGCATCGGCATCCGAGTAACCGACAATGTGGCCTCTGCCTTCGGAGTTGTTTGGCGTGAGCTATTGGGGATGATCGCGGTGGCAGCGATACCGTTACTTGCCGCCACCATCGCGTCAGGGGCTGCCTCAGTTGGCCATACCGCCACGCTCGCCTACACAGCTTCGGCAATTACCGCGGCCCTGATGATTCATATCTTGCGGCGCGATTCACAGAGAATCAAACCGTTCATTTGGGTTTCGGTGTTCTTCTGGATGTGGTTGTGGGCTCAAGAACCCGGTGCGCTCTTCTGGTGCCTAATGTCGTTTCCCATGCAGCTTCTGCTTTTGCTAAGTCGTCAAAAGCCGAGCTTCAAGATGCTCGGGATTCTGGAAACGGTGGCGATGCTTTTTGTGACTGTTTATCTGTGGAATATCGTCTGACGAAGTTGTTGTAACCAGCTGGTGGTGTCATGACAAGCTCGAACCGAACTGACGATGTGGTTGCAATCGACACACTGATACCCGATCTGCTCAGAACGCACCCGGAAGCACGAACAATTCTCGACCAGTATGGGCTCAAGGGATGCGGCGGTCCCCTGGGACCGCACGAGACTCTCGGTTACTTCGCTCGCGCTCACGAAGTCGATGCCGGTGCGTTGATCGAGCGTTTGCGCGACATCTGTTCCGCCACCATCACCGGTGACGCCACCCCCACATTCGGTGACGAAGCACGACGTCCAGCGCTGGAAGATGTAATATACCGGCGCTTCTTCATCGCCGGCATCGCCGTGATTCTCACTCTGGGAGCGACCTGGGGGGCTGCGCTCTTGTGGCGCATTGGTCTCCACCAGTCATTTTCCGGCGTGGGGGCCAATGAGATCAATGCTCACGCCCAGGCCCAGGTATTTGGCTGGATGGGGCTGTTTATCATGGGTTTCGCCTACCAGGCGTTCCCGCGCTTCTGGCACACGTCTCTTGTAGCTCCACGCCTGGCCGCGGCCAATTTCTGGATATTGGTTTCCGGCGTGCTCATCGCCTCTATCGCTCTGCCTCTAGTCGGACGGGTTGCCTTTGCGCCTCATGCCGCAGCAGCCGGAGCGGCTCTTGAGCTTGCATCTGTACTCGTGTTCTCAGGGCAGATAGTTTTCACATTCGCCACGGCCGGCAGGCCTGTTGATGCCGGTATAACTTTCATTTTTGCTGCCATGTTCTGGTTTGCTCTGTCCGCAGTGCTCAATCTCATTCATACGATCGTTACCAGTGGGCTGGCAATGGCTGAGTACCGGGAGTGGGCCATTGCAGCCTGCCAGCCCGTGCTCAGAGACATGCAATTTCACGGGCTGGGCATGTCGATCATTTTCGGGGTTTCATTGCGCACACTGCCGGCCTTTTTTGGATTGCCGAAGATTCCGGCAAGGCTTGCAATGTGCTCGCTGGCGCTGGTCACGCTCGGTGTTGCAAGCGAAGTCTCCCTGTTTCTCGCGTACAAGCTGTCTGGTTATGAGCTGTTCGGACAATTGTTGATCGTCGCCTGGGCCATGCTCTTTGCCGGAATGCTCTGTTTGACAATCCCGTGGCGCCTGTGGCAACGCTTTCCCGAGGGTGATCGCTCGGAGAAATTTATCCGTGCCGGCTTTGCGTGGCTTGCTGCTTCACTCGTGATGCTGATGTTAATGCCCGCGCACGAGGCGCTCAGCCACCTCGCGTTTAGTCATGCGTACGTAGGTGCCATCCGCCATGCCATCACGGTTGGCTTTATTTCGCTAATGATCATGGGTTATGCGGCCAAGGTGGCCCCCACCTTGAAAGGCAAAGACCCGCATAAGCTTGGCAGTTTGCTCGGACCGTTCTTGCTGGTAAACTCCGGCTGCGCCCTGCGTGTGGTGATGCAGACGGCAACCGACTGGTTTCCATCGCTTTTCCCGCTGATCGGCATAAGCGGTGTCCTGGAGGTGTCTGGTCTGGCATGGTGGAGCTTTCACTTGTTGGCCGTCCTCTTCAGCAAACCAGACGAGCAGATTTCGATCGCTGCTCGAGCGGCCGGACTGCAGCCTCTCAGCGAACACAGCATCGTCGCTTACGTCGCCGACTGGTATCCGGAGACCGAGCCCGTCTTTGTTGACTTCGGCTTCACTGCCATCTGCAACCCGGTGATGCGCAACACCGTCGGCAGGCGCATGACGCTGAAGGACGCATGCCGCTTGAAAGACATCGACCTGAACCAATTCATTGCCGCGCTCAACCGCGCAATCGAGGAGAGCCCTTGCCGCCAGGCAGACGCCTCGTCTCATGGATGCGGGACGCGCAGCTGCCAATGCTAACGCAACAGACCGCACATCAAGCCCCATCCGGAACCCTTGAGAACATTACTGATTGCCTGTCCGATCAAGGGAGAGAAAATCATCATGTCTGGGCAGCATCTCCATCCAGAATAGCCTGCAGTACCGTCATTCCGAGTGCAGCCATGAATCTCAGCCGTGAGAAATTTGCTGAGATTGCCACGGGCGCTACGCGCCCTCACAATGACGGTCCAGGTACCAGGCTTGTCGCAGCGCCCCGCTATCCTTACCGTCATTCCGAGCGCAGCGAGGAATCTCAATCCTTGGAACCAAAGGGACACTGTCTGACCCGGGCCCTATTACTCGTCTAGAACTTCCAGCCTGTACCCGACGCCATGAACGTTCTTTATCATCGATGGCTCGCCTTCCCCATCGATCTTCTTGCGAAGCGTCTTGATGACAGTACGGACAGCATCGGGTGACGATTCTGAGCCCGGAGGCCAAACACGATCGAGAAGCGCCTCGGCGCTGAACACTTGATTGGGGTATCTCATGAAGAATTCGAGCAAGGCGAACTCCAGGGGAAGCAGCTCAATCTCCTTGCCGCTACGGGCAACCCGGTATGTGGCTGGATCGAGGACGATGTTGCCAACCTTGCGAACATTACCGGTTGACACTGCCGGCCTGCGCAGCAGTGCCCGAACTCTGGCAGAGAGCTCCTGGGGATGAAAGGGCTTGGTCAGGTAATCGTCCGCTCCCGCATCGAGGCCCGCGGCTTTATCGGCAATTTCCGCCCTGGCGGTCAACATGAGAATCGGCGCACTACCACCCCAGGAGCGGTATTTCTGGCAGATTTCCAGTCCACCTACCTCCGGGAGCCCTCGGTCCAGGATCACCAGATCGTAAGTTAGTCCGCGCAAATACTCGAGAGCAGTCTTGCCGTTATCAACAATCTCGATATTGTGTCGTTCGAACGATAGCCACTGCTCAAGAACTGTGGCTATATCCGGGTCATCCTCTACGATCAAAATCTTGGCCATCTGTTGCTCGCGGGCGGTCCTCAACCAGCGTCCCCGCCGGAGGTATACCCGAAAACTGCTGGCAATTACCAGGCTGGGGGAACGTTCCGTCATTTTGCCACAGATACCGAAGCTGCGCGAACCAGAAACGGTTCCTGGCGCCACCCAGAGAAATTTCAAATCTCACAAATTTCCCATGACCCGCTCCCAAAATTCCCCACAATTGCGGCGATGCTATGAGCGGGGGCCAACAACGAGCCCGACAGATTGGGGGGATAGAGCAGATGCCAGTTTTCACAACCGACAAGGTAGCCCAAAGTACATCCAACCTGCCTCGGATTGCGCACCTGGTTGGACCGCCTCCCCTGAAAGACGAGCTAAGCGTGGCGTTGATGAGCTCATTGTTCAAAAGCAGAGCCGCGGGTCTCGAGTCGAGCGCGGTTCCTCCCGTACCGCCACCACCCATGAATAGCCAGACGCATTCGCAGAGACTTACTATTTCACGCGCTTCCGTTTACCCGCCCCCGCTGAGCCGCCGGCCTTCGCTGACCATCCACGAGGTCAGGCAATTCCTTCGCCAGCTCAGCGCGGCGGACAATCGTACCGCCACAGTCAAGAAGAGCCGCAGAGCCAGCATTCTTACCCTAGTGCTTGGCCGCGCTCAGAGCCCGGCTCTCGCCTGACGTGATGTCAGCCGGCAAGCTACCGTCGCCCCAGTTCTTCCTGGCTCATTTCTCTTCCGGAGGAACACGGGTTCGACCCAGCTGCTTGTAAATTTTGTCGAGTTCCCTTTCCTCTGCTTGTTTCGCCGTCTCGCCGGTAAATTTTTTTCCGATCGCCTCTACTCGGCCATCAGGATGATAGATTACGTGGCGCCCGCTGCCCGGATATTGAAATTCCACGTCACCATTAGGATGCTTCGTGACTACAATATCGCTCGGGTCTTTCAGCTCCCTGGTTCCATCAGAACGTTGTGTGACTTCGTACCCGCTGGGAGTTCGAATTCTCTCTGAGCCACAGGCAAGAGTTTCAACAAAACTACCTTCCGGCAGGATGGTTTCCCGTCTGCCATCCCTGTATTCAATGAAGGTAATGCCGCTAACTTCCTCTATCACCCTACTCTTTTCGCTACCAAGAAAGTCGGTAATCTGATCGCCTGCGGAATTCCTGGTGTGGATCTCATCGAAGTCATGTTCAGGGCGCAGCCGCTCGAAGCGCCCATCCGAGTCAGAGATTGTTAGTTTCCCGAAGACGCGCGTAATGCCGGTCGTCCCGCCTTTCTTGTAGTACCGCACCAGCTGCGTGGCCGCCTTAGCAGCTTCACCTAAAACATCTTCGGCTTTTCCCAGCAGACCTGCACGTGCATCTGAAGGCTGAGTACTCACATTGGCATCTGATCCGCCGTCCGCGCTATCTGGCATGTCTTGTCACTTCCAAAGGATTCCTAGTAAGAGGATCATGATCGGACTCTTGCCGGCCGCCGACATCCTCTACTTGGGGGACCAAGCGAGGGGTATTTGCAAACTCAACTAAGTGTTCAGCGCCGGGGCGCTTCTCGATCGTGGCTGGTCTGCTGGCTGAGAATCCTCATCCGACGCTGTCAGTACTGTCGTCAAGACGCTTGGCACAGAACTGCAGGCCCTGGACCTTACCGGCACCGTATACAGTGCTAGCGTAAGTAAGTCTTGATCTTATTCCTTCTTTGTCCGAATTTCGCCCCAAATCCATTCCCGATATGGAATATCGCGCGGTGGTTTCTAGGCCGTTGGCACATGCTTTCAAGGCCGTTGGCACAATTATTCCTTCTTTGTCCGAATTTCGCCCCAAATCCATTCCCGATATGGAATATCACGCGGTGGTTTCTAGGCCGTTGCTCACAAGCCTCCGTGCATTCCTTCGCTAAATCGCCTCTGCCTCGATGCCCACTATTGGTTCGACGGCCTCGGCTACGAACTTGAGATTGCCGCTGTTCGGAATGAACGGTATCGGCACAGGCAGGGCCAACGTTATCCTGGACCGTACGCGAACGCCTTGATCACCCCCGGTGGCGAATTCCACCACGGAAAGCTCATCGAGGGTCTTGATCATGCCTGCTGCTTTCATACTGTCCTTGAGTTGTCTCACCGTTGTGCTGGCCGACGAGAGGGTGCTCTGACTGGCTGCAGCTCTAGCTGCACGTTTGGCAATTTCATCGTTGGCCTGGTTCGCCAGAACAATTGCGGCAAGATCGAGCATTGCTAGCCCAATCGGCACCAGGACAAGCAAGCCGACCATGACTTCCAGGAGCCCCTGACCTTTTTGGCTGTACCTTGCAGTACTGACCGACATTCCTTCTCTCCCTCCGTGTGATAGTTACTCTTGGACTGTTTCCAAGCTTTTGAATTTACTTCAGTCAACCGCAGCTTCCTAAAAGACGTCCTCCACTGGCCGGACGCCGGTGAAGGAAAAGAGTACTGGTGCGCCCAGACCAGGAACTTTCTTGAAAAATGGCACCGTTATGAATGGCTTCACCTGCATTGCTGTCACCACCTCTATGTAGCGGACGCCATTGCTGCTGCCGGATTTTCCGGCGCCAACCAACTGGAAGTGCTCGCTCACCCCTTCGGCCGCGGTAAACCGGCACAAGCTGGTGCCACGCCAGCTAGCCTGCACGTCCGCCAGGGCCGAGGTGATCTCAGCGTTGTTTACAATTGCCCCCTGTCTTACCTCTGCGCTTACTGCTGCCTCACGAGCCTGAAGGTAATTCAGATACCAGCCCGCTCCATAAGAAAACGCCAGCCCCGCAAGGTCCAGTGTTGGGGGCAGCACCATCACCAGGAGGATAAAAAGCGCAGGCCCGATCTCGGCTGTGGCGGCGCCGAGCTGGTTGCATCGATGCTTGATAGTTCTAGTTCTCCGGGGCATGGCTGCAATCACCTCCCGCTCTTGTAGAGGATGACCACTTCTGCCCTGTAGCCAGGGCGGTTGCTGGGCATGACCATGATGCTGACGGTATCCTTATCTCTCTTGGCCGACATGGCGTTGCCCCCGACTTGACCGGTCATAACCTCCCAGCCCTGGCTCTTGATGGCATCGCGGTACCAGTTTGCCACCATCGCTGCATCCTCCCTGGTTGCCAGTCTCAGATTTGAGACCGACCCGCTCCTGGTGCTGGGCATCTGCATGCCGTCGACAAAGAGCGGGCTGCGTCCGGGATAGGCGGGCAAGCCATCAAGGCCGGGCAGAGCGCTCAAGTCCCATGAAGCGTATTCCCCATAATTTCTTTTGTGGAGATAGTGGCTTGCCTTTTCATCGAGGCTGGCAGCCGGCGTCGATTGGTCCCATGCGGACGCCCTCTCACCGCCGCTCAGACTAGCGGCAATCAGCAGGGCTGCTGCTGCTGCCCGGCAGATACGCACGGAGCACGCGAAAGGGCGAGGATTCAGGCGATATGATGTAGTTTTCGATGTCTTCATGGTAGTTCTCCTGAGATTGGCAGCGAGCGGTGCTTTCACCA
>Ga0066388_100000023_pt1 | contig 41705 bp, 30 predicted proteins | sample PanSoiMetaGPlot6_FD_64539 | JGI IMG/M metagenome (GOLD analysis project Ga0066388, IMG submission 64539) | Tropical forest soil microbial communities from Panama analyzed to predict greenhouse gas emissions - Panama Soil - Plot 6 (Hybrid Assembly) | ecosystem: Environmental > Terrestrial >...
AGCGGCAGGCTCCTGGTCAGATTGGCATCGAGAATGGCCACGTCGGGCAGCAAGCATTCATCGACCAGAGAGATTTTTCGTTTGCCGTCGGCATCCTTGAAGACGGCAAATGGAGTTACTTCCGAACCCGTGCCCGAGGTGGTCGGAATCGCCACCAGCAGCGAGTGCAAAGCTGTGGGAAATTCGGCCAGCCTTTGCCTGAAGTCCAGGAAGTTAATGGCTATATCGGCAATATCCAGGTTCGGATAGTCGTAGAACAATCGCATTATCTTGGCCGCGTCGAGAACCGAGCCGCCGCCGAGAGCGATTATTGTGTCAGGCTGGCTTTCTCGCATCATGGCCACGCCTTTCTGAATCGTTGCCCAATCAGGCTCGACGCCAAGCTGGCTGAAGACATCGACACGGCAATCGGCCGGCAGGCGCTCTTTGACTAAAGCCAGATGCCCCCGACTGGCCGCTGAGCGATAAGTGACCAGGAACGCGGACTTTGTCTTCAACTTGCGCAAGTGGTCCAGACTGCCGGGATTGATATAGATGTCTTTGGTGGTCCGGAATGTAAGCGGAAAGTTCTTCCTTCTCGGCACGCGCTTGTAGTTGATCAGATTCTTGATGCCGACGTTGTCGGTGGTGATGTTGCCACCGCCCGTTCCGCAGCCGAAGCTCAACGTGGTGTTCAAATTGTTGTACACTCCGCCGAGCCCGCCTATGGAAGTCGGTGAATTGACAATCACGCGACCGGCATTAATGGCGATGGCAAAACGCTCGATCGCCTCTTCGTCATTGGCAAAGATACCAGCCGTGTGCCCCGTACCTCCGGCGTAATTGATGTCGAGGGAGCGATTGATACCGTCCTCGATACTATCGACGGCCACGAATCCGAGGACCGGCATGAGCTTCTCTTTAGCCAGCTTGTGATCGCGCAGGTCGCCGTCGAGCGGGCAGAGCAGCATCTTCGTGTCGGGCGGCACAGCGATTCCTGCCGCGTCAGCAATCATGTTGGCGGACTGCCCGACCAGCTTGTAATTCATGCCGCCGGTCTTGGCGTCTATAGCGACCGCTGCCACCATGTCCACTTCCTGAGGATTGCAGACATAGCACCCCAGGCGTTTGAATTCATTCAGCACAGGGACCAGGACCTGCCGATCGATAACAAGGGTCTGCTCGGACGGGCACTCCGTGCCATTGTCGAAGGTCTTGGAGATGATAATGTCCATGGCAGTGGAGCCAATTGCAGCCGACTTGTGAATGTACACCGGCGTGTTGCCGGCACCGACCCCGAGGGCCGGCTTGCCCGAACTGTAGGCTGCTTTGACCATCTGCGTGCCGCCCGTGGCCCAGATCAAGTCCACTTCCGGATGCACCATCATCAGTTCGGTTTCGCGGCGCAGGCGCGGCGATTTCTCCACCCAGGTGATGAATCCGGCTGGGGCGCCAGCGTTGATGGCCGCCTCATAAACTATCTTTGCCGCCAGGTTGCTGCTGTCAGCAGCCATCAAGTGCGGGCTGAAAATTATCGAGTTGCGTGTCTTTGCACAGGCGATGCTCTTGAAAATGACCGTCGATGTTGGATTGGTCACGGGAACCAGGGCAAGAATGACACCGATAGGCTCGGCAATCTCCACCATGTTGTCTTCGGGAAACTCTCGAATAATGCCGACGGTGCGCTCGTTTCTGATCTGGGCATAGTGGAACTCGGAAGCGACAATGTTTTTCAAAACCTTGTCCTCCACCACTCCCATGCGCGTTTCCTCACGGGCAGACATCGCCAGTCGCGGCGCGTTGTCGATAGCGGCCATCGCCATCGCCTTGACGATGCGATCGACCTGCTCCTGGCTGTATTGAGTGAATACCGCAGCCGACAGCCGTGCCTGGCGGACCAGATGCTCGACGCGATTTTGGAGGCTGGCGTCCCGTTCTTTGATCGACGTGGTCATCTGGTTGGTCACCTCGGAATCGTTCGGGAAAGAGATTAGCCAGCAGCACCGCAAGCTGTTGGTAGACAGGGAGCTGGGCAGCGGCGCCGCAGAGGGCTGCCGAAGGCGGGAGCGCTTGCGTGGCCGCGCCCCGTCCCGGCCGTTATCAAGTGTAAGTGAGGAATTCTCCAGCGGCACCGATCTTTATAATGCTTTGACAAAACTAATGCGCGCCCTTTCCCCTCACCATGCGGAAAATGCCGCAGGCTGCAAAATCGCCAGCTTGCCTTGACCGTTCAGGTCTTAACATTTGTCAAGCAACCCTGACCTAACTGGGGCAACCACGTAATTTTCCTCTTGGAATGTTAAAAGTAGATGATTAAAATATGGAAGACCCGAAGGCGCTGGACGGCGAGCGCGGGCACGCGAGGAAAACTACGTGGCATTGGCGTTCATCTCAGGCCCAACAGCTGCCGGCGAGGAATCACTGGCATGAACGGCTCAGGCAAGCTCCTGCAGGCAACATCCGCTTTGCTAGCTCTGCTGCTTGGCTGGCAGTCCCGGGCTCAGGCAGCTGACTTCAGCAAGGCGCAAAAAATCTACGTGCCGCCCAGCCGCATCGAAAGGCGGCTCGATTTCACGTCGCTCAGGGAAAGAGAAGCCTCAGCGGGCCGCTATTCGAACCCTGGGTCTCCAACTATGCCGTCCATGTTCTCGTCGGCCGCCGGCTCGTCCCCACCGAGCAAATCGGGGCTGGTACCGCCGCCGCCGCCCTTTACCCCCAGCCTGCTGCCGTCCGGTCATGCCCCGATCACGGTGCCGCCGCCACCTCCGGCCATGCCACTTCTGGCTGACAGTCACAGCACCCCCTCCCCTGCGACGAAACCGGCCGCCACCGGCGGGGCTCCCAAACCATCCGCCCAGGAGACATCTTATCTGGCGGGCGCGCGCGCTCGCGCTCAGGAGCTGATCAAGCAAGGAAAGTTGGAAGAGGCCGACTCGCTCCTCCGCAGCCTGTACAAAGCATCGCCCAAGGACACTCTCGTCAAAAACGACCTGGTCAATTTGAGTCTGGAGCGAACAAGAAAATTCCTGGCGAGCAAAGACAGCGAATCAGCGCTCAAGTCTGCTCGAGAAGCCGCTTACGTTGATCCTGCCAACAGCAAAGCCCAGGCTTTGCTCGATCAGGCCATACGGGAATCGGGCATCAATCCGGCCGATGCAATCGAGCGCCTGAAGATGGCGGATTTACTGGCTTCCCAGGGGCGAAGCACGGCGGCGACCGTCGAGTACCGGGCGGCACTCAAACTGAAGCCGAGCGCTGCCGCCCATATTGGACTGGGAAATATCGCCCTGAGAAACGGTCAGAAGACACTGGCTAAAAGTGAATTCCAGCAAGCGCTGGAAACCGATCCGAATTCAGCGCCGGCCTATCATCATATGGGACTGCTCAGGCTGTCGAGCGGGGACACTGTAGGGGCCAATACCGACCTCAGTCGCGCCGTCATTCTTGATCCTCAGGACAAAATCTCCGGTAAGGCGCTCGTTGAGCTCTGGCAACGTCAGGTGTCCAAAAGTCCAGCCGATGCCAACGCCCGCCTGGGACTGGCTCGTGCCTATCAACTGACAGGGGATCTCAAATCCGCTCAAGCAGAATACAAGCAGGTAGTGCGCATCGATCCTGATCATCCTAATCTGGCGGCGGCAAGGCAGAGCTTCAAGCTGGCTCTGGCCAAACAAGAGGCCGACCGCGACCTGCAGGCAGCTCATATGCTCGAATCGCAAGGCGCTCTCGCCGCCGCCGCCGAGAAGGTACTGGCAGGGCTGGCCCTCAATCCCAGCGATGTTGGCGCTCGCCTCTACCTCGGGCAACTCTCCGAGAAGATGGGACAGTTTCCGCAGGCACGCTGCGCGTACATGGAAGTGCTCAAAGATGATCCGAACAACTTGACGGCTGCCCAACGTTTGAAAGTTCTGCCGGCAGCCAGCTCGCCGGCAATGGCCCCGGCGGTGCCGCAAGCCGGAATGATCGGACCCGGCGAAGCAAAGCCATTGCCGACGATGCCGCCGGCGACCATAGATCAGGTAACCACGCTCTCCAATTTCATCGTGCCGCTCAGGAATCACATCATGGCCGAGAAAAACCGGATCGAGGAAGTGGAAAACAACGCCAGAAAGGCTCTCGGCTCGATCAATCACAATGTGCTGGGCACGCCGGGGCTCTCCACCGCAGCCGGGCAACCGCTGACGCCCGCTTCCGAAACCTTGTCGGCACCGTCTTCTCTGGCCGGTTCCGGTGCGGTATCGGCCCTGACGGCCGCCGCCTTGAGTAGTATCGCCGGTGGTGCGCCTCTCGCCAGCGGCGCCCCGATGTTATCGTTGCCTCCGGCGGGCGGGTTCGACTCCGGTCCCGCGCACCTGCTCGGTAACGCCACGCCTGCCATTGCTTCGGCGGGCGGACCTGTCGATGTCGGCACACTTCAACGCATGCAGGCTCTCGAGCAGCAGAACCGCGATCTCAAACAACAGCTCCAACAGGTGCAGCGCGCACTGCAAACCCTGCAAGTTCCAGGCGCCTCTCCTCAATCGCTGGTCGCCCCCCAGGGCGGAGCCTTGGCCCGGTCGCCCGCAACCAGCTGGCCGCCTGCTTTGGCAGCCTCGCCGCCACCGATGGTCGCTCCCCAATCAATCGCGCCCCAGGCCGCTCCTGTGCCGGCTCCACCCCTGGCAGTCTCGGCCGCGCCGATGCAGGCAGCCAATGCGGCCGGCGCACCGGTTCCCTCCCTGGCGCAAGGTCTGACGCCGCCAGAGGTCCAGTTGCAACTCGCTGGTATGAAGCCGTCTTTGAAGGACATTCGCCTGCAGGTGGTGCTGAAGAATAATACAGACGCCGTGTTGGCGCTGCCCAGCAAGCCGACGGCCATATTCCGTTGCGCCACGGCACCGGACACCCCGGTCAAAGTCTCATTCCCACTCAAGGCTGTCCCGGCTCACAGCGAGTTGCACGGGACCATCAAGATCCCCCGCCATCAGCTTGATCCATCCACGGATTTATTCATGCCTGACCTGTTGCCCGCCAGCGCCGGCGACCGAAACGTCCACCTGACCGCCCCAGGCTCTGTGATCAACTAGAGCTGCCTGGCAGCCCTAGCATGCGTCCCTTTTGTTTTCCAGCCCGGCCGGCGCTACATAACGTACTTTGGTGTCTTGCGATACAGATAGCGGATCGTCGCCTTATCAGCCGGCGAGAGCTCCTCGACGATGCGATCGACATACATCAAGTCTTCACGATACGGGCTGTGCGCCTTTATTCCGAGTGCATGGCCGAACTCATGCGCGGAGGCGGCGCGCATTTTTTCTTCGGAGGTGTTGATCATGGTGGACAGCTCGATGACAACAGGCTTTTGTGCAATCTTGATCTGTTGCGCCTGCTCATAAGGATAAATCTGTGCCGATGTCACCCCGGCTACAGAGATGCCACCAGGGCTGGAAGACTCATGGAAGACGTCACAAAAAAAGACCAGCACGTGCGCCTTTCTGGGATCATCAGTAAAGCCGAAACTGAACAGCCCCTCGGACTCGAACTCCCGCCACTGCTCAATGCCGGCGGCCACGACGTAATTCACCTCCGGTGTCCAGTTGGGCGCCACTTCCAGCCCGGTCAGACCATCCGCCTGTTGCAGCAAATCGAAGACCGTATCTACGCGGGTGGAAGGGATGTCCTCAAACGCGCATTCGGGCAATTTGAGGCCGGGCGAAATCCAGACCAGCAGGGGCATTTTCTTCTGCTCCCATCTCACGGTTGCCATATTGAGCGACGGCTCGCCGGGGTCGTACATCTCCACTGCGGCACCGCTCTTGCGGTCCAGGCCCGGTGTCAGGTGTACTCCGGAAGAGCTCGGCAGGTTGCTGCCGCCCGGACGAATCTGAAAACCGGCTCTGGGAAGGTTGCGCGATTGCGCCGGCGCCGGTCCCGGAAACGCCATCGGCGCCAACAGGCCAAAGAGAATTACCAATGCCGTCAGGAGGTTAACGTTTGGTCTCATAACAACAGAATAACCGATGAGATTTCCGCTAGCTGCACCTTTGCACTCCTATAATTAAACGAACGCTACGCCGCGATTGACACGGTAATGCCAGCGCCGTCATGTTGGCGGGGCGAATTTGGTAAGGCTACGTCTGAGTACACGAGCTTGACTGATCCTTATGAAGCAATGAGCCTGCGCGTGGCGGAGGCCGTTGCCGGACAGCTAAGGGCCAAGCCTGATAGCTGCCTGGGACTGCCGACCGGGCGAACGCCGCTTGGATGTTATCAGGTACTCGCCCAGTGGTCGCGACTTGGCAGCCTCGACTGGCGCTCGGCTACGTGCTTTGCACTCGATGAGTACATAAACGTCGCCGACGAGATGTCCTTTGCGCACTACCTCGAAACCAACATCTTCCGGTACACCAATCTGCCGGCGGACAGGCAATTCACTCCACTGGCAGTCGACGATTACGAAAGTTTGATCCGGCGAGCAGGGGGACTTGACCTGATCTTGGTGGGAATCGGGCACAATGGACACATCGCCTTTAACGAGCCCGGAACCCCGAAACTGAGCTGGACGCACTGCACGTGGCTGACCGAGTCGACCCGGCAAGCCAACGCCGCACTGTTCGGCAGCGAAGATCGTGTGCCGACAATGGCCGTGACCATGGGAGTGCAGACAATCCTGACGGCCAGACGCGTTCTCCTCATAGCCAGCGGTCAGCAAAAGCACGGCATTCTCCAGCGAGCCCTTGCCGATGGCGTCAACTCGGACGTACCGGCTTCCTTCCTCCAGGAGCATCCCCATCTGGAGGTCTTCACGGACTTCGATTTCGACCGTAATTCAAGGTAGGGCTTGGCAGGGCGGCAGGCACGACTGGCGCGGAACGAGACCACACGCCTACGCCACCGCACCGAGCTAGTAAGCAATACAATAGAGCTGGTCCCTGAATGCATGTCTGGTCCGGCCTGATGCTATCGAGAAAAACCGGCAAGTCTCAGCAAACAGCAACCGCCCTAGCTCAAGTGGCAGCTCTCGCCCTGTGGCTGGCACCAGCCCGGCAGGCGAGCGCGGAGAAAACGGACCCGGACCTGATCCCCCCGGATGTGACCATGCCACTGACTATGCCACCACATACGGTACCACCACCCTATGGGCCGGCTCCCGGCCAGCAGGCTACCGCCACCAGCCAACCGGCTCCTGGTCAGCCTGCTGCCGCCACCACACAACCGACTTCTGCGCCAACCAGTGCCGATGCCGCCCAGAAGGACCCTCTGGCGGTCATGGAGACCAGTAAGGGAACAATTACCATCCGCCTGTTTCGCAAATTCGCGCCGAACACGGTCGAGCACTTTATCGATTTGGTCAATAAGGGCTTTTACAACGGTCTGACCTTCCATCGCCGCGAGCCGGGATTCGTGATCCAGGGCGGCTGTCCCAATGGTAATGGCAGCGGACTGTATACGGATCCGGCCACTGGTAAACCGAAGTTTGTCAACCTGGAGACACATGCCAGCCTCCGTCACAACGCGCCGGGAGTAGTGGCGTTGGCGCGTTTCGGGCGCAATCCCAACTCCGGGAGCTGCCAGTTTTACATTACCCTGGCCGCCTGCCCGCAGCTAGACAACAAGTATTCGGTATTTGGCGGCGTAATAAGCGGAATGGAAGTAGTCAGAACAATCATGATCGGAGACAAGATCCTCTCGATCAAGATTCAAGAACAATAGCCCTTACCGGCGATCGGCAGCGCCTGCGTCCGCCAGTGTCCTCAGGATGTGCGGCAGCAGCTTGCGAGCTCCCGAGTGATTCAAATGAGCCGTGTCCCAGTAGTCGCCCCGCACGAATTCCGGTGACTCTCCCAGGTCGAGTAGCTTGATTCCCGGTCTGTCGGCAGCTTTGGCGATGCGAGCCCTGAAGCCGGCATAAAACCCGGCCGGCAAAAGCGAACGGTTCTTCTCCGTCAGCGGCATGTTGATCAATATGACCTTGATCCCGCGTTCCTGACACAACGACAGTAGCCGATCCAGGAAGCCCATCTGCACATCGAGATCTTTGCCGTCTATGTTTCGATAGCGCCGCCCGTACTCATTTGTGCTGCTCTGCCAGCGGAACTCGGGGCTGCCATCGAGCACGAATCCCGGACGCGTTTCGTTAGCAGCAGCGCCGCAGGCGCTCTGATCGAGCCCGAGCACTCCGTACACTTTGTTGACGGCTTTCTGCACCTCTTGCTGCAGTCGCCAGCGCTTGCCGTAGAAGAAGCAAGCATGCGCAGCAACGAAATCAGCCTTGTCCTGCCAGCCCGGCAAATACAAAGAAGCATACTTGCCCAGATTCTCGAGCCCGACCAGGCGCTTGAAGGTCATTGTCGCGGTCGGTGCCGAGAGATCGTGATCGCTGAAATCACGAGGCGCGATGCCGTAAATGATCCAATCCGGCTTCCTGTCTCCTTTGAGAAACTCGCTCAAATAGATGTAGGCGTCGGAGAGCATCTGCCCGAATATGGCGAAGCTGAACACGCAAGGGTTCTTCCAACCCTGCTCGCTGAGCTTTCCCTCCAGCGCCCTCGACACATGGTGGTGAAAGATGTCCGGCAAGGAGGGATCCAGGTCGCGATCCAGGGACCAGAAGGGAAACATCATCAACGAAGAGCCGAGAAGGACGATGCTCGGACGTTGCTTGAGAGCATAAAAGTCTGTAAGAGCTAGCTCAATAGAGCCGGTTCCGGCCAGCAGATCTATCGACGACTTCTCTTTGAGCGCGGCGGGCAAAAGCGCAGCGTTGATGGCCACAAAGATGGCGAGCGCCCAAAGTGCGCCTGTCCCCAGCAAGGACCAGCCACTCTTGCCAGCGGCAGCAGGTTCCCTGTCGCCTGTCGTCGGCCGTCCAGAGTTCTTGTCTAAAGTTATGGGCACGGGTTTCCTTTGCAGGCCGTCACCCGCCTGCGTCACTCTTGACTATTTTAGGGTGGCCCGCCAGCATTGGCCGGGATCAAACACTAAGCTAATCAAGCTTTAAGCTCTCCAGGCACTGACAGCGCGGCGGTCGCAAGGTCAACCTAGGAAGAGCCAAAATCCCCAGAGGCTGGACAGCAGCATGAACCCAGACGACTGCGCAGAAATCACTCTAGCTCAAATGCTGTTGGGGTCGTAGTAGGGCGGCAAGGTTGGCTCGTGAGAATCACGGTCGAAGGGGGAGGGAAGAACCGGGCCAGGGCTCGGCTTGCCTCTATTTCCCGGGGCGCTTTCCCTCCAGCCGTTTTCCGGGTCCCAGCGGAATTGCCGGCTCCCCTGGCCCGGATTCATCCTCATCATCTCGTCCATCTGCCGCTCAAACTCCTTGAGCATCTGCGTCATCTGCGGGTTGGCTCCGACCATGGGCGGAAGGCGGAAGGTCCCGGGCGGCATCGAATCCGGAGTAAGGGGAGATCCCCACATCCATGGCTCCTCGCCCGGCATTTCGCCGCGCGGTCTGGCTTTAGGCTTCGGGCCTAGCGGTCCTGAGGGCTCCGGCCCGCCTTGAGCAACATCCATGCCCAGCATGCGCTTCAGGCGCTCGACACGGTCGGCGTAAGCCATCGCCGGGCTGGACTGACCAAATAGTTTGGTTTCCAGCCTCTCGAGACGCTCGTCCAGGGTGCCTGTCGGGTAGGTCTTTTTGAAGACCCGCCACTCGAACGTATTTAAGATCGGGTACTGCAATGATCCGCTCGTTTTTTTCGACTCTGCCGCTTGAGGCTGATCCTTCGCTGCGTCGCCTGCCTGCTTGTCCCTGTCAGCGATTGTCTTTTTCAAGCGAGCAGCGCGCTGGTCTGTGCTGCCCCCTTGCGTCGCGCCAAAAACGAGCAGCTCCAGCCGCTGAAGCCGTTTCTCGATCGGATCATGCGCGTACTGCTTGAAGAAAAAACGATTCTCCCACAGGCGCACGTCCTTGTCGGCAGCAAGCGGAGCGCTGCCGGCCGATGCCGCAGCCAACGGCAGTACAGACAGCGCCAACGAAAGGGTTGCAGGCATGATGCCCCTTTGGCAGCTACGTCCGTCCATTCGTCGCACCGGCAACCTCCTCGGGAAAGCCCCTCGGGCTTGACTACCTGATTTCAGGATAGCATCGGCACTCGTCCCGGTGGCCTCCGGGCCGCCGTGAGCAGATTGCCTTGCGGTTCGCCGGCGTAAGCCTAGTCTTCGCTGGCGCGGAACTCGGCATCGACAACGTCGTCACCACCGGACGAGCTGCTACCCGACGATCCCGCTCCCGAGCCATACGATGTGCCACCACCCTCGGTGCTGGATCCAGCACCGGCGCCGACTGGCTCGCGAGCCGTGGACGATGCTTGCTGCAAGAGAACCAGTGCTCCGCGCAGCTCGTTCATCAGGCTCTTGATCTCCTCGGCAGACACTTCGTCCTTGAGCTTCTGCCGCAGATCTCCAACCAGCATTTCCGCTCTGGATTTCTCACCGGCGCTGACGGCATCTCCAAGTTCGCGAATCTGCCGTTCTACCTGGTAGCACAGGCTATCGGCCTCGTTGCGCACATCGGCGTCTTCCTTGCGCTTGCGGTCCTCGGCGGCGTGGGCCTCGGCTTCTCGCACCAAGCGCTCGATATCATCTTTCCCGAGGTTGGTACTGGCTGTAATCGTGATCTTCTGCTCTTTGGCAGTCGTTTGATCGCGCGCCGTCACGTTGAGGATGCCGTTGGCGTCGATGTCGAATGTCACCTCGACTTTAGGCACGCCCCTGGGTGCGGCTGGAATGCCGTCGAGCCGGAAGTTGCCGAGAAGCTTGTTATCGCGGGCCATGGGGCGCTCGCCCTGGAATACGTAAATGTCCACGGCAGTCTGCTGGTCTTCTGCAGTGGAGAAGATTTCAGATTTGCGAGTCGGAATAGTCGTGTTGCGCTCGACCAGCTTGGTGAACACGCCGCCCATAGTCTCGATTCCCAGCGATAGAGGCGTCACGTCGAGAAGCACGACGCCCTTGACCTCGCCGCCGAGGACGCCGGCCTGGATGGCAGCTCCTACGGCCACGACCTCGTCCGGGTTGACGCTCTGGTTGGGCTCCTTGCCGCCGGTCAGGCTCTTGACCAGCTCTTGCACAGCCGGTATGCGCGTTGAGCCACCAACGAGGACCACTTCGTCCAGGCTCTGATAATCGAGCTTGGCATCGGTAAGCGCTTGCTCCATCGGCTTGCGGCAGCGCTCGACCAGATGGCGAGTCAGCTCGTTGAAGCGGGCGCGCGTCAGCTTCATCTCAAGATGCTTCGGTCCGGTGGCGTCAGCAGTGATAAACGGCAGTGAGAGATTGGTTTCGGTGACAGCCGACAGCTCGATTTTGGCTTTTTCCGCGGCCTCGGTGAGACGCTGAAGGGCTTGTCTGTCTTTGCGCAGATCGATGCCTTCCAGTTTCATGAATTCGTCGGCCACCCAGTCCACCACACAGTGGTCGAAGTCGTCGCCACCGAGGTGCGTGTCGCCGGAGGTAGACTTGACCTCGAATACACCGTCACCGACCTCCAGGATGGAGACGTCGAATGTGCCGCCGCCCAGGTCGAAGACCAGGATCGTTTCGTTGGCCTTCTTGTCGAGGCCGTAAGCGAGAGCCGCCGCTGTCGGCTCGTTGATGATTCTCAAGACTTCCAGGCCGGCAATCGTACCGGCGTTCTTGGTCGACTGGCGCTGCGAATCGTTGAAGTAAGCGGGGACAGTGATGACGGCGCTGGTCACTTTCTCGCCCAGATACTTCTCGGCGTCGTCCTTGAGCTTGCGCAGAATCATGGCCGAGATTTCCTCAGGGGTGTACTCTTTGCCCTGAATTAAGACTTTGCAACCGCCGTCGCCGCCTTCCTTTACCTTGTAAGAGACAATCTTTCTCTCAGCTTCGACTTCACTGAAGCGGCGGCCGATGAAGCGCTTGATCGAGTAAACCGTGTTCTCCGGATTGAGAACGGCCTGGCGGCGAGCCAGTTGTCCGACCAAGCGCTCGCCTGATTTCGTGAACGCCACGACCGAGGGAGTGGTCCGTCCACCTTCGGCGTTGGTAATGACGGTGGGCTTGCCGCCCTCCATCACCGCTACCACTGAGTTAGTGGTGCCCAGATCGATGCCTACTGACTTACCCATACTTGAAACTCCCGTTTCCTACGATGCCGATAGTGGCCCTATGCTGAGGAATTATACTGAGGCCGGCAACTGAATTCTTGCCGGAAGCTAGAACTGTTGCGGCATATCATTTGGACCTAGTTAAATGATGCCAAGCCCCCGCCAGGCCAGTAATAAACTTACAGAAAAGCTTTATATTCCAATTAGCAGGTAGTAGGCACAGCAGTAAGCAGCCAGCCGAAGAGGCGAGCGGCAGGCTGGCATTCGAAGAAAGCCGGTGCGGCCGGTCGTAGGCAAGTCCAGCAGCCAATCAGTGCGCGGCGATGTCGGCACAGGCAGCTTGTCAAGCCACCGGATTTAGTTGCGCCCAGCCTAATCGCGCGTTCCGTCTTTCAGCTCGAGGGGGCGCTTTTCGAGCGCCTCAAGAACTTCACCGACGGCCAGCGGGTGAATCTTGACCTTTGTATTGACCGCGGCAGCCAGGCGCAATAGATCAGAAGGCTTATAGCGAAACGGGACTTGCTCGACGAGTGGCTGCCAGTGCATGGGAACCAGCCTTTCGGCATGGATCTCCTCCGCTATGCGGATCGCTTCTGCCGGCGATGCCACTTTGTACTTGCCGCCGATGGGAATGCAGGCGGTTTCTACAGCCTTGCCCTTGAGCGACTCGGCAATTGCCGGTGAATAAATGGTGTCGCCTGCGTGATAGTAGCCTTCGAAATAATAGCCATTCACCGGATTGCCCGGCGCGGAGCTGCGGGCAAAAAGGGTGAGAATTGTCTTGCCCAGGCGGGTCAGCGGGTGCAATGCCGGAACAGCCGTCAATTTGATCCCGCACACTCTCGTCGATTCGCCGGCATCGAGCGCGATGAAAGCATCGGCAGGAATGCGCCGCCTGTACTTTCTTGTCATCCACTGAACGAGCCTTTTCGGCCCCACGAACTGGCACTGCCACGACTCGTAAAGCCGAGGAGTAAGGAGCACGCCATGGTCGAAGTGACCATGGCTTAAAAGAACCACATCCCCTTTTTCCAGGCGCGTCCAATCGACCGGGTCCTGCAAATAAGGGTCCGTATACAGGCAGGCTCCCGGCAGAGAGAACTTGAAGGCACTATGTCCCAGGTAGGTCAGGCTCAAACGGGATTCCCTTCAAGATTGCAGTAGCTTCCGATCAGAGGCCGATGCCGGGATAACCGGCAGGCCGCTGGCCGTTCAATCCGGCGACGCATGGGGCTACCCCTGCGGCATCGGAATCGTAGCATCTTTAAATTACACTTGTGATGAACGGCGCCTGCCCCAAGAAGGTTGTCAGGCGCTTAATATTTAGACAGCCGCAAGAGGAACCAATTGATAGGCCGGGCAACAGCCGCCTACTTGTGCTTGTCCACTTCGACAGCGGTGGGACATGGAGGAGAGATCGTGAGGATGACCCAATCGGCACCGGAAGCCATTCGTAAGACGGGACGGTCTCGCGTTCTCGTGGCCGGAATCACCCCAGTCTTGTTGGTGGCTGCAGTAGCGACAGTTCCCCCTGCCCGGGCCAAGTCCCAAGCAGCCGAGCTCTTGCAGTATTTGAGCCCGTTACCCGAAAAGACCTACCTCAATGAGTCGCAGGACCGCCTGATCAAAAAGAAAAGGTTCAAAGTAGGTGACTTGCCCGATATTCAGCCGGTATTGAACCGTGAAGTGGGCTTCTTCGCCCTGCTTTCGCCCGGGCAATCATCCGACCCGGCCCTGTGGAATGAGCTGCTGGCACGGGAAGACGTAAGCGGTCTCTCCGTCATATTTCCCTGGCGCAGCTTGGAGCCGCAAGAGGAAGAGTACAACTGGAAGCCAATCGACGAGCTGCTCAAGGCCGTCAAGCAACACAACAAGACCTTAATTCTCCGCGTCTCCACCTGCGGACTGGACATCGACGGGCAATCGGACAGCCCGGCATGGGTGCTGGACTCCAACATCAAGAAGGTTTCCTACAACGGTGCCGACGGCAAGAGTTACTCCATGCCGATCTTCTGGGACACCAACTATCTCGCCAAATGGAATAACTTCATCAAAGACATGGGCGAGCGCTACGACAAGAATCCCAGCCTTCACAGCATTGGTATCACAGGTGGTGGCATCGGCGGCGGCACCTTCGTGATTCCCCATGTCGGTTCGACCGCCCCCGAAAACCAGAAGGCGACGAAAGAGGCAAATGATCAGCTCGAGGAAACCCTGAAAAAAGAGTACGGGCTCAACCAGCGCCAGATCGTCGAGCACTGGAAATACGTAGCCGACCTCTTTCCGCAGGCGTTTCCCACCGCCCGCTTGAATTTCAACATCGACGGGCCGATTCGCGGTCGGGCCGGACAAGATGCCCTCGACGAAATCTCCGATTACCTTTCTTACCGTTACGGGCAGCGTGTGTATCTGACGCGCCAGAACGTCAGCGACGACAAGCATGGCTTTGATCAGTACAGGGTGATGCTCAAGTTCCATCCCGACACGTTTACCGGTTATCAGCTCTCGACGGGAATCAAGCCGGCGGACTTCGAAAAGCTCAGCCAGAACGCGCTGGAAGATGGCATCAGCTTTGCTGAAATCCCGGTCGACATCCTGAAGAGTAATGACGATCTGGTCAAGAAGCCACTGCACCACTTGTTGTCGCACATCGGCTATCAGATCGTCTCCGAGAACGTTTCCATTCCTTCCGAAGTGGCCTCGGGCGAACCGTTGAAGGCATCGTTCACCTTCAAGAACCTTGGTGCCGCAGCTCCGATGCGTTCGGAACGAGCATTCGACAAAGATGTATCTTCCAGCTTCAAGATTCAGCTCGAGCTGCGAGATAACAGCGGCAAACCGGTCGTTCTGTCACTGCACACACCGCAGGTGCCGACCCATCACTGGAGCGCAGGCACACCCTTGACCTGGAGCGAAGAATTGAGGATGCCCGTGGGCGAGCAAGCTCTCAAACCTGGTGAGTACTCGGTGTTCCTGTCAGTGGTCGATGCCGAGACCAGCCGCAAGGTAGCCTTCTTGAACAGACTGGCAGGCAGCAAACCTACCGTCAGCTTCTCGGCCCCGGTCGGCAGCTTGAAGGTGGTACCAGCCAGCCAGACCGTCGGATCATCACAGGCGAGCCCACATTGATCGTGCAGACCGGGGGACATCCCTTCAGCCCTGCAGGCTCCTGTTGCGGACACTGGACGGACAGAACGTCACGTTAATGCATCCTGATCGAGAGGAAACATGACTGCCGACAACTACGCATCCCCCCAACGGCTAATTGTCCTGAGGAATCTGACCACGCAGGAAACTTACACTTGCAACGCCCCCAGCAACACGATCGGGCGTCGTCAAGAAAACGACATCGTATTGCTTACCGACGCCAATTGTTCCGGGTTCCATGCCAAGATCTATTTTACGCAGGGTGACTGGTTCGTCGAAGATCTCAATAGCACCAACGGGACGACCGTCAACAACCGCTTGGTCAATGGACGGGCGGCCATCGCGGTGGGCGACACCATCAAGATCGGGCGCACTCAATTCCAAATCGAATGAGCGCATGCCGGCGCTAAGCAAGTAAGAAGTAGCCCGCTTAACCGCTGGCCGGTATTGCGATCTTGTAACCAATCTCTGGGCAAAGGCAACGAAGCTGTCCTTAACCGCGCCAACCTGTACGCAGCCGCTTTAGCCTCCCGTTACGAGATACTGGAGATCATTGGTTCCGGCGGTACCGCTATGGTGCTGAAGGCGCGGCAACCGGGTCTGGAAAGGCTGGTGGCCATCAAAACTCTTTTCACTGATGCGTTGCAAGCGGGCGAGCGCGAGAAAACTGCTTCAGAGCTGCGCCTGGAGCTCGAGCAGATCCACAACGAGCTCATGGTTCACCGGCGGATGTAATCCGGCGTCTGATTGGTGCGCCCCCTGTCAAAATCGAGCGCCATCCTGGCAGTCGTGCCTGCCACGCCACTCTAGCTTCGCCAGCGTGGATGCGCTGAGGTGGTACACAATCACCTTCAGCACCGGGGTCTATCCCACACCATCGGCCCAGTAAATTAAACCGGTTTCGAACGGAGATGCCAGCTCATCGTGGTGCGGGAGCACACGGACCGTGAAGCCGTGCAGACCGCTCTTGAAATACCGAATCGCCCCGCTGAACAAGTACGTGCCGCCGTCCTTGTCGCCGCTGGGCATCATTGGAATGATCTCTCCTTCCGTTATGTTGCTGTGAGCATCAACGGGGCCATGAAAGATCTGCACGGAGACGTCGTCCGGCGTTAACTCGCCCAGATGGACGCGCGCTCGCACCCGCATATCGTCGCCAACTTGCAACTTGGTGAGCGTCGTCGCCTCGACCGATTCGATCTTCAGGCGGGGCCAACGCTGGTAGAGATCCTGCTTCCAAGTGGCGAGGGCGCGCGCCTTGGCTGCTCCGTCAGCGAGGAAGTCCGCATAGCGGGTGGCTGCCGGAATGTAACTGCGCATCGCGTACTCGCGCACCATTCGGTTGACGTTGAAGCGAGGACAAATCTCCAGCATGGCTGATTTCATGCGGCTGATCCAGGCCCTCGGCCGGCCATCTTTGCCACGCTCATAGAAAAGTGGTACCACTTCCTTTTCCAATAGATCGTAGAGCGCGGCAGACTCTACGTCGTCCTGATAGTGGGAATCCGTGTACACCTCGCCGTGGCCAATCGCCCAGCCGGCCATGGCATCGTACGCTTCGTCCCACCAGCCATCGAGGATGCTCATATTGATGCCGCCGTTGAAAGCGACCTTCATTCCGCTGGTGCCGCACGCCTCCAGGTACCGTCGCGGCGTATTCAGCCAGACGTCCACCCCTTGAACCAGCCAGCGAGCGACATTGATGTCATAGTCCTCGATGAACACAAAACGCCCGCGCACTTCCTCCAATCGCGAGAAGTGCATGAGCTGGCGAATGAGCTCTTTTCCCGGACTGTCGTCGGGGTGCGCTTTACCGGCGATGATGATTTGCACCGGACGTTCCCGATTCGACAGGATGGATGCCAAACGCTTCGGGTTGCGCAGCAGCAGCGTTGCTCGCTTGTAGGTAGCAACGCGCCTCGCGAAACCAATGGTCAGGGCTTCCGGATCGAGTATCTCGCTGGCTTCTTTCAATTCCGAGGGAAGACCGCCTCGCCGCTCAAGATTCACGCGAAAACGGCTCCGGCAAAATGCCACCAGGCGCTCGCGACGACGCTCTTGAATACGCCAGAGCTCTTCGTCCGGAATCTCCTCGACCCGCTTCCAGACGTTTTGATCACCGACCTCTTCCGACCACTTTGGTCCGAGATAGCGATCGTAAAGGTCAGCCATCTCTTCGGATATCCAGGAACGAGTGTGGATGCCGTTGGTAATGTCGGTAATCGGAACTTCTGATTCGGGGATTCCCTTCCAGACTTCCGCGAAGAGCTTGCGAGAAACTTCCCCGTGCAGCGCGCTGACGGCATTGGTTCGCGAGGAAAGCTTGATGGCCAGATTGGCCATGCTGAACGGCTCGCCGTTGTCGTACACATTCGCTCGTCCCAGACCCAAGAACTCCTGTTGCGTCAGTCCGAGCCCCCGGTAATAGTCTGCGAAATAACGCTCGATCAGCTCGGCCGAGAACTTGTCGATACCGGCTGGTACCGCCGTGTGGGTGGTGAACACCTGTCCGGCGGCCGCTACCTCTTTGGCTTCCGCAAAGGAGAGCTGGTGCTCCTCGATAATCTGGCGGATGCGCTCAACCCCTAGAAAGGCTGAGTGCCCTTCGTTCATGTGGCAAACGGCCGGCGAGATTCCCAGTGCCTTCAAAGCGCGCATGCCGCCGATGCCCAGGATAATTTCCTGCTGAATTCGAGTTTCTGGATCGCCATGATAGAGCGCATCGGTAATATCTTCGTCGCGCTTGCTGTTCTGCGGAATGTTGGTGTCCAGCAGATAGAGCGGCACACGCCCGACCTGAGCCTTCCAGATCTGCACATAGACTTTGCGCCCGGGAAGGTCTACCGTCACGAGGATCGGGTTGCCGGCGCTATCGCGAACGGCAGTTATCGCCAGGTTGTAGAAATCGTTTGTCGGATAACGCTCTTGCTGCCAGCCGTCCGGGTTCAAATACTGCCGGAAATATCCTTGCTGGTATACGATACCGACGCCTACCAGCGGCAGCCCCAGCTCGGAAGCGGACTTGATGTGATCTCCGGCCAGGATGCCCAAACCGCCTGAATATATAGGCAGAGACTCGGTGATGCCGAATTCAGCGGAAAAATAGGCAATCGTGTCATTGCCGCCCTTGCGAAAACGCTTCGAGTACCAGGTATTCTCGCCCTTGACGTACTCGCACAACTTGTCATAAATGCGATTGAGGTGGACGAGGAATCCATCATCGGCGGCCGCCTCATCCAGGCGATCCTGGCTGATCGTGCCGAGCATGAGCACCGGATTGTGCCCGGTGCTCTCCCACAGGTCGCGATCGAGGCGCCGGAACAGGTTTACGCTCTGGTGGTCCCACGTCCAGCGCAGGTTGTAGGCGAGTTCCCGCAAACATTCGAGCGCGGGCGGGAGAAAGGGGACAACTTCAATCGTGCGGATGGGTTTCAAGGGGTTTACCTCGGGGTCACAACGCTCATAGGAGATTCTTCCACGTTCGCGCCGCCTTGGCGCATTTTGGCGGCGGTCGGTCCAGGCTTGCCGCTGCCAGGCAGAAAAACTTCATTACAACTACAATGCAACAAGCCGTTCCACTTCTTTGCTGGCCGTCCGGCGCCGCCCGGCAGCCAAGAGGAACATTCCGCCGAAAAGAATTTCCAGCACGCCGATGCCAAGAAGTGTCAACCAGTCCCCGCTGCCGACCTCGATCGCCAGGCGAGACTCCGAATGGTTGTCCGGTTTGTAGACAACCGCCACCGGCGTGCCCGGCTCGAGATTGAGCTTGCCACGGCGCCGGGCCATCACCGCCGTGCTGTGGTAGATCGTGCCGCTGTCGTCTGTGTACCCGTAAGTGATGCGCAGCCGATTTTCCTGTTGTTCCTGCAACCATTCCACGGCCATGACCCTACCGGTGGTGGTAGTCGTCCGCCACCACTGCGCATCGGCAGCGAGCATGCTGGCCCCCGGAATTGAGAGAAGAATTCCGAGAACGGTAAACGACATCCCCAAAAGCAAGAGGGGAAGATCGTACTTCGCCAGGTCAAAAGCTTTCAGCAGGTAAAACATCCCCGGAAATTTGGACAATAACGGCGGCTCCGCTCCACAACCGTTTTCAAGTATGTAGAATTGGTTATGGAGGACGGTTTTGACATGGTAGCACTTGCCCAGGGTACGAAGGCGCCACTATTCAATTTGCGAGGGGTGGCAGGGGGATCTCACAACCTCGAGGTAACTCTCAGGGACAACTCCGTGGTTCTGCTGGCGTTTCTGAAGGTCAGCTGCCCGGTGTGTCATCTTGAGTTTCCTTACCTCGAACGACTGCATCGGAGCTATCGGACTGTGCCCATCTGGGGAGTGTCCCAGGACGACGCCGATGCGACCGTGGCATTCGGGCGCATGTTTGGCTGCACGTTTCCGCTGATTCTCGATGAAACGCTGGAGACAACTGTCGCCTATGACCTGACCACCGTGCCGTCGGTCTTCCTGGTGTCGGCCGACCAGGTCATCCGCAGGACTATCGAAGGCTTTTGCAAGGCTGATCTCGAAGAACTGAATCAAGAGCTGGCTCGCTATGCCAAGCAACCGGTGATTCCCTTGTTCACGAGCGCCGACGAAGTGCCCGAGCTCAAGCCGGGCTGCGCCTCCAAACGTCCGCTCTAACGGAAACTACTGATTCGGCGCGCCCCTGGTCTGGCAGCAAGGCTGACGCCGCGCTTCGACAGGCTATCCTGGCACACAAAATCGACGGCAGCGATGCGCAGAGGCAGTCTTGATCAGGCTGCCGAGGCACAATAGCCGCCCTTGCAAGATTCACATGCGGATGTATTACACTTGAAGGCGGTTTGGCACTTGGGAGGAGTCGAGTTGAGCAGTCGCTGGGCTAAAACATTGAGCACAATTCTGCGCCTGGTTGCGCTTGCCATACTATTCGGGGGGTCAGCCGCAATCGTGTTCGCGGCGATCACGCTGGTCAAGGCCGCCGAGGCCCAGGGAGTCCCGGTAGCAGAGGCAGCAAATGCCAATGCGCCGCTGTTCATACAGTTCAGCAAAGTCGCTCTCGGCGCCGGCATCGCATTGCTATTGGCGGAGAGCCTGGATTTTGCCAACAACCGGCTAACAGACAAGCTGACAATTGCCCGCTACGTCTCCAGCTTGCTTTGCGTGGCGACGACAATGATATTTGCCTTTGGAATCGTGCCGGTTCTGGAAGAGCTCCGCCCGCGCATCAAAACAGACGAGGCTGCTCATGCGGAATTTCGCAAACTCCACGAATTCTCGCGCATGGTCTTCGGCGGCACCATCCTGCTGGCGTTGATATCACTGGTAATACCAGCGCTTGGCAGGGAAGCTGCGCCGACCAACGCTAAAAAACCGGAGAGTGCTTGAGCGACATGTCCAGGAAACGAAGCTATCTGGACCCCATACATCAGGACATCATCCTCGACAGAGCCTGTCCTCAGCAGCGTTTGGTCATGGACCTGATCGACACGCCGGAGTTTCAGCGTCTGCGCCGCATACACCAGCTCGGCGTCTCATTTTTCACTTTTCAGGGCGCCGAAGGCTCGCGCTTCACGCATTCGGTAGGCGTCATGCACATCACGTCGCGCTTGATTGCGCTGCTTGCCGAAGACTGCAAGTCAATCAGCGGGCTGACCCCACTAATACTTGCCTCGGCGCTCCTGCATGACATAGGGCATGGACCATACAGCCACGTCACCGAGAGGATTCTCGGCTACGACCACGAAGACTGGTCATGCAAAATTATCACGGGCAAAACCAGTGTCAATCAAGTTCTCAACTCCTTCAAGGAATACCCGGGGCCCCTGGCTACGGATATCGCCAGTGTCTTGAAGAAAACATTTCCCCGGCACTGGGTTTCACATCTCGTGTCGAGCCAGCTCGACTGCGACCGCTTCGACTACCTGCTGCGCGACAGTTATATGACCGGCACGGCCTACGGCTTGTTTGCTCTGCAGCGCATACTGTCATCTCTGCAGGTCGACGAAGGCGGAGATCGTCTACTGGTGTCAGGAGACAAGGGCAAAACTGCTGTCGAAGACTATCTGTTTGCGCGCTACTCCATGTACCAGCAGGTCTACTATCACAAGAAAAATCTGGCAGCCAGAGCGCTGTTGAGGAAATTGATGTCGAGGGCCAGACAGCTTGGCGAACGCATCTCCTTCATCGACGAGCCGACGCGCAAATTGCTAGTCGGCGAGCCCCTGGACGTCAATGAATACCTGGAGCTGGATGACGTACAGATGACTTATCACATCAAGCGCTGGGTCAAGGATAAAGACAAGGTACTGGCCGACCTGGCTTCGCGGTTCATCCACAGACAGCTCTTTAAGGCGATTCGCGTGCCGGCCAGCCGCGTTGGCTCTGTCGAGGACATAGCGCACAGAGCGCGCGCCGTTGTTGAGAAACTTGGGCTCGATCCTGATTACTATGTAGCAAGGGAATCCACAGGGATCCGTCCTTACGACTATTACCGCCCGGATGCACAGAGCCCGCAAACCAACATTATGGTGCGCACCGACAGCGGCGAGATCCGAGAGCTTTCGACGATTTCCCTCACGGTCGAGGCCTTGGTAAAAGGTGATTTCGAATCCCATTGGATCATCTGCCCGGCAGAAGCGGCCGAGCAAGTGGCAGCGATACTTTCGTAGTGGCGACCCCAGCGCCGCGCGCACCACGGGTGGTTCAGGTCGCCCAGCCCGGACCGTGCAGCAGGGCGCTGTTTCCGGCTAATCGGCATCAGAAATCTTGCCAACCGCATCGCGCAGGGGTAATTGGCAAAACGCGCCGGCCGGGCATTCTTCGGTGATGAGAGCGGGTTCAGGCGGCCTTCACTTGCAATCGGTAACTTGTTGAAATCAGACAGGTCGAGTTTTACATAACCAGTCGATCGCTATCTTGACGCAGGCGTTAACTTCTACAGTCGATTCCGTGCCGGCCGCAGTCGCGGCCGGTGCGACTGCCGCGCTGCCAGTGGCAAAGCCCGGGAGGCATTTGCCAGTTGCCGCCTTGCTTTTGTGGCTGGTGATTGCCGCCGGCGTCGGCTTCAGATTGAATGATTTCGCGGGCAACCGCTCTTTGTGGAGGGATGAGGCGTCGGTAGCCCTCAACATCCTCGATCGGCCATTCGAGCAGTTGCTGCAGCCGCTCGACGACAAACAGGCGGCGCCCCCCTTTTTCCTCTGGGCAGAAAAGTGTGCCTCGCTGGTATTTGGCATGAACGAGTTTGCCCTCCGGCTCGTGCCGCTTGCCTTCGGACTCTTTTCCATACCGCTGTTTTGCCTGGTCGCCCGCCAGTACCTGGGCAAATGGCAAAACCTACTTGCCACGGCGCTTTTCGCAATAGGTGAACCGCTGGTGCGATACTCAACCGAGGTGAAACAGTACTCCGGCGACGTATTCTTCATCCTGGCCATTTACTGGTGCGTTCAGTGGTTCATGCAACAAAGAACGCTGAAACGAGGTCTCCTGCTCGGTCTTCTCGGGGGTGTCGCCGCCTGGTTTTCCTACCCGGCTTCTTTTGCGCTGGCCGGAGCGTGCGTTTTCCTTGTGGGCAGGCAACTCAAGCGCAAGAGACCCTGGTTTCTCACCGTGTTGCCCATTCTCGTATGGGCGGCGGCCGTTGTCGCCCTCGTTTTCCTTCAACTTTTAGCCATGGCACCGAATCGCCCGCTCCTGGATTTATACGGTCGCTCAGCCTTCGTACCCGCCCAGTTATCCAAGGTGCTGCCCTGGTTTGGCGCCGTCGGCGACGAGCTGTTCGCTTACTCTTTCGGTCTCGGCTTCGACCCCAGCACATCCTGGTACGGCGCCGCGCTGATGCTCGCCGGGGGCCTGTGGCTCCACCGCAAGTCCTCATGGGACTTTTGGCTGCTGGCTTCCCCGGCGGTCATTGTAACAATTCTCGCCGGCGCGCACCTCTACCCGCTTGTTGGCCGCCTGCTTCTCTTTCTCGCTCCGGCCGGATTGATATTTATAGCGCGTGCCTTCAGCCCGGGCCGGCATGCGGTCTGGTATCTGGCATGCGCCTGCATGGCCATAGTTGTTTTGTGGCAACCGGTCGAACGTTGTATGGCAAACTCGAGCCAACCAAGATCCAAAGAAGAGCTGCGCCCGGCCTTCGCTTACCTGCTGGGCCACTGGCAACCCGGGGACAAGCTGTACGTCTACTACGGCGCCACTGCTGCTTTTTACTACTACCGCAAGCTCAACGACTGGAGAGAAGCTCACGTCTTGATCGGCAACAGTCATCGCCGGAACCGAAGCCTCTATGCCCGGGAACTTAAGCGGCTCGCCGGCGGCAAGCGCGTCTGGGTCCTTATGTCGCATGAATACTGGCAGTATAAGAATAATCAGCTCGAACGGGAGTATTTCGTGCAAACGCTGGACCGCCTGGGAACACGGAAAGACGCTCAGACCTATGAGGACGCGGACCTGTTTCTGTATGATCTAAGCGATGCCGCCGACCCTGCCTTTAAGCCCGAAGTGCGGCCAGTGCCCATGCACCGTTAACCGCGACTCAGGCACCGGGCGGTCGAAATGAGTACCTTCTATCAAAACCACTGACAAGCAATTCGATGAAAGCTGCTCGATGACGATGGTCTGCCTAAAGCTGGGGTCTGACGCCGATGTGGGGAAAGCTCCCAGCGAACCAGTACCGACGCAAACCGGAAAGATTGAAGCCGTAACATTGCTTACGTGGCTAGTGATCGCCGCCGGTATCGCCTTGCGGATCGTCGATTTTCTGGACAACAGACCACTGTGGGGTGACGAGGCTGCTCTTGCAAACAACATTGTCGATCGAACGTTTCAGGACCTTCTTCTACCGCTTGCGCACAAGCAAGCAGCAGCACCATTGTTCCTCTGGGCAGAAAAGTGTGCTTCTCTAGCCTTCGGATCGAGCGAGTATGCCTTCCGGCTAGTGCCGCTGGTATGCGGCATCCTTGCAGTCGGCCTTTTTTGCGTCGTCTGCAGACGTTGCCTGAGTAAGTGGCAAGCCTTACTTGCCACCACGCTCTTTGCTCTGGGCGATCCGTTGATACGCTACTCAACGGAAGTGAAGCAGTACTCCAGCGACGTGTTTTTCATACTTCTCATCTACTGGGCGAGCAGCGAATTCTTCCGCAAGCAGACTCTGGCAAGCAGTTTCGTGTTAGGCGCAGCTGGCGCCATTGCCCTGTGGTTTTCCTATCCGGCAGTGTTTGCCCTAGCGGTATTAACTGTTGCGTTGCTGGCGGCACAGCTCAAAAAAAGTCAGCGGCTCTTACTTACACTACTGCCAATCCTGGGGTGGACGGCGGCCCTTATCGCCCTTTTCGTGTTTCATCTGGCGGGTCTGGCAGTGAACCGGGGTCTGCTGGAGCTTTATGGTGCTTCAGCATTTGCACCCGCTGGTTTCAACTCCTTGATTCCCTGGCTGATTGCGCTCTGGCACGAGTTTACAAGCAGGTCGCTCGGCATTACAGTGTCGCGTAGCGATGGTCAAGACGTGACTGACCTAGTTGCTTTAATCCTGGCGTCGCTGGGGGCGGTCTCGTTCGGCCGCAAGTACCCGCGGGATTTTTCCTTCCTCGCTTTGCCGGCATTGATCGTTCTGGTCGCCTCCAGTGCGCACTATTATCCGCTGGTCGGGCGCCTCCTACTCTTTCTGGCTCCAGCCGGGCTGATATTCATCGCCAGTGCATTCCGACCCGGACTGTCCCGTGTATCGCGCATAGCTGCCGCTTTTATGGCAATCGCCCTGCTCTGGCATCCGGTCGCACTGCGTGTTGAGACTTTCGGCACCGCCAGGACAAAGGAAGACTTGCGACCGGCATTCGACTATTTGCTTCGACATTGGCACACCGGTGACAAGCTCTATGTGTATTACCAGTCCAGAAGTCCTTTCCAGTTCTATCGGAAGCTCAGGGGCTGGCAAGAGCCAAACGTCGTAATTGGCTCGAGTCACCGTCGAGACTATCGTCTTTACGCCGCAGAACTGGAGCACTTCAGAGGCACCAGGCGGCTCTGGCTTCTCATGTCGCATGAAAGCCAGCGCTTAGAGAACAATGACCTAGAAACGGATTATTTCGTCACGACGCTAAACCACTTGGGAAGCATGAGAGACTCTCAAGCGTACGTAGACGCGCATCTCTTCCTCTACGACCTGAGCAGCGGATGCGGGGATAGGGAGTCCAGACCGGGCTGCAGTCGCCCGCCGGTCTGATCGATCCTTAAGCTTTGCATCACGATTGGGAAGCACCGCCGCCTTTTTGTTAGCCTATATCTGAGACACACAATCACGGTACTGCCATGTTCGACACACTGACCGATCGACTTCAAGGCGTCATGAAGAGCATTCGAGGCGACTCGAAGCTGACCGCCGAAAACATCGAAGAAGCCATACGCGAAGTTCGTAAATCGCTCCTGGAGGCCGACGTCAGCCTCAAGGTCGTAAAGCTATTCATCAGTCGGGTCAGGCAGAAGGCGCTTGGCGTGGAGGTCCTGGAGTCGGTCACTCCTGCACAGCAGTTCATCAAAGTCGTCTATGACGAGCTGGTGGTAATCCTCGGCGGCGAGAATGTCCCGCTCAATTTGAAGGGCAGCCCGGGCATCATCATGTTGCTCGGCTTGCAAGGGTCAGGCAAAACCACAGCTACTGCCAAGCTGGCTCTCAAGTTGAAGAAAGAGGGAAAGAGCCCGCTTATGGTCGCTTGCGACATCCAGCGTCCGGCCGCCATCGACCAGCTGGTTGCGCTCGGAAAACAAGTCAACATCCCAGTTTTCACGATTGCCGGTTGCGGAGATGTCTCCGAGATTGGTGCCAGAGCCGTCGAGGAAGCCCGAAAACTCGGTCACAGTCCTGTCTTGCTCGACACAGCCGGGCGCTTGCAGATCGACACCGAATTGATGGCTGAATTGATGCTCCTTGATCGCGGCTTGGAGCCGTCCGAAAAATTGCTGGTCGTGGACTCCATGACCGGACAAGAAGCGGTCAATGTGGCCGAAACGTTCAACACGCAGTTGGAGATATCCGGCGTAATCCTCACCAAGGTCGACGGCGATGCGCGCGGCGGGGCAGCGCTTTCCGTGCGGGAATCCACCGGTCAACCCGTCAAGTTCATGAGCACCGGTGAGAAGCTCGACGCCCTGGAGGCATTCTTCCCGGACAGGATGGCCAGCCGTATTCTTGGCATGGGCGATGTGTTGTCGCTGGTCGAGAAGGCACAAGAGTCCATCGACGAGAAAGAAGCGGAGCGCGTCGCTCGCGAGATGATGACCGGCGAATTTACGCTCGAGATGTTCATGAGCTCGCAGAAGATGATGAAGAAGATGGGCTCACTGGGCGACATCATGAAGATGATGGGTCTGGGCGGCATGCTGGGCATCTCATCAGATCAACAGGCGCAGATCGCCTCGCACGGTGAGCAGATGTTCAAACTCTACGAAGCGGCAATCAATTCGATGACGCCCGCAGAGCGCCGCAAGCCGGAAATCATCAACATGAGCCGCCGCAGACGAATCGCTCGCGGAGCCGCCCTCAAGGACAACGAGGTCGGTCAAATGTTAAATGAGTTTGAACAGATGCGCAGGATGTTTGCCCAATTCCGGGGAATGATGGGCGGTGGCGGCCTCGGCTTACCGTTCGGACTCCCGGGTGCATCGCCCCGGGGGCCAGCCGGGCAGGGACCGGCTCTACCCAAAATGCCGCTGCCTCCCAGGCCGCCTGGCGGTTTCCCGGCGAAGGGACCGGGTGGCGGCTATTACCGCAAGAAGGGAAAGAAGTTCTGATCTGCTAAAATAGCGATTCTAATTTTTTAAAAGTCCAAAGAGGAAGTGCCAGTGGTTAAAATCAGGCTTAAGCGCATCGGGTCCAAGAAAGCACCCCATTATCGGCTGGTCGTCACCGATAGCCGGAACCGGCGCGATGGAAAGCCCATTGAGGAAGTCGGCTACTACAATCCCCGCTCGAAAGAGCTTAAGGTCAACAAAGAAGCGGTCCAACAATGGATAAAAGATGGCGCCCAGCCCAGCGAGACGGTTCAAAACCTTTTAAGAAAGGCGGCGGCCGAGGCCGGCCCCGCCCAAGCGGCCCAGTAAGTCCTTCTACGGCAGCCGAAGACCTGGCAGAGTACGTGCTTACCACTCTGGCTCGTGGTCCGGAAAACCTCAAGATTGAAAGAGAATCGCCGCATCCGGCGCACCACCGCATCCTTGTCACCTGCGATCCACAGGTGACCGGGCGTCTGATTGGCAAAGGCGGCAAGACAATCACCGCTTTGCGCGAGCTAGTGGGTGCAGCCGCTGAGCGCCGTGGTAAAAGGATAGATATCGAGGTTTCTTCCCAGCAGTAAGTTATTCGCCCATGGGCAACAGTGGTTCTGAAAAAGCCAAGCGTCAGGACCTGGCACGTATGTTAGTTGAGCAGAGGATTCTGTCGGCAGCCCAGGCTCAGTTAGCTCTTGCCGACCAGGAGGTCACCGGCATGAACTTCGAAGAGGTCTTGCTGGCTCGCCACTGGGTTGACCAGGCAACGCTCGAGAAGCTGGCACCGTGGATCAACGAAAAGCCCCAGGAAGACCTCTCGACTCTTGGCCCACCCGCCAGCGATGATTACGAGCAAAACCTCCAACGTTATCGCCGGCTGATAGAAAAGATCCTGGGCACAAGTTGGGAATAGGGACTGGCCAACCTGCTTGTCTCCCTAAGAATGCTCTCAATGATGGGCACATCTTTGATCTTATAATTACCAAGCAAGCGGGGGCTCGGCGTTTATCTTTGATATCGCCCATCTAGCTGTGCCCTCGTTGATCGCGAACAATTGCAGGTAGTTTTCATGTCCAGTGAGTTGTTAAGTCGGAATCTCGCATGGACTGACTTTATTTTCGAGAAAAGCGCCAAGCCCGAACAGTTTGTGATCGGCGTGCTCGAAGGCGAGGGTGTGGGGCCCGAGGTAATCCGGGCGGCATTGAATGTCCTGTCTGCGCTGGAGTCGCAACGGAACATCAGGTTCCACCGCCATTATGGGGGGCTGATCGGTAGGCAAGCTCTTGCTCAGGGAAGTAAGCCTCTGTCGCAAGCCGTCGTCGAATGGTGCCAGGATATCTTCGGTCAGGGCGGTGCCGTGCTGTGCGGACCGGGCGGCCACAGGTTTGTTTATGACTTGCGCCGGCAGTTTGACCTCTTTTGCAAAATTGTCCCCCTGAAGCACTATCGCGAATTGGGCAATTCAGGACGGCTAAAGCCCGAATATGCAAGCGACGTAGATGTGCTTTTGATCCGTGAAAATGTTTCCGGCATTTATCAGGGTCAGTGGAGTGAATCCTCCTCCGTTGAAGACGGACGTACGGCCGAACACACTTTCTCTTACAACGAAAAGACAGTACGGCGGCTATTGAAAGTCGCCACCGCAATCGCCCGGCAGCGCCGCAATCAGATCACTGTCGTCATCAAAGACTCGGGCGTTCCAAGCATCAGTGCCCTCTGGCGCTATTGCAGCGAGTCTGAAGCCGAGATGGCCGGCGTCAAATGCTCCCTTATGAATTTCGACCATGCTGCATATTCATTGATTCAACATGGACAAGAACTGGATGTGATCGTGGCGCCTAATCTGGCCGGCGATGTCATAGCCGACGTCGGCGCTGTGTTGATGGGATCGCGCGGTCTTCCCTGCTCGGGCAACTTTTCAGCGATGGGCGCGGCGGTCTATCAGACGAACCATGGCACGGCTTACGACCTGATCGGCAAAAACCTGGCCAATCCCGCAGCTCAAATTCTCTCACTGTCAATGATGTTGAAAGAAAGTTTTGGACTTCTCGAAGAAGCTCAACTGGTTGAAGACGCTTTGCGTGAAGTTTGGCGCCAGGGATGGCGCACCTTTGATTTGATGGAGCCCGGTTATCGTCAGATCGGAACCGTGGAAATGGGAGATCTCGTAGCTCAAACTCTGCTTGAAATAGCGAAGTGATCTAGTGCTCAGTCACGAAGACAATCAATTCCTGACCAGGATCGGCCCAGGTACGCCAATGGGCAATCTAATCAGGCAGTATTGGATTCCAGCTCTCATCTCAACAGAACTGCCGCTGGTCGATGGTCCACCCTTACGAGTACGTCTTCTTGGCGAGAATCTCATCGCGTTCCGGTCCACGTCGGGACAGGTGGGTCTGGTTTCGCAGTCATGTCCCCATCGCGGTGCGTCGCTATTTTTTGGGCGCAATCAGGAAGATGGACTTCGCTGCGCATACCACGGCTGGAAATTCGATCGGGAAGGGCGGTGCGTTGACATGCCCAATGAGTCACCTGAATGCTCATTCAAAGACAAGATTCGCTTGCGAAGTTATGCGTGTCAAGAACGCAACGGTGTCATTTGGGCCTACCTGGGACCGCGGCAAGATCCACCGCCATTGCCAGCCTTTGAATGGAACTTGCAGCCCGACAATGTTCCTTTCTTCTGGCGCAACTATCGCGCCTGCAACTGGGTGCAGGCTCTGGAAGGGGACGTCGACAGCTCCCATATCAATCACCTGCACGCGACGCTCGATAGTGAAGACTACTCTACCGTCCCAGGCCGGCAGGTTCCCGGTTTTACTTACCGGCAATTGCCGCTCGTGCATCACAAGCCGGCGCCAAAAATCGAGGTTGAGGATACTGAATGCGGCGTCATATACGGTGCCTGCCGCAATCTCGATGGTGAACGTGACTACTGGCGAGTACACCCATTTCTCTTGCCTTTTCATACCATGGTCGGTGGAGGCGTAGAGGAAAATGAGGTGAGCTTCAATGGCAAAGCCTGGGTGCCAATGGACGACGAGCACACCCTGGTATTCGAGTGGCATTACCGGCCGGACAAACTATGGTCTCAAGAAGAACGTGACGAATTGATGCGTGTGCGAAATCCGTGGGGCTTTTTGCCGGTCACTACCGAACCTGGAGGGGCCTGGATGCCCAAAGCCAACGCCGGCAACGACTACTTTCTTGACCATGAGCTGCAACGAATCAAGCTGACCTTAGGAATCATTTCCAATCCGCTCCAGGATGCGGCCATGCAAGAAAGCATGGGAGCGATTTATGATCGTACCCAAGAGCATCTAGGTCCGGCAGACGCGATGATCATTCGTGTCAGGAGGAGACTGATGCAAGCAGCGCGCGATCTCCAGACAGACGGTAAGGTCCCGCCCGGTGTCGATAAACCTGCGCTGTATACGGTGCGCCCAGTCGGCGCCATCCTGGCTCCCGGAGACGATTGGATCGCAGCCACCCAAGAAAGGCGGCAGGCTATTGGCACTGTGCCGAGCTAGCGACCAAGCTCTCCCATCGGCTCCCGTTGAAAATTTGCTTGAGCTTCATCATACGAATACCCCTCGAGAAATTCGTATTCTGCCAATTCCCGCTTCACTGACCGTATCATTGCCTCATTCCATTTGACATGGAATCGGGACTGATTCGGATTCGGGAAAACGATGCTTGCGGCGTCCTCAAGATAATCAGCCGGACATGTTACACCGAGAAATGCAGAGAGCCCTCGAATGACTGCGGTCGGGCCGGAAATGAAGTCCTCACTTCTTACTTCGTACAGCTCGTCGGCCGGTATTACTTTTTTCAGTCGTGCACAGGTGGCTACGTGGTCGAAGTACATATCCACGTGCTCCTGGCATATGGAGGAATGCTTGTGGGTGCGACATATCGTACTGATGTTGTCGTACGGATTTCTGACTGTGTGTATGAACTTGACCGGTTTGCGGATTGTTTGTCGGAGCTTATCGATTAAGTCGGGTCGCGTCATCAATCGTCTCGTGGACGCACCGGCCTTCTTGTCACCAATTACATTGACCTCCTCGAACTTGCCGTTCCATTGGTCAGGAACAATGTGCGATCGACTGCTCCACCCGCGATCGAACTGCGCGAACCGACTGGAGTTATCCAGAATCATCGAAAATATTTGTTCTTTGCTGAAGCCATAGTCGAGAAACTGCAAGACATCAAGCTCATGTGCAAAGGCCATGCGCGGGTGAGCATCCAATATGGCTCCTAGAATACTGCTACCGCTTCTCCGGCAACCGATAAACATGCAATAGGCCTGTACGTCTTCGAAGACGGCTCTCTTCTGCATAGCCATGACCAGGCTTTTCACGAACAACCACGATGCTGGGCTGGTAGCAAAAGAATCAGCGTGTTCCGGCGAAGGAACCCCAAATTTCAAGGTTCCGCGAGCAAGTCGCATGACGAAGTTAAGGCTGAGGTCGCTCGTTTTCCTTACCTGCTTCAGTTGGTCACTACTTTACACCAGAAGTGCCGCTTGAAAACCGGCACGATTGAGTGCCGGATGGCTAGTCCGCGCTAAATTGCAGTTCAAACCCTTCTAAGAAAGAGAGTTCGCGTGGTGCTCTTTAGAAAGCTCTCAATCAGGGAACTGCCTGGATTCCCGGAGCTTATAATTACAACGCAGACAGGGTTGGCGAATCTTCGACCTGATGCAACCGCTTGTTGCTTTGGACGAAACGATATGAGACCGGCTCTCCTCCTCATAGACTTGCAAAATGACTTTCTCAACGGTGCTGGTCTGACGCCAGCTCGCGGAATCGTTGTCGAAAGAACGCTCAGATTGTTGCGCCACTGCCGTGAGCACTGCATTCCTGTCATTCACGTTTGGACAACAGCCAACCACGAGAAACGGATGCCACACTGGAAGGAGGCTAACAAACTCGCCTGCATGGACGGCACGGACGGACATTCTTCTCCCAAATCAATAGCACCGCTGGCGTCGGAGAAGATAGTTCACAAAGTCTTCTTCAGCGGTTTTTCGAACGCCGACCTCGACCCGATGTTGCGGTCCCTGAAAGTAGACACGCTCCTGATAGCAGGAGTGCACGTACACGGTTGCATCCGCTCTACCATTCTGGATGCGTATAAAGAGGGCTATCAAACCCTCGTGGCTGAGGATGCCATTGCATCGGATGATCCGCTTCACGCCGCCGTGACCCAACGCTATCTTGAGACGCGAGCCGCTACCTTTCATTCCGTAGAAGAATTGTGCGCAACCATTTCAAAGTTGCGCCAAGCACAGGAATCAACACGTGGCGACAAGTCCGGCGAAGACTTGCTGCACTTTTCGCCTCGCCAGAACGATTGCCTGCTTTGGAAAATGGCAAGCAGTAGCCAAGATCAAATCGAAGCGGGCATCGCCAGAGCCAGAGAATTCGGGTCGCTCTGGAAATCCGTAGCCATCGAACAACGCCTGACACATCTCATGCGTCTGGCTGACCTGGTAGAAGAGAACGCTTCGGAGTTATCAAACCAGATCGCAATAGAAATAGGCAAACCGGTTGCACATGCCAGAGCAGAAATAGCATACGCAGTTCAATTGCTGCGAGCGCTTTCGTCTACAGCTACAGAAGATGCAGAGATACCATGCGCAAAAGATATCACTGTGCGCTATCGACCGTTGGGTACGGTCGCTCTGGTAACACCGTGGAATAACCCTGTTGCGATTCCTCTCGGCAAGATTGGTCCGGCGCTCCTCTACGGAAACGCTGTCGTCTGGAAACCGGCTCCGGCTGCTTCCAATCTTGCAATGAAGATTATGGGACTTCTCCGCTCGACGAGCATACCAGCGGACCTGATCTCGGTTGCCATCGGAGACCGCTCGACGGCATTACGGATCATGGGACAGTCCGGCATAGACGCGGTGTCTCTCGCAGGCTCCCTGGCAGCGGGCTACGCGGCCCAGGACATCTGTGCGCGCAGGCATATTCCTCTGCAAGCTGAGCTGGGAGGAAACAATGCCTCGATAGTTTGGAATGATTGTGACCTCGCAGACGCTGCCAGGAGAATCGCGGAATCTGCCTTCGGATTTGCCGGTCAACGCTGCACTGCCAATCGCCGTGCCATCGTACATGCTTCCTGCCACGCTGAATTTTTACAGCTGCTTGAACAAGCCACGGCAGAGCTAATCTGGGGCGATCCACTCGACGAGAGTACACAGATCGGACCGGTCATTTCCCGGGCCAAATGCGACAGTTTGTTATCGCTTGTAGATAGAGCCAAAGAGAGCGCTGAATTCGTGTCAGCACCGCATCAGACAAGTGCGAAGGACATGGCGGCGGGGGCTTACTTTTCTCCTACGATCATAGGATGTGATGATCCGCAGGCAGAGATTGTGCAAGAAGAAAGTTTCGGCCCGATCCTAGTCGTCCAGAAAGCTGAGAATTGGGATCATGCCATCAGCTTGTGCAATGGTGTCAAGCAAGGCCTGGCGGCTTCTCTCTTTTCGCAATCGAAAGAAATTCAGTCTGCCTTCATGGAACAGGCGCAGTCCGGCATTCTAAAGCTAAATTCTGGAACGGCAAACGCGGCAGCAGAAGCCCCATTTGGTGGATGGAAGGCGTCCGGTATAGGACCGCCGGAACATGGTTCAGCCGATAGAGAGTTTTATACTCGCACGCAGGCAATTTACCGATGATCTCATGAGCGAAACTTCAAACACCGACTCACGCTATAAGGTCATCAGTCCGCGCGTATTCTGCACGAATACGTTCGAGCCTTTCACTAGTGATTACCTGCACGGTTCGATAATTTCGCGTTTTGAAGAGCAAGTGTCCCGCAATCCCGGGGCCAGGGCCATCTACACGTTCAACAAGCAATACACCTATGATGAGCTCAATTCTGCTGCCAATCAGGTTGCGAGAATTCTTGTCGACCGCCTGGCAGAACACGACAAAGCGGTTGGGATGTTCATTGGGCAAGGCGCATTGAGCATCGCTGCCATACTGGGCATTTTGAAGGCCGGCAAATTCTATGTGCCTTTACATGCTGCGTTTTCGTCCGAACAGAAAGCCGCCATAATCGCCAGGTCTAAGGTGGCGCTCTTGCTCGCCGACAATAAGCATTCGCGATCGTGCGAACGGTTGGGAGTTCAAACCCTCAATCTCGAGAAACAACGCCTCGAGTGGCCTTCGAACAATCTCGACCTGCAGATACCAGCTGACGCAGTGGCCTATACCCTCCATACATCAGGCTCTACAGGAAAACCTAAAGCAGTCGTTCACACGCATCGTAACGTTCTCCATAACGTTATGAACTACACCAATGGATTGCACATCAGCGCAGAGGACCGGCTTACACTTCTCACCTCTGCCACATTTGGCGCATCAGTGTCGGCTATCTTCGGCGCCCTCCTCAACGGTGCTTCTCTCTATCCTTTTGATCTGAAGGAACGGGGCTTTCAGGCCTTAACCGAACTCCTGAAAGACGAGGAGATCACGATTTATCATTCCATCCCTTCCGTGTATCGCAACTTCTTGTCTGCACTGGCAGGCGACGACTCGTTCCCAAAACTGCGCGTGATCAAGTTGGGCGGCGACTCCGTTACTGTCAGAGACGTAGAGCTCTTTAAGAAGCATTTCCATCGAGAGTGCCTGCTGCATGTGGGTCTGGGCTCTACGGAAGTGCATATCGTTCGCCAGTTTTTCCTGAATCACGACACTGAAATGTCCGGACCGCTTGTGCCGGTTGGGTACGAAGTTCCCGGCACGGAGGTCACCATTCTGGATGATTCCGGTCAGCTCGCAGAGCCGGGTTCAGTGGGAGAGATAGCTATTCGCAGCGAGTACCTGCCCCTGGGCAACGGAAGTCTATACCGGACCGGTGACCTTGGGCTCATTGACCACGATGGATGCCTGTTTCACTTAGGCAGAATGGACTGCCAGGTCAAGATTCGCGGTTACAGAGTGCAATTGACGGAAGTCGAGCTGGCTCTGCAAGAATTCCCAGGTGTCAAAGAAGCGGCAGTGTCCGCTGTTAGCAAAGAAGGTGGCGAAAAGACACTGGTGGCATATTTGGTGTCCACTCGCCCAATCAACACCGGCGAACTCCGGCGATTCCTTCGGGAACGACTCGCCGATTACATGCTTCCTTCGCATTATGTCTTCTTGGATGCGCTGCCATCGACAGCCAATGGAAAAGTAGATCGAACAGCTCTTGCCGAAGTCGGAGACTTCCAGGAACGTACCGCCTCCAGTGATGATGATCTGATTGGTCCAACAGAACGGAGACTGGCTGCCATTTGGAAGGAAATCCTCTCTCTCGATCGTGTTGGTCGCAACGACAATTTTTTTGAGGCCGGTGGCGACTCGCTCATGAGTCTCATCCTTGTTACGAGGATGACCAATGCTTTCAAGGTCGATTTACCCGGCAATAGCCCGTACCAACATCAAAATATCGCCAGCCTAGCGGCCCTCGTCGACGGCGCTCCCAGGTGGAGTTCAGTCGAAGCAGCAGGGGCGAGAACCTTGATTCAAATTGCTGAAGGCACTGCTTCCAACCCACCCGTGTTCATTGTGCCCGGCGGTCAAGGTGGTGCACACGCACCAGTTACATCTGACCATTTTCTCGAGCACCTGGCTCCGGATCTGCCCGTGTATGCTCTGGTTCCGAGAAGCGCTGATGGAAAGACACCTGGTCACACAGATGTGACCGGCATGGCTTCGGACTATATCGAGGAGATTCGGAAAGTCCAGCCTACCGGACCCTACTTCCTTGTCGGCGGATGCATCGGCGGTCCAGTCGCCTTTGAAATGGCTAGACAGCTCGACAGCTCCGGCGATAAGGTAGCGCTGCTGGCGATGATAGACGGCCGCTACACCACTGCAAGCAGGTGGCTGGCAGCCTCTTTGCACAACTTGGCAACGAGCAGGTATCTGCGGGAATCTCCCCAACGGATGCGCGACGGTCTGAGGTTGATGGCAAAGGCTCTGAGAAGGATTCCGTCAGGGTCGAGGATTGCCTATTTGATGCGACTAGCTCGAACGTTGGCCGAGGAGATTGAGGCCACATTTCACGCCCAGACACCGACCATCGTCTTGACAAAACGACAAAGGTTTCAGTTCCAATACAGACGAACGCTACGACAGTATCGCCCTGGCTATTATTCCGGCGACCTCAAGCTGATCCTCAGCGATGAGTTTGCAGAAAAAAAGGTAGTCAAAGAATGGCAGGCAGTCGTCGGTGGAACGGTGGAAGCGGAGTTTATTCCGGGACAGCACAAACAGATTCTGTCGACATGCGCATTCAAAACCGCACAACTTGTCAACACCTTCTACAGACAAGCGATCGAGGAAAACAACGCTTTGACAAACGGCCAAGAAAAGATCGTTGCCGCGGGCCGGAGAGAGCATCACCAGTTCAACGCCCGCTGGCGGCGGGGACGATAAGCAAGGCCTCCGCATGCCAGATGACAAGCCCGATGTACGTTGCCGTCAGCAAACAAAACAGCGTTGTCAGACAGGCATGTCCGATCGTCATCGAAGCTCCAGGTGGCCAGTCCTTGTGACTGAAGAAAAATAGATCGACAAGCACGCGCATCCCCCAGAAGGAACCCATTACAGCAGCCAGACAGATGGCGGCACGGTCGCCATTAATCAGCTCCTGGCGCAGCAGCACCGTCAAAACAGCCCAGGTCAGGATCATCAGTCCAACATAGGCGTAGTAATTGAGTATGATTTTTCGATTGAAAGAACTGAGGCGGCTCAGCTCCGAGCGCCAATTGAGGCGCCAGGGAATTTGAGCACCGGCGGCTAGAGTCACGAGGTTTCCGACTGTCGCGCACGAGAGCGCCAACCCGAACCACCAGCGAAGATCGTGCGCCGTCAGTCCCTGGTGCAGGCCCAGGAAAAAAGGCACAACCAGCGTCTTCCGGAAGGGCGCCGTAAAGAGTAACGGCAAAGGCAAGACAACCAGGGCGAATACCCACATTCGCTTTGCGATTTCGTTCATTGGCGCTAGTCGCATGATTCTCTCTTCCGCCAGGTAGACGACTCCTTGCAGACAAAAATAGAGAAGAGGTCCACCCCAGGCTCCGAGAGCCGCATAGCTTATGGCCAACTCGTGCAACAATCCAGAGACCAAAAATACTGCAAACAATCCTTTCCTAACTCCGAAGTTGCGAGAGAGTGGTCCGAGAAAGAGCAGCCTGTTCATCTCCACAAACGCCAGGTTCCATCTACGACTCCAGAATTCCCTCAATGATTTGCTTTTCAGAGGCTCCTGGAATAGCGGTTGCACGTTCCAGCCCGCCAGTCTGAGTAAACAGGTGAGAATCTCGGCATATCCAAAATGAATGATGAGCAGCAGAGAAAGAATGCCGGCCCAGCCCGCGGCATCAGCGCCCAGATAAGGCGTGCCAAGCGCCACAGCGACAGCCAGAGCGAGTCCCGCCCCGGCAAAAATCAAACCACGCACGAATCTGACGCCATCTTCATCTGTTTGCGTGCGGGCGCGGAATGGATCAGGGTTCAACCCTGGCCAGATAGTCAGGTAAATTGCCAGCCCACCAGCAGAGAATGTGGAAAGGTCGTGGCGACTGCGCCCAAGTAGGAGAAAACCCTTGAGCACGTAAAGCATTGCCGCCGTGGTAAGAACCAGTCGTTGATATGGCACCAGGTGTGGCGCCAGCACAATCAGCGACAACGCAAAGACAACCGGCAACAAGACTTTCAACAACCTGCGCAGGACTTCCCTGCCGACCAGGCAGGCTGCGGCGCCGTTCACAAGCCAGAACAAGAACAAGCACACTAGAAATACCTGCATCGTCGAACCCTCGTAAGCGTCCTGGTCAAGAAGGATTCGCCTTGAGCCCTTGCATGAGCTTCAGCAGTTTCTTGCGCACAGGCACGAAGATTGGCATGCTCATGAGCGACACCAGCGTGGCAATAATGTCCACTGAACGCGAGACCAGGTGGTAAGTGCGATTGCGCCCGAATGACCGATCATGAATCCAGAACAACACGACGCCCATCTTGAACAGCCACAGCAGTTGCGGGAGATCAACTTTCAGGTCCTGGGGAATCGTGTCATGCGCTCCCTCTACCAGGCGAGCGTACGAGGTGATCACCCGGTTGCGAATTGGTTCGGATGCCGGGCCAAAAGGACTGAGCGGGCTGGCTGGATCGGCAGCATGTTTGAACAACGCTGCGCACAGTCGGTGATAGGGCTCCAAGACCGTCAGTTCTGCCAAAATCGCCCCAGCCAGCCGATTCTTGAAGCTTTTCTCGCGTGCCAGAACCGCTGTGCTGGCGTCCATCTGTTCTGCCTCGAGCTGCTCATACAGCCCCTGAACCAGATGCTCCTTGGAAGCGAAGTAGTAGTATGCATTGCCCAACGCTACACCAGCATGCTCGGCAATCATGCGCATGGTCGTCTCGTCGTAGCCCCGTTGGCGGAAGAGCTCGATCGCCTTCTCGAGAATGAGGCTTCTGGTTTTTTCTCCCTTGACGGATCTGGCAGAGGCAGAAGTCAATGTCATTCCTCCGGACGTGAATAGCGTTCCATAAAAGAAGTAGCTGGGATGTTGTCCTCGGTTAGTTCACGCAATTCAGCGCCGGCCAGTTGCCTGGGGTGTTGGCGTGTGGAGCGCTGAATAAGAGCAAAAACGGCCATGTTGCTGAAGTGCATTAGCCCCAGAGTGAGAAGAACACCCCCCATCTTGGAAGAGAGCACCTCAAGCAGCAATTGCCAGCTTGTGATCGGCTCGTTGGTCTTAAGGGCCAGGCTGATGAATCCGAGGTTCACCAGATAGAAGCCGACTACCAGAAGGTGATTGACCGAATCTGCCAGAGCATAGTCGTTGCTGAAAATGTGATAGAGAAAAACGTGCCCATTTCTGAACAGAGTCCTCGCTACCCAGACGGTGAATAGGACGCTCAATGCAAGGTACATGCAGTAAGCAAAGATGTGCAGGGTCATTGGCGGCCTCCTAATTTGAACGTGTTCAATTTTATTCTGTCCTACGGTTAGAACCTTGTCAAGTTAAACTTGAACGCGTTCAAACAATCGGGCGGACCCCGGAAACCGCCGTCAGACAAACGCAGACCGGATTTCAGTCTGTGTCTTTTGCCGTCATTAGAAGACAGCCGCTCGCTTGGAGGCTTGGCGGTGTTAAGAAGTCAGGATCGCTCGCAGCAGGCTCTCGTGTTGTCGGTGCGAGCGATAGGCTGGTTCATCGCAAGGGATTAGTAACCCTGAGATTCCCACACTTACTGTGATCGCTCGGAACGACTACTTACGTTGTGGCTGGACTCAGTCAGGCGGTGCATCCACTGGTCCATTTGCGCTTTCAGAACATCAAGCGGTACAGCCCCCATGGCCAGGACCGCATCGTGAAATTTACGGACATCGAAATGCTCACCGAGTTCTTGCTTTGCCTTTGCCTTCAGCTCCTGGATGGTCAGCTGTCCAAGCTTGTAGGCTAGAGCTTGCCCGGGCCAGACGATGTACCTGTCAACCTCCACCTCTATGTCATGGTCTGTCTTGCTGCTGTTCTCCCTGAAGAAGTCGATGGCCTTCTGCCTGCTCCAGCCTTTGCTGTGGATGCCCGTGTCCAGCACAAGCCGGATGGAACGCCACATGTCGTATGTCAACTGCCCGTAGCGAGAATAGGGGTCTTTGTACATGCCCATTTCGGGGCCGAGGCCTTCGGCATAAAGTCCCCAGCCCTCGACATAGGCATTAAAGCCACCGTAGCGTCGAAAATTGGGGAGATTCTCCATTTCTTGCGCCAGCGAAACTTGAAGATGGTGCCCGGGCACGGCCTCGTGCAGTGTAAGTGCCTCCATCTCCCACTTTGGCCGCGACTTGAGATCATAAGTGTTGGCAAAGAAAATTCCCGGCCTGCCGGGGTCAGGTGTACCCATCTGATAGTAGGCAGTCGGCTGAGATTTCTCCGAGAATGCGGGAATCGGCTTAATCCCGTACGGCAGCCGCGGCAGCTTGCCGAATTGCTTGATGAGCTCCGGATCTATTCGTTTGGCGATATCGCGATAGGCGACTAACAGACTCTCAGGATCTTCAAAAAAGAACTGCTTGTCTGTTCGTACAAATTCTGAAAACTCCTGAAAGCTGCCCTTGAATCCGGTTTCACGAATAAGGGGCTCCATCTCTGCCCGCAGCCTCCTCACCTCGGCCAATCCGATCTCGTGAATCTCTTCGGCCGTCAGATGGGTAGTCGTGTTCTCGCGAACCCTGTGCGCGTACCACTTCCTACCATCGGGCAGGGCTGTGAATGCAATCGAATCGCGGCACTTGGGCAGGTACTCGCGGACGAAGAACTGGAGAAGCTTGTTGTACGAGGGCACAATCTCTTCTTTGATGATGCTCTTAGCAGTTGCGACAAGCCGCAGGCGGTCGGCTTGAGGAATAGCGGCTGGGAAGTCTTTGAATGGCTCGAGAAGAGCGCTCATCGACGGATCTTCCACGATTTGATTTCTGATTTGCTCGGGCACGTCGCGCAAAGTCACTTTCGGTGGGGTTATTTTAGCCGCGAGTCCTGCCTTCATAAGCGCGATTGTCTGATCGACAACAGTAGGCACACCCCGCAGCCGGGACAGAATGTCTTCGTAATCTTTGACTGTGTTTGTGGGGTTATCCATCACCGTCGTGGCCGCCGACTGTTGGATGCCCTGTAATTGATTGATGGGCATCAGCTCCTCCGGAAAGTCCACGCCTTCCTTGTCCAGTTCGAGCTTGTATTTGAGAAGGTCGTAATTGAGCTGGTCCGCAGGATTGAGCTGAGCACGGTCGATGCTTTGCAATACTTTCAGGGGGGCGTCAACCTCGCGCTTGCGCCGGGCGATCGCCTCTCGTGACAAATCCGTCCAGCGGCCGTTCTGACCCGGGTAGCCGACGCTGGTCGCCCACTCAGGAAACTCTGTCATCTCATATTGCCAGCAGACGTCGAACAATTTCCAGAGTCGCGCCCGCTCATCTCCATGAACGCCTGCCGCCGACACTTCGGAGCACTGGCGCTCGAAGGCTGTTTCAGGAGCAGGATTGGCTCCGTAAACTAGCGCCGGTGGAAGTAGGGAGAGCACTAGAAGTAGTGCCGTTAATATGCCGAACTGCCTCATGATTGTTCCGAGCAAGAAGCTTCTCGCAAGTATATAATCTTGCGCCGAACATAGTCGCTGTATATGACGTTTAGTTTGAACCCCAGCTCGCCGTCCAGGTAGCCAGCTCTGAGGAAATAACGATAGAAAAACGTCCAGGCCGGATGCAGAGCCTCGTTGAGCTTGCTGGTCTTCCAGGGTTTGAATCCGACCTTGAGGGACTGCTCAGTCGAGAGTCTGGCGTACTTCTCCATCGCCTGGGCGAACTCCTCTACGTTGCGGTACGCATAGTGCTTGAGCATGTGTTGCAGTTTGCCCACCTTGCCGTCGACAAAGACCGCCTCGTGTACGAAGCGATCATTGAATTTACCTTTGCCGCGCCGAAACAAACGAAGCTGGGCATCAGGATAGAATCCACCATGCTCAACGGGCTTTTCGCCAATTATGAGCAAGCGCGGAATACGGAAGCCATCGAAGTCCTGGGCGCGAGGGCCGCCAATGGTCGCTTCGATTTCCGATACCAAATCCGGTGTCGCTATTTCATCGGCGTCCAGGCTCAAGATCCATTCCCTGGACGCCAGACTGATTGCGTAATTTTTCTGAGCGGAATAGCCAAGCCAGTCTTGATGAACAACCTGCGCTCCCATTCCGCGGGCGATCTCCACCGTGC
>Ga0066388_100000024_pt1 | contig 41423 bp, 31 predicted proteins | sample PanSoiMetaGPlot6_FD_64539 | JGI IMG/M metagenome (GOLD analysis project Ga0066388, IMG submission 64539) | Tropical forest soil microbial communities from Panama analyzed to predict greenhouse gas emissions - Panama Soil - Plot 6 (Hybrid Assembly) | ecosystem: Environmental > Terrestrial >...
ATTTTCCAGAGCCTGCACTCACCAGGATCGGCATAGTTAGCCAATTTGGAAGCATCCTTTACTTGGCTGAGCATTTGAGGCCAGTCTTCTCTAAAGGCGATCTCGAGGCAATATCTGACAATCCACAAGGGAGTATAGAACTGTCCGGAAAGGCGCCTCTTGCCCTCCTTTTCGATATATGGCTGGCCATGCGGGTCCAGGGCAAGGGGCTGTGCGACTATCTGCTCATGTAAAGCTCCGATCAGATCAAGAGACGGCTCCAGAGCTTCCAGGCTAGTCGATGGTTCAAGACCCGTGCCCTGGCCGCTCAACCCCGTCGGCTCATCCCCTAGTGGATATTCATGGAGGAGCTCAGGCCAGCTGTCGAGCGGCATGTAAACAGACTCTTTGTCCCTGTCTATATCAGGCACGTATGCAGGGAAACCATATTTGGTGGCTAACCAATTAGCAAGTATCCTAGCTGAATATCTCTCGCACAGCTCAATGGCATGCTGTGTGGATTGGATATCGTTTGGGATTGGTGATGTATGAATCCAGTTACGGAGTATTGCGTATGCTGTTACAAGGCGGAACTTCTTAAGCGTCCTTGGAACAGACTGGCCGGTGCGCAATGGTGGCATACATTTGCTCTCCCGCAAAATTATGTCACGAGATTGGCTCACAATGCAGCTTCTTGGGATGACTTCCGATTGGAGGTTGCCAATCCTGTTCAGCGACCGCATGGAGTGGAGATTGAAAAAAAGGCAAGATCGACCTGCTAAACTCTCAAATTAAATTATCTACAGCTGTAGATAACATGTAGAAAACGCCAGGTTCTTGGGCGCGACCGCAAATCAAGCTGGGACAAGGGCGGGTCCGCAAATGCTGTCAGGGTAAGGGTTATAGGCTGCGATTGATCTCTACCCGGGAGGTTCCGGTTGTCAGGAAGGCTGTACATAATTGCCACGCCGATTGGCAACCTCGGTGACTTAACACAGCGAGCAAGAGAGGCGCTCGGGAAGTCCGAGCTGATCCTTGCTGAAGACACGAGAGTGACCTTAAGACTGCTCAATCACCTGGGTTTGAAGAAGAGGCTGCTTAGCTGCCACGAGTTTAACGAAGCCAGCCGACTCGATCTATTGGAAGAGCTGGCTAACCGTGACGCGAGCGTTGCCGTCGTCTCTGATGCCGGCAGCCCGCTTGTCTCAGACCCGGGTTTTCAGCTTGTGCGCAGAGCGATTGCGCTCGGCATGCAAACAATTCCGGTCCCCGGCCCTAGCGCCTTCCTCCTCGCTCTTGTGGGCAGCGGATTACCTTGCGACCGATTTGCCTTTGAGGGCTTCTTGCCTGACCGTGCCGGCGAGAGAAAGCGCAAGCTTGAGAAAGCCCAGAACGATGAGCGTACGCTGGTGTTTTACGTTTCTCCGCACGATCTGGAAAAGGTTCTCGATGATCTGATCAATGTGCTGGGGGACCGGTCTGCCTGCCTTGCCCGCGAACTGACCAAGCTGTACGAGGAGTTTCTACGAGGGCCACTCTCGGAGCTCAAGCAGAGGGTCTCCACCGGGTCGGTACGTGGAGAGTGTGTGCTTGTCGTGGCCGGCGCCCCCACGCAGGCGCCGGTGCGCGCAGACGATCAGACCGTCTTGAAGGAGCTAATCAGTCGCCTGGACAGCGGCTCCGGGTTGAAGGAGGCATCGGCGGCTGTGGCAGAGCAGTTTGGCTGGCGAAAATCAGAGGTCTACAAGCTGGGGCTCAAGCACATCGGGTAGTGTGTGGCCGACCGACAGTGATCAAGGTGCGATAATTAGGTTGATTGTTGATCGCTTGCCAACAAGAAGTCGCAAGTATGTTTGAGACAGGCAAAACATACAAAGTGAAGGTCGAGCTGGAGCCCGGCAGAGTTGGGTTTGGGCGCGCGACGATTGTTGATCGATCTGGCAACAAGCTCTATGTCCAGTTCCGCACAAGCAAGGAGTCCCACCACGTTTTGGCCAGGGGCAGTCGGCTCTGGTTCGTCGGTGACGCCTCAGCCGGCCCGATGAACGGGTTGTGGCACACGACGGTAACCGGGACCAAAATTGTTGGGGGCAGGACGGCCATGGAGTGCAGCAATCCGAAGTTTGAGCCGATTGTGCAACGGCGCCGGGTGCCGCGTGTTCCTTTCGACTGCCCGGTGCGGGTCGAGAAGGTTGAGGGCCAGGAGTTAGGATACGGCGTAAGGGCCCGCAATATCTCCCGCTTTGGAGTCGGACTGGAGGCCTTAAAGCAGGATGCTGAAGAATTTCAGGTCGGCCAGACGCTCAAGATTGTCCTGGAGACGGAGGCAGGGGATATTCCCCTGACCGGCAGGGTAATTCGCACGCATTACGATTGGCTGGCTAACAGCACGGCGATTGGCCTCGAGTTCACAGAGGTTAATCCCGAGGTCGAGGCGAGCCTCGGCGGCTTGCTGGGGTTGCTGGGAGCCAAACTGGAGAAATCGCCCGCCGGCACTGAGTTGTCCGGGCGGATTGGTGGGCCGGCTGGACAGGGTCTGGGTAGCTGGATTAAGAGCGGCAAGGACAGCCGCAAGTTCCTCAAGGGGCATGAGGATGGGCAAGGGGAAGCGGCTGACAACGAGCGTACCGAGAAGAATGGTTCTGGAGAGACTACTTAGCCGGTGAGCCCGGTGGGAGTCGATGTCGATCGTAGAAGCCTTAGTACTGGGGGTTGTCCAGGGACTTACCGAATTTCTTCCTGTGAGCAGCACGGCTCATCTCAGGGTGGTGCCCGCTCTTCTCGGTTGGGCTGATCCGGGTGTGGCTTACTCTGCGGTCATTCAACTGGGCTCGGTACTGGCGGTGATCTCCTACTTCTGGCGTGATCTTTGGTCCATAGGCAGCGGCTCCTGGAGTGCCCTGAGGCGCAAGGACCTGGCCGACCGCGATGTCCGGCTGCTGGGGGCAATTCTGTTGGGCACGCTGCCGATCTGCCTTCTCGGCCTGGGCATGCAACCGATTCTGGAGCAGCCAAATGGCCCGTTGCGTTCACTTACCGTCATCGGCGCTGCCTCGGTGGTCATGGGATTATTGCTTTTCCTGTCCGAACGGGTAAGCAAGCGCCAGCGGGGGCTAGATAACATGGGGGCCAGGGACGGGCTCGTGGTTGGCCTGGGGCAGGCGATGGCCCTGATACCCGGCTGCTCAAGGAGCGGTTCGACACTGACAGTTGCACTGCTCCTCAACATGAAGCGGCAAGATGCTGCGCATTTCAGCTTCCTGCTTGGGGTACCGGCCATTACCTTAAGCGGACTCCTGGAGTTGAGGCACCTGCTGAACGCTGGCATTGATCAGGTGGGATTGACGAACCTGCTAGTGGGTCTTTGTGCTTCCACAGCTGTGAGCTATCTGTCCATTGCCTGGCTTCTGCGGTTTTTACAGAACCACTCAACCTGGCTTTTTATCGGCTACCGTCTGGCATTTGGAGTGGTGGTGCTGGCGCTGGCTGTGAATCAGGTGATTCGCTGAGCGGCGGCAGCCTTGGCCATGCCTGTCCCAGCCGCACTGAACGAGCTGCTTCGGATTGTTCCGCTCGTGCTTTCCTTTTGGCGTTGGTGGCAGCTGTGGTGACGGTCCTAGCCATCCGTCAGTCTCTACTGAAGCGCAATAGCGGAGTCTCTCAACCGTATGGTGCCTGAGATCCGTTTGCAGCATTAGCGCGGATAGATGTCGAAGACCTGGACCCGGTGGTTACCTTTGTCGGCTACGTACAGGCGGCCCTCGTCTCCATCGAGGCAGATTCCAGCCGGCTCATTGAATTGGCCGGCATCGCTGCCCTCCTCGCCAAAGCAATAGAGGCGCTTTCCCGACGGCTCAAAGACATGAATGAGATGATTGCGTGAGTCGGATACATAGACCATTCCGTTGGGATCGATAGCCAGTCCCTGGGGAATGCTGAACAAGCCTTTAGTTTGCTCAGTCTCCTCAATCTGTTTCAGAAACTCTCCCTTCCTGGAGAAGATGGAAATTCGATGATTGCCGTAATCGAGCACATACAGCGAGTCGTCGCGATCTAATCCCACCGCCGACGGCAAACGAATCTGGCCGCATTCTGGGCCCTTGGAGCCTATCTTTCCAACCCAGTTTCCTGTCTCAGCGTGGAAGATTTGGATGCAACCATTTTCGTAGTCGGAAGCATAGAGAAGACCAGAGGAACTGGCGACAATTCCCGCTATTCCAGCCAGCATGCCATGCTCGTTCACAAACTCCTTAAAGAAGCTCCCCGTGATTTCATAGACGCGAATCACGTGATCGCTATCGTCAGATGCATAGATGGTCATTTTTGAGTCAATGACCAACCCGCTTGGCTGAGTCAGATAGCCACCGGTTTTGGAGTACTCGGAACCGGGCGCAATGGAAGAGGTACTCAACCACTTACCGGCGCGAGAGAAAACCTGGATCTTGCTGGTTGCTGCATCGGCCACAGCTACCTTGCCGTTACGAGCACAAACAATTGAGGGCTCCAGGAAGCAGCCATTCCCCTCTCCGTACTGTCCGATGATGCTGACCGGGTTCAGGATCAGGTTCGTGGTGATATCGCCAGGTCTCTTTGCGATTGGTATCTGCTGGTTTAGGCTGGCTGCGGCTAAACCGGTCGCCTGCTGCGGAACCGCTTGAGTCACTTCGGCAACAGGCGGAGTGGTTGATGACTCGGGATAGAGCGCCTTTTCGCTGGCCGCACTTTCCGCTGGAGGAGTTGTCGTTGCTGGTCTGGCTTGCACTGGGGGAACCGGCTTGCCCGGTTGCTGGCCGGGTCTCGCTGTCTCAGGTGCGGTGCTTGCCGCTGGCGCCGCGGCCGGCGTGGAGGGCAAGCTCTGGGCGGCAGCCTGGGTAGGAGGGGACATCGAGGGCGCACCAGCGGTGGGAGCTGGCCCGGGCGGTGGGGCGGCAGCTTTGACAGGCGCTGGGGTGGGAGCGGCTCTGGGAGCGGCAGCCGGGGGCGCAGCTTGCGCAGCGGCTGGAGGCGCTGTGGTGCCAGTTTGCGGGGCTACCTCCTTTGTCGCCTGAGACTGAGCGGCCTGAGCCGCAGAGGTAGTGGGAAGCCCCTCCCTGGGAGTTAGCAGTTGAGATGATATCGGTAGCGCCTGTTGTCCTGCTGATTTAGTGATCGGTAACCCCTCTCGAGGTGTGACCGCCTGGGTCCTGAGAGCGTCTCTCTTGATGACAACGGCGATGGCATCAGCGAATGCCCTGGCGAACTCCGCAACCGAGCCGTAGCGCTCCCCAGGTGCCTTACACAAGGCTTTCGAAACGACGGCCGTGGTTGCCGGGGATATGCCTGGAGCGATCACGCTTAACGGCTTCTCCTTGCCGGACATGATGTTTGTGAGCACCGCCACAATGCCTTCCCCGGCAAACGGCAGCTCGCCACTCAAGGCCTCGTACGTGACCACGCCCAGCGAGAAAATGTCGCTGCGGAAGTCGACTCCTTTGGCGTCTTGAATCTGCTCGGGGGAACAGTACGAGATCGTGCCGATCAGAGTGCCAGCACTGGTCAATCTTGTTTCCCCGGCGTCATCTGAGGTGAACGCCACGCCGAAATCGGTCACCTTTACGGTGCCATCGCTCAGCACAAAGATGTTCTCCGGTTTTATGTCACGGTGAACCACATTCTTGCTGTGCGCGTAATCCAGGCCCTCAGCAACCTGCTCCAGAATTGGTTCCCACTCCTCGGCTGAAAGGCGACCCCCCTTGAGCTCCAGTACCTTTCTGAGCGTGAAGCCTTCCAGGTACTCCATCACGTAATGCGAGCTCTCTTCGCTGATCTGGATATCGTAGACCCCCACGATGTTTGGGTGCTCGAGTCGAGAAGCGATCGTAGCCTCCCGGCGGAAACGATTCCTGTACATCTTGTGGTATTGCGGCTCTACGTCATCCAGCGTCAGCTGTTTGACTGCCACCATCCGCCGCTTGCGGCGATCAAAGGCTTTGTAAATGGTGGCCATTTCGCCTTTGGAAATCTCGGAGATGAACTCGTAGTGGCGGAACAGGCTGCCAGGCGGCACCAACTCAAAAGTTAGCTCCGTCTGACCAATGCGCACGCGGTCGCCCTGCGAAATCTTGGTTGTTTCTTTCAGGTACTTGCCGTTCAGAAACGTGCCGTTCGAGCTGTCCAGGTCCTCTAAGGTGTAAATGCCATTTGTGAATACGATCCTGGCGTGGTGGCGAGAGGCAGAATCATCGGGAATGTGGACTTCATTTGTAACATCGCGACCGAGCTTGCAGACCGCCTTCGACAGCGAGTAGCTCTTGTTTGCCTTCTTATCCACCAACACGGCCTCAGGCCGACTGCCCTTAGTGCGGCCTTTCGCAGCGAGAGCCGACTGGAAGAAGTCTTTGATACTCTCCAGGAGGGACATCATTGTTCCTGATAATACCCTATTGCCTCTGACACCTGCCGCACCGCGAAGCCACCTTGTAAAGCGCGCCGTTGCACTCCCGTTGCCCAATCAAGCCTGTTTTTCCGCCCCGCCCACCCCTGCATCTTAACAGCTCGCAGAGCACCTGGACGTATACACTATGCCCAATCTACGGGCCATTGCCATAGGCTTTAAACAAAAAAAGGTATGGCAAACTATCATAGACAGCAGGGATATCACACCTCTGTCCGGGTTAGAGCCGATGCCCACCTACTCCGCTACCGGGATCAATGTCGGCAGCTTCAACCTCGGTGAAGCCGATAAGGTGCTGACGATTTTCACGGCCGAGCGTGGCTTGCTCAGGGCAGTGGCCAAGGGCGCCCGGAAGCCAGGCGCCAGGGTGGCGGGGCGCGCCGAGCTTCTGAACGTTAACTCGTTGCTGTTGGCGAGCGGACGCTCGCTGGACATTATCAGCCAGGCTGAAGGTCTGGAGTCGTTTCCCAAGCTGCGGGACGATCTGGTGCGTCTGTCCTACGGCCTTTATTACGCTGAGCTCACCCAGCATTTCGGGCAGGGCCTTTCTGAAGAGTCCTCGACTTATCTCGAGCTCCTGCGGAGGGCGCTGCGTCAGCAAGCCGAGGCGGCGGTGGACGGTGCCTGGCTTTGCCTTCAATTTGAGATGGCCTTGCTCGACATGCTGGGGTATCGGCCCGAGCTCACCTGTTGCATTGTTTGCCGGGAGGTGCTCGGCGACTACACCGTAAGTCACTTCCACCAGGACTGGGGTGGAATTATATGCCGCAGTTGCTGGCGGCAAGGCCGCAGCCAGCAGGTGCGCGAGCATTCAGGGCAGGAGCTCGACCAGGCGCCCTATTCAGTGCGGACCGGCACGGAGATAACACCGCTGGTATGGAAGCACCTGGTGTTGGCAGCAGAGGCGGAATTCGCTCCATACGGCTCCGGCCCGGTACCGATGGCGCGATCTGTTCAACAATCGCTTGCAGCAGCTCGGCGAATAATTCAAGGCTATCTTGAGCACCGAGCCGGGAGAAGGATGAAGTCTCTGGACCTGGTTAATAGCTTGAGCACATAACGTCCAGCTAATCTTGACTTGCGCTCACACGCGGGCGATCAACGGGTACCAGCTCTTGAGCGAGCCTGTTAAGAAAATCGTGGTGGTGCCACCAGCAACGGTGGCGCCACTTGCCAAAAAAGATTCCATCATTCTTGCGCTGTTACTTCTCCTGCCGGGTGCTAACCAGCAAGACATCCAGTTTTTCAGACCTTCAGCATCACGAGAATAAGTTGCCGATTCGTTCCGGCCGCTCACTTTCCTCAGCCATAAATTAGCCATTCTTCTTCGGCGAACGCTTCCGCACGATTATCTCGGGATCCAGTCCCTGGCCCTCGGCAAGCTTTAAATCCGAGTTGCCGTCACCAATCTTCCAGGTCCGACGATGTGGTGCGTTAGTGTCCTGGATCTCAATTTTTCCGGTCTTGGGATCTACGTTCGTGATGAGAATTGTGTGCTCCCCTTTAATCGTCACCTGAATTGGATAGCCGTGTTGTTCTGCTAACTTGTGGAGCTGCTCAGCCACCTTGATAGGACCTTCTGATCGGTCGATCTCTGCCTTCTGGTAAGTATCTGACTGGGGATTTGTCTTGCGCTTTTCCGATGGCTGGTTGTAGTCTGGTGCTGGATCTCTGACGAGATCATTCCGGAGCTTCATCAAGTCATCGGCATTATTCGTAGGTATACCCTCAAAGGGTTGCCACTTCAATACCGGCTTGCCGGTCTCTGGATTTGTTACCACTTCACCGGTCTGCGGATTTTTGACAGGCTTCCAGACCCACTCTCCGGTCTCGTCCGCCGGGGGCTTCAAGTCTTTTCCTCTGATTACTTCTCCTGGTGGCACCTCTCCTGGCTTGAGATTGGCATACACCTCCGGTGGCGTTCTATCTCCCAAGGCGAGTGTGTTGTATCCCGTTTGAAATATTCTGCTCGTGAGGCTGCGATCTGGCGCACCATCATCAGTTCTGACCGCGTTGGGAGTGAGGACATCTTTGCCCAGCAACTTGCCTTCAGTGACCAGACTGGCCACATGCTGAGCGTACTTCTCGGGGTGGTCTCTTATGAGCACGGACGCATCAACGGCCGGTGGACACGTATTCTTTCCCCCCTGGCTAATGCTCTCGGGATGTGCAATTTGATGTACAAGCTCGCGAGCAACTTGTTGTCGCTCGGAATCTGTCCATCCCATTTTCTGGGACTTGTCGTCCAGGATCTTCTCTACGCTGTCGCGAATCTTCTTCTTCTGATCATCGCTCAGTTGCGGGTTCTCATCAATCTTCTTAAGCGAATCGCCGAGCTGAACCTTGGGTTCGAGCTCCAGAAATCGTCTCTTCTCCTCAGCGCTCTTAAAGGTGCTCTTTAGCTTCTCATATTCTTCTCTTTCTGCCTGTGATGGGCCGTGCTTGTCTAGAAACTTCTGGCGATTCTCCGGCGTGTCGAGCTTGTCGCCACCACCATCCTTGGCCGCGTTCTGGCCCGGACCTCCAGCGTAATCGTACTGAACGAAGCCCGCATCCCTGGGCAATTCCTTAGGCAGGTCCGCCGGTGGGTTCTTGAGGTAATCGTCGAGGGCCTTGAGGAAGTCCGGGGGCAAACCTTTGGCGAGATCGTCCCACTGCTTGGGGTCGACGGGTTCGAGAGGCTCCCTGGGGTTGAAGCCGGGGTCGGTCGGCTTGAAGCTGCCCGGTTCGAGAGGCTCCCTGGGGTTGAAGCCGGGGTCGGTCGGCTTGAAGCTGCCCGGTCCGAGAGGCTCCCTGGGGTTGAAGCCGGGGTCTTCCTTGGGCAGGCTCTTAAGGTAGTCATCGATCGCCTTCTGAACGTCAGGCGGCAGACTGGGACGGAGGTCGTCCCAGCGCTTCTGCGAAACCGGATCGAGGCTATGCGGCTCGTGCCCCTTGGGCAGGTCTCGGGCGCCATCCAGCGGGCCGGCGACGCGGTCAGAGAGCTTCAGGTCCGGGATGACCTTTTCTTGGGTTAACGCTTTTGAGTTTTGCTCCCAGTCGCGCTTTGTATGTTGCGAATCCGTGGTTTTATTCCAGTCCTCTACGGCCGCCGAAAGATGGTTGGTATCCGCTCGCTCCGTACGCTCGGACTTCTTATCGGCAGCCTCTAAGTCTGCGTCACGAACCACCTATCGATTTCCCCTGATGAACTTGACCCCTGGGGCGCAGCTACGCACCGGGTCAGCGGGCTAAATTCGATTGTTTCAGGACCACCTGCATCGATCTTATACCCTGACAAGCGATGTTGGTAGCTATCGATTACTCGGGTCGGGCTGCCCTGTGGTGAGCCGACAGTCGCTGAGCCGCTCCTGATTATGTAAATCTATCCGTTGTTCGAACGTGCTTTGGACATCCCGAGACAGATGTCTCTCCGCTGATTTGACGGGCCGCATCATTCAAGGCCAGGGAATCAGATTCGCAGGCGATGATGGTGTGAGATAACCCCGAACAAATGAGGATTGGAGCCTCGATCTGGCACCTTTACTTCTAAGTCGCTAAAATAACAGAGACTCATAAAAGCGGCAAAGACCGGCTAAGAATTGGAGATATACCTGTGGCAAGTCTGAAGGATACAGACCCGGAAATCTACGCATCGATTAAGCGTGAGCTGGAGCGCCAGCAAAATGGATTGGAACTCATAGCCAGCGAGAACTTTGTTAGCGAAGCCGTGCTTGAGGCGCAGGGCTCAGTATTAACCAACAAATATGCCGAGGGGCTGCCCGCTAAGCGCTATTACGGGGGCTGCGAGTTCGTAGACGAGGCAGAGACGCTGGCCATCGAGCGTGTAAAGAGAATCTTCAATGCGCCACATGCCAACGTTCAGCCCCACAGTGGTGCTCAAGCGAATATGGCAGTGCTTTATGCCATGCTCCAGCCTGGCGACACAATCCTGGGTATGGCCCTTGATCAAGGCGGGCACCTGACGCATGGCTCACCGGTCAACTTCTCGGGTAAGTGGTTCAAGGCCACGAGCTACGGCGTCGATCCGGAAACCGGAACGATTGACTATGAGGCGCTAGCCAGGCTTACTCTCGAGCACCAGCCTCGCCTGATTATTGCCGGTGCCAGTAACTACCCCCGCATTATCGACTTTGCCAAGATCAGGCAGATTGCCGATACCGTTGGTGCATATCTCATGGCCGACATTGCTCACATTGCCGGCCCCATCGCCGCTGGCCTGCACCCCAGCCCATTTCCGCATGCCCAGTTTGTCACCACCACCACGCACAAGACGCTGCGGGGACCTCGTGGGGGTGTGGTGATGTGCCACGAGGAGTTTGCCCAAGCGATAGACAAGGCGGTATTCCCTGGGCTGCAGGGGGGACCGCTCATGCATGTGATTGCCGCAAAGGCGGTTGCTTTTCATGAAGCTCTGCAGCCTGAGTTCCGGGAGTATCAGCGACGCATTCTGGAAAATGCCAGGCGCCTTGCCGAAGTCTTAATCGAGCAAGGGCTGGCGATTGTCTCCGGCGGCACCGATAACCACCTGATGACCGTCGACCTCCGCCCGATCAATACCACCGGCAAGAAAGCCTGTGCTCTGCTCGAGACGGTCAGGATCACGACCAACAAGAACGCAATTCCGAACGACCCGCACAAACCAAACATCACAAGCGGAATTCGCATCGGCACACCGGCTGTAACCACGCGGGGCATGGGCATCGTGGAGATGGAAATCATTGGGCGCTCCATTGCCGACAAGCTCAAGAACCCGGATAATCAAGATGTACATGACCGTGTACTGGCAGCAGTGGCTGAGCTATGCCAGAAGTTTCCACTTTATCGGGACCGGCTGGCTGGAGTGAGGTGACATGCAGAGCCAGGCGGCGAGGAGTGAAGCGCTGATTCATGGCGATTAGAGTTTTCCAGGTACTTCTGTTTGGTCTGGGAATTCTCTGGGCGTTTATTCTGTCCCAGGAGCACCTCGACCAGACACAGATTCCCGGATTCCTGGTGGCGCTGGCGATCAGCTGGTGGCTGACCCCAGAAATTCGGGCCCGGGCCATGCGCCTGGGGCTCGTTGATAAGCCTGGAGATGAGCGGCGAATTCACAAGGTAGCCGTTCCACGTCTGGGTGGGGTGGCGATCTACATCAGCATAATCTTCTCCCTGGCGCTGATGATGGCTATCTGTGGGCGATTTCCACGGCCTGGTGGGTTGCTAGGCATCGCCGTTGGTGGCACGCTCATATTCGTCCTTGGCCTGCTCGACGATCTTGAATCTCTGCCGGCCAAGGTTAAGCTGCTGGTCCAGCTCCTGGCTGGTTGTGCGGCTTATTCGCTGGGGGTGAGGCTAAAGTCGCTTCCGATTCCGCTGAACATGAGCTTAGACTTCGGCTTCATTCACATTCAGGGCGGCAGCCCGATTGACCTTGGCTTGTTCAGCTTGCCGGTGACAGTTCTCTGGCTGGCTGCGGTGACCAACGCGGTCAACCTGATCGATGGTATGGACGGTTTGGCAGCGGGAGTTTCCGCAATCTCCGCTCTGACAATCTGGGCTGTGGCCATGGCTGCCAATATTAATCAGCCATATGCCGCTCTCATTGCCGCTGTGCTGGCCGGTGCGCTGCTGGGTTTTCTGCGCTGGAACTTCAATCCTGCCCGCATCTTCCTGGGTGACTCTGGAGCTTATCTGACCGGATTTATCCTGGGGGCAGTGTCTATTACCGGGGTGCTGAAGGGCGCCACCGCGGTTACCTTGATCGTGCCGACGTTTATCATCGTCCTTTTAATCCTGTTTTTCCCCCTGCTGGACACAACCTGGGCGGTGGTCCGGCGAGTTGCGCGGGGCAAGTCTATCTTTCAACCAGATGCAGAGCACATTCATCATCGTCTGCTGCAAACCGGGTTGTCACAAAAAAATGTTGCTTATCTGATTTACGGCGTCAGCGCGTTGCTCGGGCTTCTAGCTACCCACTTTGTGCATCAGGAGGTCTACTTTATAACCCTGGGACTTTCCGTACTGGCTATGGCTATATTCTTTGCGGAGGTGCTTAACCGCCATCGCCAGCGGCGTTCAAAGCGGCGGGCTCTGCTTGGTGAGGGAGCGACAGACGCCGGACCGGATGTGACCGAGGATACCCTGCCGGGTGAGACTCCGGGTGAGTGGCCCAGCCTGACCAGCGATCAGTCCGAGCAACGACAAGCAGCGGCTGCCGATAACCTTCCGCTCGGCAAGGCGCCCTCATCATCCGGCGATTAATTCAGCTGCCACCGTTGAACTTTCGGCAACCGCTTTCAGTCGTCGTGCGTGTCATGTTCAAGGACCGGATCAGCTGCCTGGCTCTGACTTCTAAGTCTGGCGGCGTCGAGCTGTCGCAGCAGCAGCTCTTCTTCCTTCTTGAGCTGGGCGTCTTCGTCACTATGTTGCTGCTGTTTTTCCTCCACCTGCTTTATGATCATTTTTTGCCGCAGCATCCGGTCCAGGTCCTCACGCCGGCGGCGGCGCTCCTGCTCTATCAAGCCTCGGCGCTCTTCCCGCTCATCAGCTTGGCGGCGGTCTACACGCTCCTGGCGTCGTTTGCGGACTTTATCACCCCAGCTCACTGATCAGAACCTCCATCCATCCACACCTTTCCTTTGCCCAGGCAGGAAGTGAAAACCAACACCTCCTAGCGAATTTGCCAATTAATCTTATTCCGGGCTCCGGTTCGGTTTGGTCAGTTGACACTACTGGCTGACCGCTCCCGGCAGAGTTAGAGTGAATTTACAGGTTCTGCTCCGGGCGCCAGCACCGGCACGAAGGTTTGAAACCGGGCATTCATATTATCCGACTGGATGACTGGAATTGCGGGCAGCAATGATCGTAAACCAACCACAGAGAGTGACGAAAAGAGCGCTGGTTCTCTCAGGCGGGGGTGGACGCGGCTCTTACGAGGTGGGTGTGGTCAAGGCCCTTTTCGAGCGTGGCCTTGACTTTGAGCTGATCCTCGGGACCAGCATAGGTGCAATCAACGCTACCCTTATTGCCCAGGGCGCTCTCGACCGCTTGGAAGAGATCTGGTGCACACTACGGGCCAGCGATCTGTTCCGGCTGCCATCTGCCTCTCAAATAGGGCAGTTCGTGCTCGGGCACGGTCTGGCCTTGCTCGACAATGCTCCGCTTGAGCGGCTGCTCTGGCGGGAGGTCGATCTGGACAGGCTCCGGTCAGGTCGCGTAACGGTTGGCTGGATAACCACAGACATGTGCAGCCTGGACACCAGAGTGATAACCATTGATGAAATTCAGACAAAGCAGGAGCTGATTGATGTGCTAATGGCTACGTCAGCACTGCCTTTTGCCTTTCCGCCCCGCCACCTGAACGGGGGAGGGCTCTGGGTGGATGGTGGCCTGGTTCGGAACACGCCGATGCAGGCGGCGATAGACCGTGGCGTCGAGGAGATATATATGGTGCTTCTGCACGCTGGCCATATGCACGCGTGTCCCACCAACATTTTCCAGCTGTTGTCGCGATGCGTGGACCTTTTGCTTGATGCTTCAGCGCGAAACGCAATCCAGCTTGCCGGTGAATACAACCGCATGCTTGAAGAGCTGTCCGCGCCAGCACGGCAAATCAGAATTTTCCAATTTCAGCCGCATAAACCGGTGAATGCCACCCTTCTGGACATAGATCCGGTGCGTGCCAGGCAGCTCATCCAGCAAGGATACGAGGAGGCAGTCTGCCAGCTGGAGGCAGTGCAGTGGCCGGACGGTTGCTACGAGCCGGGCTGATGTTCAGATGGCTCAGTTCAAGAGTGCGGCGCCGATTCACCGAACCGGCCCGGTTCGTCGTCCTTTTGCTTGCGCGCAACTCCGGTTCGCCTGGCTGCTTTTGCCACGGCTGCTGCCACTGACTCAACAACCTTGGGATTGAAGACGCCGGGAATGATGTAATCCTCGTTGAGCTCGCTTGGCGAGATTACCGAGGCAATTGCATGGGCAGCAGCCAGCTTCATCTCCTCATTGATGTCGGTAGCGTGACAGTCGAGGGCCCCCCGGAAGATCCCGGGAAAGCAAAGAACATTGTTAATCTGGTTCGGATAATCGGAGCGACCTGTGGCCATGATACGCACATAAGGGGTAGCCTCTTCGGGCATCACCTCCGGGACAGGATTGGCCATGGCGAAGACAATCGGGTCACGGTTCATCTTGGCTAAGTCCTTTGCCTCGATGGTGCCTGGCCCAGACAGACCGAGGAAGAGATCGGCTCCCGCCAGCGCTTCATGGATGGTGCCCTGGAAGCAATCCGGATTGGTGTGCGCGGCAAACCATTCCTTCATGTAGTTCATGGACTGGGTGCGGCCTTTGTATATGGCGCCGGTGCGATCGAAGCCAATAATCTCACGGACACCTGCGGACATCAGGATCCTCGAGCAAGCAACACCTGCGGCGCCGACGCCGCTGACAACCACCTTCAGGCTGCTCATCTCCTTTTTGACAATCTTGATAGCGTTGATTAAGGCGGCCAGAACAACCACCGCTGTTCCGTGCTGGTCATCGTGGAAGACCGGAATATTCAGCTCCTGCTTCAACCTGGATTCGATCTCAAAACAACGAGGAGCCGAGATGTCCTCCAGGTTGATGCCACCAAAGACCGGGGCTATGTACTTGACCGCCTTGATTATCTCTTCGGTCTCCTGGGTGGCCAGACAGATTGGGAAAGCATCGATCTTGCCGAACTCCTTGAACAGCATGGCCTTGCCTTCCATCACCGGCAGAGCGGCCTCAGGTCCGATGTTGCCCAGGCCGAGCACCGCTGTACCATCTGTCACCACCGCTACGCTGTTGCGCTTGATTGTGAGCGTGTAGACGTTTTCCGGCTCCTTGTGAATGGCCAGGCAGACGCGGGCCACGCCGGGTGTGTAGGCCATAGACAGGTCATCGCGCGTCGCCAGCGGCACCTTGTTGGTGACGCGGATTTTGCCTCCCAGGTGCATCAGGAAGGTGCGATCGGACACGTGGACGACCTGGATCTCCTGTAGCTGACCCAGGCGCTTTACCAGCTCTTCGCCGTGTTCTGAATCACGAACGTTTACTGTGATATCACGGATGACGCAGTCCTGCTCGAAGCCAGCTATATCGATGGCTCCAATGTCACAACCGATCTCCCCAATGAGCGACGTTACCTTACCGAGAGATCCCGGCGAGTTGCGAATTTTCAAACGCAGGGTGAGGCTGTAACTGGCGCTCGGTTTGATCAGGGACGGCGTGCCGTTCTGGGCAGCACTGGGATCCTTTGCCGCATCTTGTGCGGGCACTTTCGTTGTCGACATTTTTAGTTTCCTGTTTCGAAGTTATTGATGCCGAAGTTGGTGATCTGAGATCAATCCGGCAAGGTTGTCAGCGTAAGGATATGTTAAGCGAGCTGGCCCTTAAGAACAACTATCGGTGAGGTTGAGCATCTGGCAGTCGCTACCTCAATTTCTTTTAATACCTGCTGGAACGACAATTGGCAAGTGAACAGATGTATGACTTCCGGCCATCACCGGCAAAGCGAGTCGGGGCCGGAGATTAGAGTCCGGTCTCCTTCACCGGCATCAGGTAGTAGGAAGGCAACCGTTTTAATGACAAATTGCGCCGGTCTTCTATTCTCAAAAGGCAAGAACAAGTTTGTAGGCCATGCCGCCATTCAATATTTGTTGTTGGATTGACCCTGCCACCAGGAGCTAAAGATGACAGCCAGAGATAACGAGACAATCGGCAACTTCGAGGTAGTTGAGGGGAAGGTAGTGACCAGACGCGATGTCCTGGTGATGGGCGCGCTTGCTGCCGGGACCCTGGTCACAGTTGGTCAGGCCCAGGCCGAGCAAACTGCTACGGCGGCTCCGACGCCCAGCTCGAATGTGGGCGCTGAGACATACGTGGGCAAAGACTTTTCTCACCTGGTGAGCCGCAGCATGAGCGGTTTGTCCGGTAATCAGATTGAACAGCACCTGAAGCTCTACAAGGGCTACGTAAACAAGGCCAATGAGCTCCAGATTAAGCTCAAGGATGTAGACATTTCAGGGGCTAACGCTACCTATGCGCCGCTGCGTGAGCTGCTCATGGAGCAAAGCTATGCTCTCAATGGTGCCGTCTATCACGAGTTTTACTTTGGCAACCTGGGCGGCAAAGGCGGCGAGCCCGACGGCGATCTGCGCTCGGCGCTCGAGGCCCGTTGGGGTAGCTTTGGCAAGTTTTCGGACTACGTCAAAGCGGCCGGCAAGTGTATGCGCGGGTGGGTGGTTGTTGGTTACAACACGCGAGCTGGACACCTGGACTGCTACGGTCTAGACATGCACAACATGTGGGTGCCGGCCAACAATATTCCCATTCTCGTCCTCGATGTTTACGAGCATGCCTACATGATCGATTACGGCATCGACCGCGGGAAATACCTGGATGCATTCTTCAATAATCTGGACTGGGATGCTGTGGCGAAACGTCTGGCTGCGACCCAGAAGCATCCAACCGGACCGAACTCCACCGTGTAGATTGGTGTCCGGTTAGCCCTGGGCGGCGGACTGTAGCCAGCAAGCGCTGCTGTGCTCGCCCGATTACATAAATGGAGCGGGTGGGCATTGTTGACCCAGCCGCTCCGTTGACCTCAACAGGCTGCGGCGTTCCTTTACTTGGTCTCCACCTTGAAGGAGAGCTCTATCTTGTTAGCAGCGGAGGAAGCAGGAGCGGCAACCGGCTTCACGCCGTTCTTGGGAACGACCTTCACCTCACGGGAGAAGAAGACCCTGGAATTGTTGACCAGATCCCGGTACTGCTCCAGCGTCAGCTTTGCCGAGCGGAACGGCGTATACGGAACCGGATTGAATGCCACTGTCAGCGGGCTCTGGGTGCTGGCCGGGTAGGCGTACACGAAAATCTTTTCCGCTCCACCCTTCCCGCTCACCTCATAGTCAAACTGGCTGTCCGGTCCGCCAATTCTTACCGATTCGCCGGCTTTGACAAAACCGTTAGTCTGGTAGTCATTGGGGAAAATCTGGGTGAGGCTGCCGCTACCGTCATAATCAAAGATCTGCAGATTGCAGTCAGCGGTGGCTGTGACATTAACCTCCATCTTCTCGCCTACCTTATAAGTGGGTGCATCACCCTTCTTGTTCAGCCAGGCTGTGAGAATTACCCTGTTGTCGTCGCTGGTGGTCTTGCCGTGGTACGACACCGGCTCAGCTGAGCTGCCGCCCGACCCGTTCTGGATCGTCTTGGCCGAGATCGGTCGGCTTACCTTGACGCCGGCCAAATTAGCATGCTTGCCCTTATCGCCAGCGCTGGTCGACAGCTTGGTGGAGCCAGCTGCTTTGACTGTTGCAGTAGCGGCCGGCTTGCCCTGTACTTTGGCTGTGGTGGGTGGCGCTACCTTAACCGCAGATGTCGCTTTAGGCTCAGGCTTGGCCTTGGGTAAGACTGTTGGTTTGGTAACCGTGACTGAGGTTGTGCCGGTGACGGAGTCCATCGATTCCGAGAAAAGTCCGCGATCACGTGAGTTCTTGATGGCCTCGGGCGAGGGTTCCGCCTGGGACGCTTTGGGGGCGGTGGAGCTCTTGCCCTGATCCGGGCTAGCTGCCAGGGCCGCGCTCAGGGAAAGAGATAGAGTGAGCGAAAGCACTGCGAATGGTAGGTAGAGATAGGGTTTCATGTCTTGTTCCTCACCGTGCGGTCGGCGCATCCATTACTAAGTGTAGAACGTGATCCGGTTGGAGACGCTGGAATTCTCGGATGCGTTTTAAGAGTTCATTGCCATCAATCTTGAGCGGTTCACCGCCGGGGTCGGCTTCGCTCATGTCCGACGTATTGACGAGCGGGAAGTCGGAAATTAGGGCGATCATGTGCAGCTTATCTTTGGCCCGGTTCACCTTCAGAAGCTTGGAGCCAAAACGGTCAATGGTTCTTGCTTGGCCAGCTTTAACAAACGGTTTCACGCCCTGAGGCGGGTAGAGCATCATCACCTGATTGCCTGCGTCCACGTCAAAGAGGTAGAGGTAGCAGTCCGAGCGAGGCAGGAGCACAATCTCGGTCTGATCGCCGTAGTTGTAGTCGTGCAGAGGCTTGTTGAGAGACACGTCCACCGGCAGGATTTGCGGCTGTTCAATCGCCCAGCGGTGCTGGGATTTGGGCAGGAGCACGAAACAGGTAACCATGAACATGAGCGCTGTCGCAACCAGGAAGCTCATTCCGATTACCAGCGCTTGCCCGCCGAAGCCGGCAAACATTCGACCGGCGGTCTGCTTGAGCTCCAGGTCCTGGAGGGCGTCCACCCAGAGAGCCATGCGGATGGAGGTTGTCGGTAGATTCAACCCCGGCAGGCTGGCCGTATCCCCGCAGTGGATAGCTACCACCTTGTCGCCGTCAAACATCGGAGCTCCGGAGTCCCCAGGGGCCAGGGCCAGGTCGTGGAGCAGGTGGAAGTTGTCGTGCTTGCGAAGATGTCCCAGGAAATAACCCTCCTGGGCTAGCGGTTGGGGGGCAGCAGTTAGCTGGCCAAGGTGCACCGGATAGCGGACCGTGGCGATGTTCTGGTTTGGCTTGAGCTCGTGCTCGTAACCGAACGGTAAGGGACGCGCCTCCGTCTCCGGGTAGGCAAGAGAGACAGTAATCGCCGCCACGTCAAATTTCACGAGCTGGTCTGGTTGCCGGACAAAGCTTGGATGCAGAAAGATCTGCTGCACGGCATAGCAGTTCCCGGAGAAGGGGAAGAGTGCGGTCAGCTGATTCGGATAGTTTATGAACTGCTCGACCACATGGCCGCAGGTGACAAGCGTGTTAGGGGCGGCCAGCCAGGCTTGCCCGAGCACAATCTCCCTTCCCTCGTCCATCATTACTATGTGGGCGAGGGAAGGACCGAATCGCTCCGGACGGTCCGGAATTGCGGTTGATGCTCCTAGAATCTTGCTTGCTGGCACATCGGGCCTGTTGCCGGGTCTTTCACTTACAGTTTAGCAACGGCGGCTTATAGTTCATATAGCCCAGCCGCTACAATCAGGCCTTAAATGTGGCTCTTCGGGGTTCAGCGCCGAGCGGCAGCGCAGTTCTTGACAGCGTCCCCGGATCCAGACTTCACGAACAGGCGCTGCTCACCGCCGGTGGTATCAGGTCCAACCCCAGTCGCTGGTATTGCCGACAGTCTGCGCGTTGCTGCATGGTCAACGTCGGTCCAGCCAGCCAGCTGAGCTTGTCTTAAGATAGGGCCTGGCGGGCCAGGCTCGGTGATAAAGCCCGAAAAGTTAGGGAAAAGAGGATATTATTAGAGTCGCGGTCGAGTGATGCTCTTGGGTTCAGAGATTATCGGAGCTCCTCGGTAGTTTGGTGAGCTTGTCAGCAGGTTTGATTTTGCTTTCCAGTCCCACGGCCCTGCAAGAACTACTTCTTATCTCGCCCGAATGGCAGCCAATCCTGCGCAGCCTGGCCGGGGAAGGTAAGGTTGGGCTCTTCGACCTCTTTGTGCGGCTGGGAGCTCAAGCCATTTACTTGAAGGCCGTGTCGTTGAAGGAGGAGCGCGGTCGGTTCCTGATCCTGGTCAGGGATGGCTATCTGCAGGTGCAGCTGGCAAAAATGCTGGGTGCCAATCAAAACCTCAGGCGTTTCTGGGTTCAGCGCCACATGGTATCTGACCAGCAAAGCGATCATGTCCTATCGTTTTCTGTCGAGCTGGCTCAAAAGATGGAGGGTGTGCTGATCAAGCACCTGAACCAGTCCAGCGAGGATGGCTACAAGGTCCTTTTGCCAGCTTACATACAACGCACCGTCCACAACGCGGTAATCGACTACATCCGTCAGGAGTCTGCCTGGGAACGCCAGACGCTCCAGGATCTCAATCTCGATCCGGAGCAGGATGACCCGAGAATGTGCGTTGCTGATGACCTGCGCTACGCGCCGGAGGCTCTAGCGATCTCCAGGGAGCAGACCGGTCAGTTGAACCAACTGCGCAGGGTTCTGGAGAGCATGCTGGCCGATGCCAGTCTGCCCCGCGAGCCGCTCCTGGTAATCGACTGCATCTTTGGGCTCGGGCTTACGAACAGCTCATCGCCGGGACTGGAGATGACCATGCGCGAATGCTGTGACAAGCTCAAGATCACCGGCGAGACGCAGGCCCGGCGCATTGCTCGATGTCAGGTGCTGCTTGATAAGGGGCTCAGTATTGTTCGCGAGCAGGTAAGGGATAGCCTGCCAGGAATTGTCGAGTGCTGGCAGGGTGAGCTCAACGTCAATTCGGCCTCTCGCCGCGAGCTGTCTCAACAGCTGGGGATGACGGAAACCGAGATCGACCGCCTGATTAAGGGGCGGCAGTATGCTTCCCTCGACGAGCTTGTGGACCAGGCGATAGTGAAACCCAGCCGGATCAAGGAGCTGGCTTCGGCCGGGGCGGTGGCCGCATTTGTGCCGGTGGACCTGAATCAGGCAACGGTCCGGGACATGATCGATATTCTTGGCTTGGCCAAAGAGGAGGCTCAACGGCTTGCCTCGGAGCGCCCTTTTACCAGCATCGGCCAGCTTGTCAGCAAAGGGCTCATAAAGGATGCCGGTCTGGACCAGATTCTCAAGCGGGGGGCGGTGCTCAAGACCAGGCCGGCGGATGCTCGCCGCATCGACCTTAACCGGGCGGAGCTAAAGGAGATCCTGGCGGCCGGTGTGCCGGAGGCGGTAGCCGAGCTGGCGGCGCGGGGGAGGCCTTTTGCCACCTGGTCTGAGCTGGATGACTTTCTCTGCTGTGATCCGCCCACCTGGGCAGTTCTCAGGCAGAAATTTTGTTTAGGGTTAATTCCGGGCTAATTTTCCCCTGGGCTCCGTAGAGACGGTTGGACGTTGGCACACGCCCAGCAAAAATAAGGGAGACCCAAGTTTCAGGGTAAGGACGATGAGCAATCAGATAAATATCAGTCCGGAACTGGTGAGGTTGGCCCAAAGAAGGGTCAGAAGTACCGGCCTGCCTATCGGTGACGAGCTGGCCAGACTCCTGGTTGAGGAAGCTATAGTTCAACTGGATCCGGAGCTCGGTTGGCTGCTGGAAGCTGATCAGGGCTACAGTGAGAGCGATGCTCTGGCTCAGGCTCTCGGCGTCAACGATGTCTGCGTGAACGGCCTGCATATTGATGTGCGGGCGGTCGATGCGGACGGAAGGGTGGCTTTGAATCGAGCGCTGGTCGGGACCAGCTACCTGAATTCGGGGACGCTGGCCGTGCTTATGCACGGTGCCCATGCCGGCAGAATTGTTGGCTATCTCTCCAGTCAGGACTGGCAAGAGGCCGAGAGACGCCTGTCCGATTCAAATACAGTACAGGCGAGCGTGCAGCCCGATCCAGGCTTCAAGCTGGCAGGCTTGCCGACCTTAATTCGTGGGCTTTCCGGCAGCGTCAGTGGTGCTGCTGTTGCCGGGACTGAACCGGAGCTCTCCGAGCTGGCCAGATTCGTGGCCAACCGAGCCCAGGTAGATCTGGCCAGACAGCGGCAGATAGTCGAAGCGCTCATGGCCAATGCCAGCTTGCGCGAGCGTCTCTCCCAGGTTACGGCTCTCTGGTCAAACGGTACCCTCAGCCGCATTCTCTCGGCTGGAGCCACCTGGAACAGCCGGGTCGAACAGTTTGTGGAAAGAGTTGCGCCCAAGTTCCAGCGCTTGAGCCGTGAAGAGGTCAAGCGTCTGGTCCTCAAGATCGGCGAGACGCATGGTGGCCAGCCGCTCGCGCCCACCTTCCGGAAGGCAGCGCTTGCCGCCCTCACCAAGGAAGAGGTGCTCAGGCGCGTTAAGGGAGTAGATCTGGCCCGGGTGAGCCAGATTGTCGACCGGGTTCTCTCCGGACGCCCGGCTGTGGATGCCGTCAAGGATTTCATGAAGAGCAAGATTGCTGTTGACCTGGCCGTGACCATCAAGCGCGGGCGAAAGAAGGTGCAAGGTTACCTGGCCGCTACCGCCGAGGAGATCGGCATGGCCTTTCAGCAGATGGCTCTGCAGCCTGCATATGCCACACACAGCAAGGACCCGCAGGCTGGGGTGGAAGCGATCAATGAAGCGCTGGCCATGCTGGATGCAGGCGAGCTTGCCGAGCAGGTCAAGGATCTGGAGTCAGAGCTGGCCAAGAGCTGATAACCGACCCGGGCCTGCCCCGGTTTCGGGTAAGATTGCTTCATGAGTCAGACGCGCTCCCATCTTGTCGGCGGTTGCCCTGGCTGCGGTCAGGTCAATGAACCGGGGATGGCTTTTTGCGTTTTTTGTGGGCAGGCCCTGCCCCAGACCCCGGCTGCTGAACCGCTCTTAACCGGCGAGGTCAGGCTTTGCCCCAAGTGTGGTAAGGCCGACAGTTTCAATACCCGCTTTTGTGTCTTCTGCGGCAGCGACACGGCACTGGCTCCTGGTGCGCGGTCGGGCGGGCAGGCAGCGGTTGAGCGGCCCGGCCTTCGCCGACCGACACGGGCAACCAAAGCGCAGATGATGACCAGCTCCGAACGTGCGGAAGGCAAAAAACAGATTGCACCCCGTTGGAGCATCATCGCTGCCATCGCTGGACTTTGTGTCGGCATGGTCGCTGCTTACCTGGGGATGAATTCGGGGTTAGAGCTCCTGGCCATCAAGAACAGTTGGCCTCACCGCGGGCTTATCGTCTACGCCACACCGTCAATGGCTCAGGTCTACCTCGAGGAGCAGTCAGGGCAGGTCTTTACTATCGGTCAAACTGGGCCGGACGGGGCCTTGAGCCTGCCGGACGTGCCACCCGGCACCTACCGGCTGACGCTCAGCGCGCCGGGACGTAAAGAGCTGGAGACGGAAATCCGCGTTGAGCTTGACCGGGTGACGGTGATTGGATTCCCCAAACGTATTGATTTGCCGCTTGCCGGTTGAGGGCAGGTCAAGAGAATACAGTTTGATGTGGTTGAAGCCAAAAATGTGGTGGAATAGAGGCAGTGGGTCTGCTGCACTGGGGTCACCTGACTTTTATGACCGGCACAAAATCTGAAAGTTTTGGCACTTCTACCTGCCCGAAATGTGGCCGTCAGGCACCAACGGGGGCAAAATTTTGTGGTTTTGATGGCACCGCGCTTGGTGCCGGTCCAACCGCTCTCCCGGGGCAGCAAGTTGATCGGGAGCGCAAGATCTGTCCCAAGTGCCAGGCTGAGTTTCCCATCTATGCTGTTTATTGTCCGGTCGATGCCAGCCAGCTGACCCTGGTTCGTTACACGCAGGATGTACAAAAGCCTGCTGCCGTCACCAAATCGCGGACAGGGCAATACGGTACAGAAAGTGAGGATCTGCAGTACCAGACTGATGAGACGCCAATGCCGGCTAGCGAGCTGATCGGGCAGACGCTTGGTGGCAAATACAGGCTTGAGGACTTTCTCGGAGAGGGGGGCATGGCTGTGGTCTACAAGGCCATGCACACAAGCATTGAGAGGCCGGTGGTGATTAAGGTCATGCAGGGCCGGCTGATGGGGAACGATAAGTCGGTCAAACGATTCGAGCTTGAGTGCAAGCTCACGGCCAAGATCAGCCACCCGAATGTGGTGTCGGTCTTTGATGTCGGTTTTGTGAACGGCAACCAGCCCTACCTGGTAATGGAATACATTCCCGGCGAGTCTCTGCGCGACCGGATGGACCGTGATGGCCCGATGGCGCTGGCCACCTGTGCGCAGATCCTGGTGCAGACCTGTCGTGGTTTGCAGGAAGCCCACAATGTGGGGATAATTCACCGGGACTTGAAGCCGGAGAACATCCTTTTGCAGGAGCGGACTGACCGGCCAGATTGGGTGAAGATCGTCGACTTTGGCATCGCGAACCTGGTGGCAGGCAGCCAGCGCCTGACGAAAACTGGCTCTGTGGTTGGTACTGCTGAGTATATGTCGCCTGAACAGCTGCGTGATGTACCGGTGGACACACGGGCTGACCTTTATGCTCTTGGTGTGATCCTCTTTGAGATGCTCACTGCCCGGGTGCCGTTTGAAGCAGAGAGCACCGAAGCTGTCTTGCTGAAGCAATTGCTGGAGGCTCCTGAGCCGCCATCGAAATTCCGCTCCGACCTATCACCAGGCGCGCCGTTTGACCATGTGGTGTTGAAGGCGATGGAGAAGGATCGTGACAAGCGCTATCAGACGGCAACCGAGATGCGCCTGGATCTTGACCAGATCTACAATCAGCTAATTCTGCGCCGAAGCCTGTAGAAGATTGTAGAGGCTCGAGGCCGTGCCCTGAAGAGGCGGAACTCCTTTTGCTTTGAGACGAACGGTTGCCTCAAGCATTTTAGGGGCCAGTAAGAAGCAGCACCGCTTTGCGCGCAGCCGGTGTGCCGGCCGCTATCCCGGCATCGGTCTTTCCGTTTGGCTGCCGGCAGCCCAGGTCTGCGCTGGCGCTCTCGCTCAAGCCGGAGCCGAGCCGCTAGAATAAGGTGGTAGGCAAAGGCTCACCTCGCAGGTTTGGGAATCAGAGGTTCAGGCATGAAGACACTCACTCTACACATAATACGAATTTCGATGGTGGCAGCGGCCATGGTTGTAGCCTCGCTCGTGACTCTTGGCCCAGATCCAGCATCGGCTCAACCCCGACCTGGTCCGAATGGTGGTGGTGGCGGCCGTCCCTTCATTCCATCGCCACCGGTCATACAAGTTGAGGCTGCGCCGCCGACGCCCACTCAAATTCCCTTCATTCCGCCACCGGCAAATGAGGCGTTCACGCCGCCAATTGTGGTGCCGACCGATGTTACCAGTGCCAACATTAGTGAGATGGCAGCTTCTGGGACGCCAGCGCTGGCTGGAATTCACATGTTGAGCGGCTCTGCCTGGAAGATGCCAGATGACTCGAAAGGATCACCGGATGGGATTATAGTGAAGGCGGCACCGCAGAGCGAGTTTCAGCGACCCAGCCGCTATGCGGTCGAGTTGAAGTCGGGCTGCATCCTCGTCTCGGTTCGACGCCCGACCGCGATGGCCTTGATCTCGACGCCGCTCGCCGAGGTAACCGTGGCTGCCGACGGAGATGTAGCAGCCTGCTATCACGAGGGCATACTGCGGGTGATGAACACGGACGGCCGCGGTGACAATGTGAAGATCAAGCTCTCGGGAGCTGCCGCGGGCGCTGAGAGCGGCAAGATTGTGGCGATCAGGCCGGGCTTTGAGCTGGTGACTGGCGATCATGTGTTGCAGCGGTCTGATCTGCGGCCTGCCGATGGGATTGCTCGCCGACAGTCGAAGCTGCTCGAGCAGGGTTATCTGGCAATCAGCCAGTTTTCCGTTCAGAGCTTCCTCAATACAAGCGAACTTGTGGCTGACTTAAACCAGAGCGTGTCTGGCAGTAAGGAAAGACGGATCGTCGGCGATATGTCGAAGATGGCCGCTGTCTTGAACTATGTCAACGGTAGCCAGGGGTTTATGGCGGAGGCTAAGACGGACCGGCACTGAGCACATTCCCACCCACTTGCGCTAGCTTTCCCGAAGCTGTGGCTTCCCGGCGGCTTTCGGCAGCCAAGAGCAGCACCTGAAAAAACCCTCAGAAATGCCGGTGCTCCCTTAAACCTGGCTTCTGATTTAGTCACGGTTGTCCGGCTGCACGCTACGATGATGGACCGTGCGGGACAGAATGTCCTCGCCCTGGATAGACGTGGCCATTACATCAGAAGGAGGTTCCCGGTGGCGCCAGCTCGTGCTCTAATCGGATCAGCAACCAGGGTCGGATTGCTTGCCTCAGGCATTACAACGCTGGCGATGCTGGAGCTTGTCCTCTTTCTGCCCGGTTGCCAGGCTCAATCACGTTCCAACTTTCCAGGCGATGTCGCCCCGGGGGCGGGGCTCCCGCCACCGGTGAACGGTGGCCCGCCTCCGGTCCACGTGCATATACCACGGCCGGTGCTGCCTGCACCACAGCTGCCACCACCGCCCTCTCAGGACCCGCCGGCCGTGTTCTTCCCGCCGCAAAGCCACGCCTTTACCCCACCGGTTGTGGTGCCGACCGATGTCACGGCAGGCTATGTCGGTAATCGGTCAACCAGCAAGGCGGGCTCTGCACTGCCACCGGGTCTATTTATTTTGACTGAGCAGGCATTTCCGCAGGACGACGAGTTGGCTGGTCCTACCAACGGAATTCTCGTCCGTGCCAAGGTCGATACTCAGTTCGCCAAGGTGGGCGACTACGCGGTCAATCTCAGTTCGGGAGCGGTCCTCGTTTCGGTCAGGCGCCCATCTCATCTAGCACAGGTCTCCACGCCCTCAGGACAGGTTGCCCTGGCAGCAAACGGTGACGTCATGGTCAGTTTTGAGGCAGACACCTTGCGGGTCTTCAATCTCGATGGACGTGGTCAAAGTGTCAAGGTCAAGGTGAATATTCCCGGCCCGGCAGGGATACACAGCAAGGTTTTCGGTCTTGCGGCCGGACGCGAGCTTATCGCCAGCCGCCACCTGCTCAAGCGTTTCGACCTGCGCCCTTCCGACGGCATTGCCCGCCGTCAGCCAAGGCTCTTGGAAAAAGGTTATATTGCGGTTAGCGAGTTTTCCCTGGAGAGCGTTTTGAAGAACAGTGAGCTGATCTGCGATCTTCGTCAAAATATCTCCAGCACAAAGGAAAAGCGCATCCTTGGTGATATGTCCAAGATGGCCGCGGTTTTGAACCAGATCAACGGCACTCTCGGTTTCGAGACCACCGCCAGCGCCCTATCAGGTCGTTGATGTGGCTGGAATCCGGAGAACCATCCCGCCTTTGATCAGAGCCGTGCTGGCTTGCCTGGCCGCTTCCGGGGCTTTATGTAGCTCAGCTTCCTGGCTCTTGATTCCGAGCCGTGCCAGCGAGCCCGCGCAAAAAGTAGCTCAAGCGGCCAGCGGCGCCCAGTCCGGGGAGCGCATCGGCAGGCTGGAGGAGGAGCTTCAGCGTGCTCTCAGGAGAGGACGTCCGGAGGAGGAAGCCGACGCGCTCTACGATCTGGCTAAAGCCTATTTTGAAGCAGGTGAGGTCGGGCGGGCAGAGGACTATATGCGCCAGTCGCTGCAAAAGGAGTCAGCGTTGAAGCGCACCGATGCGGCCATTCGCACCCGCGTTGCCCTGGCCACCATCCTGGTCACCGCTCATCGCGCGGCCGATGCCAATCAGGTTTACCAGGAGGCGTTGGACATAGCCGAGAAGAACGAGCGACAAGAACAGGCGGCCTCGATTGTAGACAGCATGGGAACGCTGGCCCTTGTCTCCGGCCGGCTGGACGATGCCGAGAAATTTTTCATGAAGGCCAGAGAGCTGGCTAAGGGCAACGACGCTGTCGACAGCCAGGCCAATGCGCTGGTCAATCTGGCCGTAGTAGAGAGAGCGCGTAACCAGCTGCCTGAGGCTATGGAGCTGCTCAATCAGGCCGCCAATCTGATCAAGGACAGCCAGAACGATCGCCTGCAAGAAGCTGTTCTTCTGGAGACCGGGCGGGCCCAGGCTGACATGGGAAGGCTTGATGAGGCTGCCGCTACATACGAGAAAGTGGCTTCGCTTTACAAGGAAGATCTCGACGAAGTCTCGCAGGGAAAAGCGCTTCTCTCCCTGGGCCAGGTCTACTTGACCCAGGAAAATCTCAAGGATGCAGAGCGCGTGCTTCGTGAAGCGAGCGGGCTTCTGTCCAGCCAGAGCGGCCAGCCGATCTATATTGACACCCTGATTGCTCTTGGTGCTGCCGAAGCCGGTACCGGGCACTTTGCCGAGGCCGATGCTCTTCATGCAAAGGCGCTTGAGCTGGCCCGTAAGGCGAGCGACAAGGCCAGAGAGCGCGCTGTGATCTGCGAGCTCGGTTACGACTATTTGCAGAAGGGTTCTCCAGAAGTAGCTCTTAATAAGTTTCTGCAAGCACGCGAGCTGCTCGGCGATCAGGAGCTGACCGCAGTGAAGACCAAAGCCATTCTCCTGGCTGACGCTGCCATGTGCTACAAAGCGCTCGGGCAGGTGCAAGCGGCTATTGCCAACTACGAGCAGGCCGTGACCAATTTCGATCGTGCCGGCGACTCAGCCGGTAAAGCGATGGCGCTCAATAGCCTGGCTGTAGCCTATTTGGACAGCGGCAAGTTCCCCGAGTTCGAGCGCTACTACGGTCAGGCCAAAGATCTCTTCAAGGCGGCGAGCAACAAGAGGGGTGAAGCATTGCTGGCCTACAATCTGGCGCAATATGACGTTCTCCAGGGTCACTTTGCTGATTCAGTGCCACTATATGAGGAGTCACTCGCCAATTTCCGTGCTGCTCACGACAGCAAAGGCGAGGGGCAGGTCCTGAGGGGGCTGGGGCTTGCCCATCTGTATCTGGGGCGGGCCGGCAAGTCGCTTGAGTACTATCAGCAGGCCCTGCCGCTGGCGGAGGCATCAGGCAGCATTGAGGCTCAGTGGGACTGTGCTCTGGGGATGGGCAAGGCCTACAAGGTGCTCGGACAGACGGACAAGGCGGTGGAATACCTGGAGAGGGCTGTGGCGCTGGTGGAGAAGGAGCGCAGCCAGCTCACCCGAGATACGTTCAAGACTTTCAATATGGATCTCCGCCAGGATTGTTTTGGGGAGCTGGTCGATGCGCTGGCCAAATTGGGCAAAGCGGGTGAGTCGCTGGAGATGGCTGAGCGCGGCAGGGCGAGGGCGTTCCTCGATCTGCTGGAAGGCCGCCGAACCCGGCGCCCGAACGAAGAGCTTGCTCAGTCCTCACTGCCGCTGCCGATGGAAGGCGCCGGGGGCTCCGGTGCGCTTTCTCCCCGTTTGGCGCAGCTGAGGGTAGCCGAGCCGGGCAGCCGCGGAATTGAGGTTGTTCCCCGGGCAAGCGCTACCGTTGAGGCCTCGACTATCAGTCCGATCAACGCACTGCCGCCCACGCTGGACGAGATCAAGTCGATTGTGAAGAAGAGCGGCTCAACAGTGCTCGAGTACTATGTTCTTCCCGATAAGATCCTGACCTGGGTGGTGCACCCGGACGGGACAATCGAGATGCCACCACCGACAGTGACGGTTCGCCGGCGGCTGTCAGAGAAAATCGCGGCCACGTACCGGTCAATCATTGCAGCCCCCAAATCTCCCGATCAGCTGAAGACACTGGCTGACCAGCGGGAGGCGAACCTGAAAGAGCTGTACGGTTTGCTTGTCGAGCCGGCGTTGCCGCTTCTTCCCAAGGATCCTTCGGCAATCATTACAGTGGTGCCCCATGGCACCCTGTTCCTGGTGCCTTTTGCCGCCCTCATGGATGCACACGGACACTATCTCATCGAAGACCACACGCTAAGCTATGCTCCTGCTGTTGGTGTTCTCAGAGCTACCGAGAAGCTCAATGCCGAGCTGACTGGCGAGAAGGACAAGCTACTTGCCTTTGGTAACCCGATCACCAAAGCGATCGCCTTCCTCGGCGCTCTGCCTTATGCGGAGAAGGAGGTTGAACATGTAGCCGATCTGTTCGGGGCTGATCGCTCAACCGTCAAGATTGGCGAGTCGGCAAACAAGGCCAATTTTGTTGGACTGGCGCCCAAGTCCACGATCATTCACCTGGCCACGCACGGTTTGATCAACGAGGAGCGCCCGATGGAATCGGCTCTGGTTCTTGCCCCTCAGGGCACTGACGACGGGTTGTTGACCGTCAAGGACATTCTCCAGCTTCCCCAGCTCAAGTCTCGTCTGGTGGTTCTGTCCGCCTGCCAAACCGGCCGTGGAAAGATTACCGGGGATGGTGTGGTCGGCCTTTCTCGCTCCTTCATCATTGCTGGTACACCGGCGGTCCTGGTCAGTCAGTGGAACGTCGATGACGTCATGACCGAATACCAGATGGTGGCTTTCTACAAATCGTTCCTGAAAGGTACCGGCAAGGCCAGCTCTCTCAGGGAGGCGCAATTGAAGACAATCGGCCTCATGGAGAGGCGCACCGGTCAGGAGGAAACCCGCCAGGCCGGGGTGGCCAGGGCTAACCCCAGGTACTGGGCTGCATTTCAATTGATTGGCGAATGCCAGTGACTGCTTAGGTTCGTCCCCAGAATCTAGCGCGGGCCAACCTTCACCGGGAAGATGGTGGGTTTGGAAATCTCTGCCCGCAGGCCGCCAAAGACGCGGACGTTGACCCCGGCAAATCCGGTTGCTTGATTTGCGCCAATGTTGAAGATCGGCTCAATGCGCAGGAAGGCGCTCAGTGGCAGGCGCGGCATCACCGGCCTGGCAGCTTCCAGGGTAAGGACGAAAATTGCGTTGTTGGGTCCTTCTCTCAGTTTCCTTCGGCCGAAGTTGGTAATGAAGGTGGTGTCGTAGCTGAATGTCCATCGTCGCCTGCGGTATACAGCCCCTGCTGAATAAAACTGATCGAACTCCTGGTATCTGCTCAAGAACCCGCCATGGTAGCGAATCTGTCCGAGAATGCTCCCATAGACAACTGTGTTCGGCCCGACCACACGAGTGGCTACGATGGAGGGTATGAGGTCGTTGAAGGGAGCCGAGTGGGTGATAAATAGCTCCCGGCCAAAGAAGCTGGCTGTGACAAGCGTCTTTGGATCGGGCACCGGAATATCCTGGGCGAGGGTAAAGCCGATTGAGTGGAAGTTCCGGTTCAGGGTGTGCGGATGATCTGCGTACTGGTCGCGCAAGAAGAAATAGTTGCTGGAGATGCGCGTTGTCCTGGTTAAAGCGTAGCCGAGCGTGACGTTGGGCAAGACACGGTAGATCAGGTCCGCCTTGTTGTGCTTGAGCGTCTGAAAGACGTTAGTCTCCAGACGAATGGAGTTCTCACAGGTTGCCGTAAAGAACATTCTTGCCGGTAGCCGATAAAGCGCATCGGCTTTGAATGTATCGAACATGGTACCGCGCTCGGGTAGCTTGACCGGTGTCAAATCGACCGGAAGGGTACCGCCAGGCGCGCCTGGCGGGGGCGCCTGCGAGAGAAGCGGCGGGACTATGGTTGGAGTTCCCAGCGGCGGCACCAGAATTGGTGCCGCTCCGGCGGGACCGCTAGCGGCCCCTGCAGCTTGAACCTGGGCTGAGGCACGATTCTCGATTGCCAGTACGATCAAGCAAACCAGTAATAATCCCAGTCTTACTCCGGTTCTTTTCATCCCCATCCTTTCTCAGGGGAAAGGTTGCCAATGGCTGATTAGTAACTAACACCCCACCCTCGGATTATAACCGAGGTCGAAACAAGTTGACAGGTTTATTAGAGGGCTGGTCTGTCTTGTCAGGCGATCACAGAAGCCTGGTGAATCAGCGCTTGTTCGCAGAACTGCCGATGACTAGGCGTGCCGTCGCGGTGGAGATGAGACTGTTTCAAGGAGCATGTACGGCTGCGGCCGGTGCCACCGCCACCGGTGATATAAAGTGGTCACAACTCTCTCAGTGCTGGGCCAGGATGATAGGATCTAGCATCCACATACGGAAAGTGCTGGAGTTCCTCTCACTTGCCTGAGCCCGACAACAGAGAAGCGGCGTCCGTTCATGAGCCTGCCATTCGCGTGGTCATGCTCCCTCGCGATACCAACAAGCACGGAACGATATTCGGTGGCATCATTCTCAGCTACATCGACATGGCTGGAGGGGTCGAGGCGGGACGCCATACTACTAGCAAGATTGTCACCGTCGGCATGAAAGAAGTTGTCTTTCACGAGCCGGTCTTCGTCGGTGAGGTAGTCAGTTTCTACGCCAGCACGATTCGTATCGGCAGGACTTCGATTACGGTTCATGTCGACGTGCAGGCAGAGCGCGCCGGCAGGCGCATCCCGGTGACAGCTGCCGAGCTGACCTTCGTGGCGGTAGACAAGGATGGTCGTCCGACACCGGTAAGGCCGCCTCAGCCGTGACCGGATATGATATTCGATAGATTGAAGCGGTTAGCGGCAGGTGGTGAGAATGACATCCTCGGTAGCGTCACCAACGCAGGAGCGGATTCGCCTCTACCTAGGCACCGGCAATGGTAAGACCACCGCAACGTTTGGGGTGCTTCTGCGAGCGCTTAGCACCGGAAAACACGTCACCCTGGTCTTCTTTGACAAGCTCGAGGAGAACTCGAGCGAAGGCACCGCGCTGCGAGTTTTGAGCAGCGCTGACCAGGCCGGCTTCGGCAACCTCTACGTGCACTACACCGGGGTCAATCGAATTGGCACCGGACCGAAGGGCAGCTTTCGACTCTACAGTTCACCCAATGGGATTTTGCCTGAGGACAAACAGGCGGCCAGGGAAGGGCTCTCCTACCTGGCAGACGGACTGAAGCGCAAGGATGATCTGGTCATTGCCGATGAGCTTTTAGATGTGGGCCGGGTCGGCCTGCTTGAGTGGGAGGAGATTCGCCAGGTCCTGGCTCTACGCCAGGATCCAACAGTGCTGGTCATGACCGGCAGGCGGGCCCCTGACTGGCTGATGAGTGAGGCGACGACAATCTCCACAACCGTCCAGCTGCGCCATCACGGTCGGGCCATACAGGGAATTGACTGCTGATCAGGCCGACATAGCTGAGGGCGGAGGCATCAAGTTCGTCCTTTTCGCTCAATCTTTAGCGCTGCCGGCCACTGCTGCCGTGGTCTGACCGGAGGAGGCGATGATCTCCTGCTTGACCACCTCGATCGCTTTGGAGAGCTGGCAGTCCTTGCCGTCGGTGGGAGCGCGCTTGAAATTGCTGAAGGACGGGTCAATCCACCAGGGACCCTTTCCGGCCTTGAAGTCGTCCTCCTTGAGCGTCACTTCGAAGTCGGGGACGATGCCGGTCTTGTGAATATCCGTGTCGTTGGGGGTGAGGTAGCGGGCGATCGTGACGTTGATGCCGGAGCCATCATCAAGCTTGTTGATGGCCTGCACCAGTCCCTTGCCAAACGACTTTTGGCCAACCAGCTTGGCCCGGCCGTTGTCGCGCAAGGCACCGCTCAAAATCTCGCTAGCACTGGCGCTGCCCCCATTGATCAGCACGACCATCGGCAGTCTGCTTAACGGGGTGCGGCTGCAGAGCTGGGAGGTCTTGTAGCCATCGGCGTCGATGGTGCTGACGATAATCCCCTTCTCCAGAAACATGTTGGCAATTTCGATGGCGTTGGACAGGAGGCCGCCCGGATTGTTCCTCAAGTCCAGAATCAAGCCGTTGGTCGAGGACATCCGCTTAAGCGCTTGCCGCATCTCATCGTTCGCCTTCGAGGAGATGAAACTGTCCAGCCTGATGTAGCCAATATTGCCGGGCAGCACGACATCGTTGGCCACGGCTCGAATCGGTATCTCCGCCCGCGTGAGGACAATGCGATGGGTCTCCGTGCCGCGCAGCGTGGTAATCGTCACCTTAGTGTTGATCGGCCCGCGAATCTGTTTTACGACCTGGTCCAGCGACTGACCTTTTACCGGCTTCAGATCCACCTCGACAATCTCGTCTCCAGGATGGATGCCGGCATTGTAGGCGGGGGTGCCCTCGATCGGGGCGATCACCACCACCTTGTGGTCCTTGTTCATGCCCAGCTGCATACCAACCCCGAACAGATGGGCTTCTATCTGCGATTTTTCTTCGTCAAATGCATCCCGGTTCAGGAAACGCGTATAAGGGTCGCCGAGGCTGGCCAGCATCGTCTCAATCCCCTTGTGGGCATCATCCAGCGTCTTGAGCTTGCCGTCGTATCGATGCTCCCAGCGATACCAGTCCTGCCCGTTAAATTTCTGGTCGTAAAACGATTCCTTAATTAGGCGCCAGGCCCTCTGGTAAAGCACCTGTGGCGGTACGAGTGGGCGGCCTGTCTGGGCAAACACTGACGCTGCCCTGAGCCCGGTCAGTTCAGGCAAAAAGGCGGTGGCGCCGCCCACGCCGAGAGCAATCAGGCAGGCTAACAGCGCGATGCCAGCCCTCGCTACGAGTCTCTTGCCAGTCAATTTAAGCACCTCTGCGGTTCCGGTCCGGCCATCCAGGACTGACTCCAGCTCTTACCTGGCGCTGACCAACTTCTAGTTACAGTATCTCTTACGGATCTATGGTAACTCTCTATCCAGGATATTCAAAACAATTAATTCTATTGGCCGAGCCCCGCGCTAGCCGAGCTTAAGGTGTGGGCATTCTTCTGGTGTGAAGTTGAAGTTAATTCTTTTGGGTTTTCGCAGGCACAGGGCGTAACTTAACATGAGGTCAAGTACCCTCACCGGGACTGTCTTTAGCGGGTAGCAGAGCGCAGGCGTCCGGGCTCCGGGTAGCCCGGGGGCTGTTTGAATGTGGTGGCTGGCAGAGGCATGATCGTAGACGGGTTAACATCTAAGAGCGCGTTGGAGCTTGAGCCCGCTACCCTGGCTGGGCCAGCTCAGACCGGCAGCAAAGAAGCGTGCCCCGCAGATCTGCCCCGGCAAGAGATGTCCAAATCAACCAAGCTCTGGCTCAAGCTGCTGATTAGCGCGGTCATGTTCGCCTCGCTGTTTCTGTTTGGCAAAGTGGATCTTTCCAAAAGCTGGCAGGCGGCCCTTAATGCCAATCTCTGGTATCTGGGCGCGGCAGCGGTGATTTTCCTCAGCTCCGTCGTCCTGAATGCACACCGCTGGCAGCTTCTGGCTGCTGCCGTTGGATTGAGCCGACCGTTGAAGGAGCTCGCCCAGTATTACTACGTCGGGATGTTTTTCAACCTCTTCCTGCCCTCCACGGTCGGCGGCGACTTCAGCCGTTGCTACTACCTGTCCAAGGGTTGCGGCAAGTACAAGGATGCCTTTTACTCGGTGCTGGCCGACAGGGCAACCGGCATTGCCGTCCTTTTCCTAATGGCTTGCCTGGGAATACTGTTCGGCCCGGGCGGCAGCGGGCTGCCGTGGCAGCTGAAGGCGCCAATTTTTATCGGTTTTCTGTTGATCTTTGGCCTGTTGCCAATTACCCCCCGCCTGAGTGCGCTGGTGCTCGGCCGGCGCAACTGGTTCAGTCGCCAGTTGAACGACTCGGCAGCACGGGTCTACTGGCACGATGGAAAGCTGATGAGCATTTGCTTCACCTGGTCGGTTGTTCTGCAGATAATCATGGTCGGTTGTCATGTCGCCATCGGATTGGCCCTTGGCTTGAACCAGATTCCGCTCTGGTACTACTTTGTCTTTTACCCGTCGGTCGCCGTGCTGGGCTTCATCACCCCTAGCTTCAACGGGATTGGCATCCGGGAATGGGCGTACACCTATTTCCTGACCATGGCCGGCGTCGATCGATCGCATGCGCTGACTTATGCGATCATGTGGTTAGGCCTGACCACGCTGCTCAGCCTCACGGGCGGACTGGTGTACGTGGCCGGGCACTTCCAGATCTCCAAAGAAGAGGTCGAGAAGATTCAGCACCAGTCTCTGGCGGACGGGGGCTGACGACGGCGCGGTGCTAGGATAAATCTTCGGTGCCGGGTGTTTTGACACTCGCCTGTTAAATCCGGGTGCGAGCACCTTCCTGGAGTGGGCATGCCATCCTTTCCGACCGGATTTCGTCCGTTAGATGTGGAAGTCAACAGCAGCGTGGTGCGAGCTGCGCGGGAGCGTGGCATTCGAGTCTATCTGGTCGGCGGCTTCCTGCGTGACGCGCTCTGGGGGCGACTGAGCGCTGGTCGTCCGGCGAAGGACTTCGATTATGCAGTAGCTTCCGGGTCAGCGGTGTCTTTCGCCAGGTTTCTGGCCGGGAGGCTGTCGGGGCACTTTGTGCTCCTCGATCAAGACTTCGACACCGCGCGTATCGTGCTTGAGTCGGGACAGATCCTCGATTTCGCAGGCTGCCTTGGTGGCTCGATTGAGGCCGACGTTCGGCGCCGGGATTTCACCATTAACGGTCTTGTCTGGGATCCAGAGAGTCCGGATGAGATTCTTGATCTGTGTGGCGGGCTTGCTGACGTACAGGGCAAGGTAGTGCGGGCCATTGCCGACAGCAACTTTGACGACGATCCGCTCCGCCTTTTGCGGGCATTTCGTTTCAGCGCCACGCTTGAGGCCACAATCGAACGCTCTACCCTCGAGATGATTGCCCGCAAGTCCAGCAGGCTGGCTGAGGTCGCAGGCGAGCGGGTGAGCTATGAGCTGTTTACGATCATGGAAGCCAGCTCGACTGCAGCCATCGTCAAGGCCATGGGTGAAGCAGGGATCCTGGAGGCAATTTTCCCGGAGCTGACCGCCACCAAGAAGGTCACGCCCAACGCCTATCATCACCTTGGCCTTTGGGATCATTCACTGGAGCTGGTAGCGCAATCAGAAAGGCGGTTGCCTGGCCTGCCAGACTGGGTTCATGCCGACCTTGCCCGCGAGCTGTCCTCGGGAATCAGCCGACTGTCTGCCTCGAAGGTGGCCTGCCTGCTGCATGACATCGGCAAACCGGAAACCTGGGCGATTACACCGGAGGGGCGTCATACCTTTTATGGTCATGACCGGCTCGGTGCTGAGCTGTCTGAGAAGATTGGCGAACGCCTCAAGTGGTCGCGCCCGCTCGAGCGCTTCATCGTTAAGCTGGTGCACTTTCATCTGCGCCCCGGGCAGCTCTTCCATCAGGGTTTGCCCACCGAAAGGGCTGTCCATCGCTTTTATCGAAGCATCGGTGAGGATTTACCGCCGCTCTTGCTACTGGCTTTTGCCGACCTGGGCGCGACCTGCGGTGAGGGCTTGCCCGAAGCCACACGACAGGCCCTTGATCACAACTTGCTGGGGCTTCTGGAGCGATATCCGGCTTTTATTGCCGGGCAGGAGAAGATGGCCCGTTTGTTGGATGGGCACGAAATCATGCAGTTGCTGGGGATCAAACCTGGTCCAGCTCTTGGCGACCTGATCGAAGCGCTTGCCGAAGCTCAAGGCCTGGGCGAGGTTTCGAATCGGGCCCAGGCAGAGCAGTTTGTCAGGGAGCGCTACCGGCAAAAGTATATGCACTGACCCAATTGCACTTGGCAACTAAATTTAACGGTTAGAGGGCCGCTTTCCGGGCATAAGAGTGACAGGCGGATCACGCCGATCTGGGAAACCGAAAACAAGACCAGCAGGGCTTTTCAAGGGGTAGCTCGAGGAAACATGAGCTGCCGATGGTCGTCATCTATCGAGGGCATGCATCTCATGGACACGGGTAGCTTTATGAACAACGCCAAAGCCGATAAGCTGCGCAACTATACGATCATTGCCCGGCTCGATGATGCCATCCCGCTCAATACTGAGGAGTGGATGCACACCGAGCGACTTCTCAACCAGATCAGCGAGTTTGTGCCGCTTTCGCTGTTGAACTCTTTGACCGAGTCGATCATCAACTACGCAGATGATCAGGCGCGCCGCGGTTACTTGTTGGGTCAGGAAGACCTTGTTAACGAGATCAAGCGGAAAGCGGCCCGCATCGCTTGATGTCCGGATGCCACCATCAGGCCGGCGCGCAGCAAAGAGCGCTGCATTTTGTCGCCTTCAGCGCAAGAAATTGAGCGGGTTGTTGGGCTTGCCGTTCACCCGCACCTCAAAATGCAGATGTGGTCCGGTGGAGAAACCTGTGGTGCCCTCATAGCCCACGATCTGCCCTTTGTGTATGTTCTGCCCGGGTGAGACCTTGATGCTCGAGAGGTGGGCATAGAGTGTCGCCATGCCCTTACCGTGGCTGACGATGACCACCTTCCCGTAGCCACCATACCAGCCGGTGTACAGGACGTTGCCGCTGTCCGCGGCCTTTATCCCTGAGTGGTTAGGCCCGGCCAGGTCGATGCCGCTGTGGAATTTGCGAACGCCAAAAATTGGATGGCGGCGCATGCCAAACGGGGAGGTGATCGGCGCCTGCAACGGCAGGCTCATGTCGCCGCTGCCGACCGCCATACCCTTGCTCGAGCGCTCGCTTTCCGAGGTCATGTCCACGATCTGTCGCTCCAGGCGCTGGGACTCCATCGCTAACTGCTGCTCAGCCTGCTCGTAGAACGCTCGCTGAGTCTTCAGGCGCTCGGCAATCTGTTCCTGATTCAGCTTTTCCTTGTTGATCATGAGGGCCTTGCGGGCAAACTCGCAGACAAGATCGCCGAGCTTGTTCTTCTGCTCGCCAAGCTCATCCTTCTTTTCTGCCAGAGCCGCTGCTCTTGCTTTCAACTCCTCCAGCAGGCGCCGATCCATTTCCGCAACCCGCTCCTGATAGTAGAAAAGATCAAGAAGGGCCGGGAGCGACTCCACCTGAAAGAGCATTTCAATTAGATTGAGGCGCTGCCCTTCGTAGATCTCTCGCAAGCGACGGGCGGCTTGATCCGAAAGCTCGTGCTGGGATGAGCGGGTCTGGGAGAGATTTTGTTCGCACTGATCTATCTTATTTTCGGTCTTCTTTAGCTTGTGCTTGTTCTCCCTTAAGGCCCCGGTTGTAACGTTGAGCTTGGTTTGAATGTTGCGAAGCTGCAGGAGAGCAAGTTGCTCTCTCTTGCGGGCCTGCGAGAGCCTTTCCTGCAGCTCCTTTCGTCGGTGGGCAACATCCTGAAGGCGTGCCTGCGCGTCAGCGGACACAAGCTCGCTCTTGAGGCTGGTTGCCCCATGTCCCAGGCACCGGTTGTTTACACCCAGGATAAGCAGAGATGCGCAGGCTGCAAGTGAGGCTGTTTTGCGGCGCAGTTGGGAAATCACAAGAGCTTTGACAATTGTCAGTAATGTTTCTGGCTCAGTTTACCACCGACCTCACTTCCGGCAAGGGCACGCGAAAGCAAGTCCAGGGCGCTAGTTCCAACCATGGCACCGCCAAACGGGCAGGCCGGGCGCTCTGGTGGGCAGGCAGGCCGCCCTTCAATTTAGCTCATGACAAGCAGAAATTACTTTAATAAACCTGACGGTCTATAGTGAATTCAGGCTACCTGAGGGATACTTTAGGTTGTCGCATATGGACCAGGGCCGCCTGACGCCCTCCTGGATGAACGGTTCAGGGCATCCGGGTGATCACCCCGAACATTGAGCAGGACCCGATCATGTTGAAAGAAATTGTCAAATATCCGCTGATGGTCAAGGGCTCGGCCTCGACGGAATATCATGAGGTGAAGAGCCCGTTCAGCGGCGAGGTTGTAGCAGCAATAGCTCAGGCCGATGAGAAGGCGGTGGGTCAGGCGATTACGATCGCCTGCCAGACTTTCAAGGACGTCATGTCCAAAATGCCTTGTCACCAGCGCTCGAAGATCTTGTCCGAAACTTCCCGGCTGATTAGCGAGAACCTGGAGGATATCGCCCGTACAATCGCTCTGGAAGGTGGCAAGCCGATCAAGGATGCCCGCCTGGAGGTGGGCCGTGCTGCCTCTACCTTTGCTATTGCTGCCCAGGAGGCGCTGCGGCTTGACGGCGAGCAGATTCCCATGGATCGCCATGCTGGCAATGAAGGGCGGCTGGCCCTGGTGGTGCGTGAGCCGATTGGCGTGGTGGGCGCGGTTACCCCGTTCAATTTCCCGATTAACCTGGTAGCTCACAAAGTTGCTCCGGCTCTGGCAGCTGGCAATACGGTTGTGCTTAAGCCGTCGTCGCAGACTCCGGTGGCCAGCTTCAAGCTGGCAGCGCTGTTGAGTCAGGCAGGGCTGCCCGCGGGTGCCCTGCAGGTTGTGCCCTGCCGGGGCTCCAAGGGCAACGCGCTGGTGCGAGACCCACGCCTGGCCATGCTCACCTTCACCGGCAGCCCGGAGGTCGGCTGGCGCTTGCGCAGCGAGGTGGCACCGGGAGTGCGGGTAATCCTTGAGCTGGGCGGCAACGCCGGCATCGTTGTTCATGACGATGCGGATCTGGAGGCTGCCGCCAGGGCAGCCTGTCGCGGCGGTTATGCGCATGCCGGCCAGATCTGCATATCCGTACAGCGCGTTTACGTTCAGGAGAAGATTTACGACCGGTTCATGGAGTCTTTCACCAGGCTGGTCAAATCGCTCAAGCTAGGCGATCCACTGGATGAAAGCACGGACGTTGGCCCGCTCATCGATGCTGCTGCTGTGGAGAAGACCGTCCAGTGGGTCGAAGACGCGGTCAAGAGCGGAGCCAAGCTTGTGGCCGGCGGCAGAGCGCATGCCAAGAATCTGGTCGAGCCGGCAATCTTGACCGAGACGAAGCCGAACATGCTCGTGGTCTGCCAGGAGGTCTTTGGTCCGGTGGTGTCGGTGATGAAGTATGCCACCATCGATGATGCTATCGCTGCCATGAACGATTCCCGTTACGGCCTACAGGCTGGCGTTTTCACTTCAAGCCTGGAGGTCGCATTCAAGGCTGCCCGCAAGATTGATGTTGGTGGGGTGATGGTCAATGATGCGCCGACTTTCCGTGCCGACCACATGCCCTACGGTGGACGCAAGGAGTCAGGGCTTGGGCTTGAGGGGGTTCGCTATGCCCTGCAGGAGATGACGCAGCCGAAGTTCATCTGTCTGAATCTGCCACCGCTTAGCTAGCGTCGGTGCCCGAAAAAGAGTAGTGGCAGCAAGTGAAGAAAAAATCTGGGAAAGCCTGAGGCAACTTGACGGTGCCCTGGTTGTCTCTTGCCAGGCAAGCGAGGGCGAGCCGCTCTGTGCACCAACGCACATTCTGGCTCTGGCCCTATCTGCCATCAACGGTGGTGCCAGCGGGCTGCGCCTGGAAGGCCCGGAGAATATCCAGCTGGTCCGAAATAACACATCGCTGCCGATCGTTGGGCTCACCAAGTCGCCTCACGTGCCGCCCGGCGAGCGGCTCAAGCGAGTCTACATCACCGCCAGCTTCGAGGAAGCGCGCGCGGTGTCGGAGGCTGGCGCCGACATAGTGGCTCTGGATGCCACCGGGCGCCCTCGTCCAGACGGATCGAGGCTGCCCGAACTCATTGAGCGAGTCCATGCTGAACTGGGCAAACCGGTATGGGCGGATGTCTCCAGCCTGTCGGAAGCGCTTGCTGCCTGGCAGGCAGGGGCAGATGCTGTTTCGACCACCCTAGCCGGCTACACCGAGGAGACTCGATCGTTATCCGACGAGGGTCCGGCCCTGACATTGCTGGCCGATCTCTGTCGCCAGCTCCCCATACCGGTAGCGCTCGAGGGCAGGGTGTGGCACCCGGATGAGGTACGGCGGGCTTTTGAGTTGGGTGCCTATTCTGTGGTGGTAGGCTCCGCCATTACTCGCCCGCACCTAATCACCAGCCGGTTTGTGAGAGCAATCCCGGTCAGGGTTCGCTCAGATTGATCTGCATCTGCT